>Ga0163161_10002392_pt1 | contig 13439 bp, 5 predicted proteins | sample S45metaG_FD_129847 | JGI IMG/M metagenome (GOLD analysis project Ga0163161, IMG submission 129847) | Switchgrass rhizosphere microbial communities from Kellogg Biological Station, Michigan, USA - S4-5 metaG | ecosystem: Host-associated > Plants > Roots > Rhizosphere > Soil | place: USA: Michigan... | reverse complement strand
CGGCGTAAGCGCTTCCCCACTGCAGAACACCGTGCGCAATGAAGTAAGCCTGTGGATCGAGTCAGGCTGCGCCTCCAGCTGATCCAGGAAGGGGCCAAGCATTGACGGCACGAAATGCATCACCGTGACCCGGTGTCGCTGCACTGCGGCGACGATCTTGCGCGGATCGCGCTCAGCACATGGTTCGAGCAGCGCTAGGCGCGCACCCGCCATCGCCCACCACATCAATTCCCACACGGAGACGTCGAACGTCACCGGCGTTTTCTGCAGGATCACATCGTCGGCGCCGAGTGGGTACCGCCGTTGCATCCACCGCAGGCGGTTCACTACCGACCGGTGCTCGACCATCACGCCCTTAGGTCGGCCGGTCGATCCTGACGTATATATGACGTAAGCCAAGTCGTCGGGCGAGGCGACCGGTTCGACGGGATCGGCGCCGACGGTACTCGGTTCGACGCGACTGACACCGAGTTCATCAATGATTTCTGCGAATTCTGTTCCGGCCACGACAACACGGGCACCGCACTCTTCGATGATCGTACGAATGCGCAGCTTCGGGTACTCCGGGTCGATGGGCACGTATGCGGCCCCCGCGCGCAGGATTCCGTGGATCGCAACGACAAGCTCTGGCGACCGGGGCACGATGACCGCGACGCACTCGTCACGACGAACTTCCTTGGTGCGCAGCACTTCCGCGACATGGTACGCCGCAGCGTCGAACTCAGAGTAGCGCAGAGCCCCGCCTTCCGATACGACCGCAGTGCGATCACCAGGTATGTCTGAAGCCAATAGGTCGGCTGTCACGTTCTGCGCCATATCAAGCATCAATCGGCCCTCCGAAAGCAAAGGTGTCGAGCTCGATTCGATCCCCGGTGGACAGCATGCCGATTTGACTGAGTGGTGTATCGGGTGCGTCCAGCGTCCTGCCGATCAAGGTCAGTACGTGACGCAATGCATCGGCGAACCTATAGTTCGTGTCGAAGACATCATCCGCGTAGAACAGGTCCACGTCGAGCGATCCGTCTCGTTCGTTGTCCCGGACGGCGATGTTCACTGCATCGAGTGAGTACCCCGACGCAAGCACACCCGTGTTCTTCCATAACGCCGGTGCGCGCTGATCGTCACGAATTTTCTGATACGAGTAGGTGACGTCGAACAGCGGCGAGGACGCCCCAGCACGTTCCTGCACCGCTGTGACAATGTCACCATAAGCAAATCGCTGTCGAGCCTGTAGGTCCCAAACCCGCGCCCCGACCCGATCGGCGAGTTCCGCCATCGACGCCGCTTCGTCGACCGGAACTCGCAGCGGCAGCATGTTCACCATGCAGCCGACCGTGCGGAGTTCGGCATCAGATGACCGGTTGAGGAACGGAACCCCGATGATGATGTCTCGGCCGCGGTGAACTCGGCGCAAGTACTCGCCGAGGGCGGCAGCGGTGAACGCGAAGATTGAGTGGCCGGTATCTCTAATACGCTGGGTCATTTCGGGATTCACCCGTAGGGTGTCATGGTGGCGACGACGAGTACGCACCGATCCGCTGCGGGCGAACAACGCAGGCTCGACGTCGCGGTATTCCTCAATGAAATACTCGCGGTCAGCCACCCAGTCCGGCGATTCGCGGTATTCGCGCTCCGCGCGTACGAAGTCCAAGTAGCTCGGCATCGGAACGTCGTTGGCACTGCCGGTGGATGCCCCTGACACATATTCGTAGTACAGCTGGCCCATCGCGAGATTGACGCTCCATCCGTCCCCCACGGCGTGATGGAAATACCCGTACACCAGGAACGAATCTGTCCGATCGACGAGGACGGCGAGACGTGTCAGGGGGCCGTCGAACGCAAGCACGTGCTCACCCGCCTCATCGATCCAGCGCCGGCACGCTGCCTCGGGGTCCACGTCACCGGTGAAGTCGACGAACTCGAGCTCGGGCACCTCGGTACCGACGCGCTGAACAACTTCTTCGTTTCGCAGCTCAAAGCGCAATCGCAGCCCGTCGTTTCGCAGATATGTTCGCCGCAGGCACTCGCGCATCCACTCCAGGTTCACCGTGCCATCCAGTCGCGCGTAGGCAACTGCCTGCGCGATCGGCAGATCCGGATAGCGTGCGCTGATCGCGACGATGTCGCGCTGATAACTCGTCAGTGGCCAATATTCCTGTTGTATATGCCCGTGGCTTCGGGGTTCCCCGTCGGAGGAAGTGCCGTCGGTGTCGAGTGCACTTGCCAGGTACCGGGCCAACGCCGTCGGTGTCGGATGATCGAACACAGCCTTTGTCGGCAGCTTCAAACCCGTCGCTGATTTGAGCCGATTCCGAAACTCCACCGCACCGAGTGAGTCGAAGCCGAGTTCCTTGAACTCCTGGTCCGTGCCAACCGCGTCGACGGAGTCGTGCCCCAGCACGGCGGCCGCGTGCGAACGCACGATGTTGAGCAGTTCGTGTTCTTGTTCGGACGTGCTCATCGCCGTTAGCCGCTGTCGAAGATTAGAGGAAGATTCGACTGCGGCGGCAGACTCTGCGGTGCACCGTGCCGCACGGAGCAGTCCACGGAACATCGATGGCAGGCCCGTCACCGCCGAATCGGACCGAATGGCGGCGAGGTCGAGTTTCGCGGGCATGACGAGCGAGCGCGCTTGCCACAGCGCCGCATCGAACAATGCGAGTCCGTCCTCGGAGGACATCGGGACAAATCCGCTACGACACATGCGCGCGCGGTCGCGCTCGTCGAGATGACCTGTCATCCCGGTGGCCTGCGCCCACCATCCCCACGCCACGGAGACACCTGGCAACCCGTGGTGCCGGCGATGCTGCGCGAGTGCATCGAGAAACGCATTTGCGGCGGCGTAGTTGGCCTGACCGCGCGAACCGAGAACACTGGTTGCGGACGAGAACAACACGAACGCCGACAAGTCCGCGGATGCGGTGAGTTCGTGCAGATTCCACGCCGCATCAATCTTCGGCCGAAGCACCGAGTCGAGGCGGCGTGGCGTCTGCGCCGCGAACACGGCGTCGTCGAGCACCCCGGCGGCATGAATAACGGCGGTCAACGGATGTTCGACGGGTATTCCGACCAGGAGTCGCTGCAGGGCATCCTTGTCCGCCGCGTCGCACGACACGATGCGTACGGACGCACCGAGCTCGGTGAGCTCGGATTCGATCGCTGCGGCACTGTCGGCCGCACGGCCCTTGCGGCTGATGAGCAGCACGTTGCGCGCACCGTGACGAGTCACCAGATGCCGTGCGAGGAGTGTCCCCAGCACACCAGTGCCGCCCGTGATCAGCACTGTGCCTTCGGGGTCGAGCGGCCTGGGCACGGTGAGCACCAGCTTGCCGACGTGGCGGGCACGACTGAGAAATCGATAGGCATCCGATACTTGTCTGATGTCCCAGGAACGCAACGGAAGTGGACGCAGCGCACCGGTCTCGAATAGCTTCACCAGCTCGCCGAGTATCTGTTGCGCACGACCGGGACCGGCTTCGACGAGATCGAACGCTCGATACTGAACGCCCGAATGCCGCGCAGATACCTCTTTGGCATCTCGGACGTCCGTCTTGGCCATCTCGATAAATCGCCCTCCGCGCGGCAAGAGCCGTAGCGATGCATCAACGAATTCTCCTGTCAGAGAATCGAGTACAACATCCACTCCTTCACCGTCGGTCGCCGCGGCGAAGCTCTGCTCGAAGTCCAGCGCTCGCGAGTTCGCTATGTGGTCATCGTCGAATCCCATGCTACGCAAAGTTTCCCATTTGCCTGGGCTGGCAGTTGCAAAGACCTCGAGGCCCCAGTGCCGAGCCAACTGCACCGCGGCCATACCAACCCCGCCGGTGGCGGCGTGCACTAGCACACGCTCACCCGCGCTGACGCGGGCTAAGTCTGCCAACGCGTAGTACGCGGTGAGAAAGACCGCCGGTACCGCCGCTGCTTGTGCGTAAGACCACCCGGACGGGATATGCGCGATCGTCCGGTGATCGGCGACGACGACAGGTCCCGCCCCTTCGAACAGACCCATCACTCGATCACCTGGGACGAATCCGAGCACATCCTCGGCGACCTCGAGCACGACGCCGGAACCTTCGCTGCCGACGTCGGCCCCTGGGTCGGGATATAAACCCAACGTGATCAGGACATCTCGGAAGTTCACACCGGCGCAGCGCACGCCAATACGCACTTCACCCGGCGCCAGGGAACGGTCGGATTCGGGCCACGGGCGCAGGACAACGTTGCGCGAATCCAGCGTCCCCTTGTCGAGGATCCCAAGTCGCCATGTTCTCGCCTCGATAAGTTCTGCCCCCCCGATCCGCTCAACAGCGGTGCGCACCAGTCGCGGGGCAAAGCACACGCCATCGCGAAGCGCGAGTTGCGATTCGTCACGGCTCGTCGATTCGGCAACTGCAATATCTGCACCGGCCCAGTCGTCGACATCGGCAAGCAGTATTTGCCCGGGGTTCTCGGCCTGTGCGGTACGTAACAGCCCCCACGCCGCGGCCTGGCCGAGATCCGGTACGTCTTCGGATGAGTCGACCGCGATCGCCCCGCGCGTGAGCACCACCAGTCGCGCGTCCTCGTTACGGCTATCGTCCGACAGCCAATTCTGCACCCGGTCCAGCACATATGCCAGCGTTTGCCGAGTCCCATCGGGTGCTGCGCCATCCGGAGTCGTTGTTGGACAACGCAGTACGGTTACATTATCCGCAGCGAGGCTGTCCGCGGTGACGGCAGAGGTTGTGAGCGCGACCCAGTCCAATCCGTACATTGCGTCATCGGCAGCTGCGCTCACGCGCAATTGCCTTGGTGAAACACATCCCAGGGCAAGCGAATCGACACTAGCCACCAGACCCCCGCTGCTGTCCATGGCGGTGATGGAAATCGTATCGTCGTCAACAAGCGTGACCCGTGCACGTAGCTGAGTCGCGCCGACCGCGTGCAGCGAGACGCCCTCCCATTCGAACGGCAGCCGGGTCAGCTCCGATTCAGCGAGAATGCCGCCGACACCGATGCCGTGCAGGATTGAGTCAAGCAGCACCGGATGCAGACGGAACCAACCCCGATCGACCATCTGGTCAGGTAACTCCGCTTCCACGAAAACCTCGGCGCCGCGACGCCACACCGAACGCAGGCCGCGAAATGCCGGACCGTATTCGTATCCACGCGCGGCGAGCATCGGGTAGGCCTCCGAAACGTCAAGCTGTTCCGCACCCTCCGGTGGCCATCGGTCGAACTCCGCATTGGGGATAGCATCTGAGGTCGGGGCGAGCAAGCCCTCGGCATGGCGCATCCACGCCCCGCCCACACCGTCACAGTCGATCCGCGAATAGATCCGGACCGAACGCTCGCCGACCTCATCCTGGGTGCCAACGACGACTTGCACTGCTACACAATCATTTTCGCCGATGATCAACGGGGCATGCAGCACGAGTTGGTCCACACGCGCGCATCCTGCGTGGTCACCCGCGTACAGCGCGAGATCCACCATCGCCGCACCCGGTACGAGCACGAGCCCATGCACTCTGTGGTCGGCCAGCCACGGATGGGACGCAAGCGACAACCGGCCAGTGAAGATGATTTCGTCCGAATCTGCAGGTGCCACAATCGCGCCAAGCAGTGAATGTTCTGCGACTGCGACGCCGAGACTGCTCGTGTCGACGAATCTCTGCCCGGGTTCCATCCAGTAGCGCTTCCGTTGAAAGCCATAGGTGGGCAATTCAACGCGACATGCGCCGGCGCCGTCGAACATGCTCGCCCAGTGGGGCGATTTCCCGAGTACGTGGAGCTCGGCAGCCGACAGCAGGAACCTGCGCATGCTGCCTTCGTTGCGTCGAAGTGTCCCAACCACTCCGTAGTCGTCGCCATACTCCTCTAGTGCTTCCTGCATACCGACGTTCAGCACTGGATGCGGACTGGATTCAATGAATGTGCGATATCCATGTTCGTACGACCATCGGACAGCCTGCTCAAATAACACCGGTTGCCGCAAATTGGCGAACCAGTAATCGCCGTCGAGGATTGACGTGTCCAGCCCGGCGCCGGCAACCGCGGAGATGAATGCGATATCGCTGCCTCGCGGCCGCAGCCCGGAGAGGGATTCGCGCAGTGTCTCGCGCAAGTTCTCGACCTCGGTCGAATGCGAGGCATAATCGACGGGAATCCGGTTGGGCGACAGACCATCCCGTTCACATCTGGTCATCAGCTCGTTCAACGCGTTTGCGTTGCCGGTTACAACTGTCGAAGACGGACCGTTCTGCGCGGCGACTGAGATCGATTGGCCCCATGGCTCGATGAGGGCGCGAACCCGTTCGACGGGGTGCGGGATCGAGACCATTCCGCCGGTTCCTGCAATCGCCCTAATCGCCTTGCTACGCAACGTGACGACTTTCGCCGCTTCTCGCAACGACAGCGCCCCTGCGACGTAGGCGGCAGCAATCTCGCCCTGTGAATGGCCGAGGACGGCGTCCGGCTCGATTCCCAGCGCTCGCCATTGCGCCGCCAGCGACACCATCACCGCGAACAGCACGGGCTGCACCACGTCGACCCGGTCGAGACTAGGAGAAACCACGCCGCCGCCGCGCACGATCTCGAGCAGCGACCAGTCGACGAACTCGGCGAAAGCGGCATCACAGAGTCGCATCTGATCAGCGAACGCCGGCGCGGAGTCCAACAGTTCAACCGCCATGCCCGTCCACTGCGACCCCTGGCCGGGAAAGACGAAGACCGTCCCCCCGGTGAGAGCGGCCTTTCCAATTGCCACATTGGGTGCAGGCGCGCAGGATGCGATCGCCTCCAGCCCACTCAACAACTCGTCACGTTCAGCCCCTATCACCACAGCGCGGTTGTCGAACGACGCCCGAGTGGCGACCAATGAGTAGGCAACATCGTTCTGATGCGTGTCGGTGCGCTTCTCGACGAACTGCTGCAACCGAGCCGCTTGCTCAGCCAATGCGGACGGCGACTTCGCGGACAGCACCCACGGCACGACCAAGGGCCGACGAGGAGCCGGCTGCACGGTCACAAACTCCGTCGCAGCCTGCTCCAGTATCACGTGAACATTCGTTCCGCTGATGCCGAACGCTGATACCCCAGCACGCCGGGGTTGGTCGGTCTGGCTGGGCCACGGGCGTGCGCCTCCGACCACCTCGATTGTTCTGGACGACCAATCCACTTGCGGTGTCGGCGAATCCAGGTGCAATGTCGCAGGCACAACCCCGTTCCGAATCGACTGTACGATCTTGATCATTCCGGCGACGCCGGCCGCGTACTGCGTATGGCCGATGTTCGACTTGACCGAGCCCACTAGTAGTGGCCGCGCCGCCGAGTGGGTTTTGCCGTATGTTGCCTGCAAGGCTTCGACTTCGACCGGATCGCCGATCCTCGTACCAGTGCCATGCGCCTCGACCACGTCGATATCGCCCGCGGTCAAATCCGCGTCCATCAGAGCTTGACGAATTACCCGCTGCTGCGCTGGACCACTGGGGGCGGACATCACATCGGAGGCTCCGTCCTGTCCGACAGCGGTGCCCCGGATGAGCGCAAGCACTGGATAACCGAGCATGCGTGCGCGCGACAGTCTGGCCAGCACCAGAACGCCAGCGCCTTCGGCGACGCCGAACCCGTCCGCCGATCCAGCAAACGGCTTGCATCGGCCGTCTTCGGACAGCGCGCCCTGTCGGCCGAAGCCGACGTAGATGCTGGGTGAGCACACCACGGTTGCACCGCCCGCCACCGCCAGGTCACATTCACCCGACCGCAACGATGCCACGGCAAGATGAACTGCAACCAGAGATGACGAGCAGCCGGTGTCGACTGTCACCGCTGGGCCCCCCAGGCCAAGTGTGTAGGCAACCCGACCCGACGCGACGCAGGGCGTGGTACCAGTCGCCAGATAGCCGGCAAATCCTTCCGTCTCCTCGTAGATGCGCGGACCGTACTCCTGCCCTCCGACGCCGACGAATACGCCGGTATCACTGCCGTGCAGGGAAGTCGGGTCGATCATTGCCCGCTCCAGCGCCTCCCACGTCACCTCGAGCAGCAATCGCTGCTGCGGGTCCATGGCCTGGGCTTCACGCGGACCGATCCCGAAGAACGCAGCGTCGAAATCACCGACATTCGCCAAGAACGACCCTGCGCGGACGTACGTGGCCCCCGGGGCGTCGGGGTCGCGCCCGAACAGCGCATCAAGATTCCACCCGCGGTCGGTGGGAAACTCCGAAACCGTATCGTGTTCTGCGGACAGCAGTTGCCACAAGTCATCCGGCGAGCTGACTCCGCCAGGAAAGCGGCATCCGACGCCCAGAATCGCGATCGGCTCGTTTGGCTGATGACTGTCGAAAGCGCACCGTCCGGCTTCAGTAGCCACTTCTCACCAAGTTTTCATCCGTCGTGCAAGTTAGCGTCGATTCGAGGCGCACGTGAAAGCCCATGACTGCTCCTAGTCCAGCGCCCACCGCGCTGCTGCGCCGTGCACTTCCTCATCCGAACCTCTAACCTGTTGAAGCACGCGGAGATTCCGGTCGTAATGCCTTGCGATCCAACCGACGCCGCGTTCGTAGTCCACGCGCAGCAGGGTGCCGTCTGCGGCCCATTGGTGGCCGGTCGTGTGTGGCGCGAACCTCGGCGTCACGCCGCCACGAGCGGAGTATCCGGCGGTATTCATTGTGGTATCCCCCCATCTCTGATACGGCGAAAAGGCATCGGGTCTTGGGCCTACTTCCGTCGATAGGAATCGTCACTCGGAGCGGGGAGGACGAGCTCAGTAGCGGGCCACTGCAATTTCGGCGGCGTCAGCGCGGTATTACTTACCTGCAGTCGCGAACTCTGACGAGGTCTGCCGATGCGGGCCGTCGCCAGCGAGGACCGCGTGGGCGTCGATGAGGATGGCGTTGATGCTCAACTCGAGTTCGTCGGAGGAAGACATTTATATCGCTGGCGACGACGCGGCCCCAGTAGTGGCGCGACATCGCCGTCACCGCGTGGGTTGTATCGCTGATCGACCGAGTCCTAGCCGTGGTGCGCCAGCGGCGGGTTGCGCCGGACCCGTTCTGCGCGGCGGAGACTCCGCGCCGGATGGCTTCACAGAGCGGCCCCGGGTTTCCAAAAAAGGCGAAGCGCACAACTCCGTCAGAAAGCTGGTCCATGCTGTGCGCATGGACCAGTACCGCCGCGGTGAGCTCGTGTTCGATGTCATCGATGAAGGCCCGGCCGACGGGCCGGTGGTGGTGCTGTTGCACGGCTTTCCACAGTTCAATACGAGTTGGAGCACCGTTATCCCACGACTAACTGCTAGGGGTTATCGGTGCGTTGCCCCCAATCAGCGTGGCTACTCGCCGGGTGCGCGGCCGACCCGGCGCCGGGATTACCGAACGACCGAACTCGTCGGCGACGTCGAAGCGTTGATCGACGCCCTCGGTGCCGACCGGGTGCATCTCGTCGGGCATGACTGGGGTGCTGCGCTGGCGTGGGCCTTAGCGGAGGAACTCCCCGAACGAATCGCGACGCTGACGGCGCTTTCGGTTCCGCATCCCGGTGCATTCCTCAAAGGGCTTGTGACGACCCGGCAATGTCTGCAGTCCTGGTACATCTATGCGTTTCAGCTCCCATGGGTGCCAGAGCGCGTATTACTCGGCAAAGGCCGCAGCGGCAAAGGCCTGTCCTACTTGTTTTTGCAAAGGTATCTAAACCAGACCCCTGACGCCGCCAATCGCGATGCCGCGGCAATGAGCGCGCCCGGTGCGCTAACCGCAGCGCTCAATTGGTACCGCGCCATACCACTGAGCGATTTGCGGCGTGCAACAGGGAAGATCGCGGTGCCGACGATGTACGTGTGGAGCGATGGAGACAGCGCGGTCGCCGCGAAACCCGCACGCGATACCGCCCGGTACGTCACCGGCGAGTACCGATTCGAGGTGATGCACGGAGTTTCGCATTGGCTGCTCGACGAGCGCCCTGACGCGGCCGCAGACCTAATGCTCGAATGGTTGGCCGCCCATCCTATTTGAGCCCAAACCCCAACGGACGTACCGTGGCGCCTCGTAGGTGCTGATAGCCGCAACGAACTCGTCGGGCACTGGGTTCACCTACGTACCACCAATCCGATCGAATCAACATTTGTCTCAGGTTGCGCACCCAGCTCACCTAAAGGCCTCGGCTTCCGAGCGGCGGGAATTGCCATGGGGACTGCGAGGGTCAGGCGCACTCGCGGCAGCGTTTCTGTGTTAAGTGCTGTGCCACAATAAATTTCGCCTCAGCGATGCGGTAGAAGCCGTCTAGGGCGGCCCGCTCGACGTTGAGGTAGACGCAGATCACCTCTGCGGCGACGCCAGCGTCGCGACAGCCTCAACGCCAAGGAGTACGGTAGCGGCAGCCTGCGTAGGACCTGCTCGCGTTCGCTGAGTTCACCGGTCATCTGTACAACTTCGACAGTCACTGCGGCGACCTCCGCTTCGGCGATGAATCTTGTCCCGGCCTCTGCATCGCGCTGGTCGCATCGGGCTTCGGCTTCCGGTGCCTCTCTACGGCGTCGCGAAGTGGATGCTTGTTTTCGGTCGTCGTGGTGTCAGCGTTCGACTCGACCTGTGTTGAGACCGAATTAGGACCGAGGGAGGACCTATCACGGCCACGGGGCTTAGGCGCGAATCGAAGGCTGGGTTTCACTGCGTCGCTCGACGGCCTCCTCGCACTGTTGATGTCAGGCTCGTGCTCAACGGCATCGCTTGGCGCCGGATTGGTCTCCACACTTGGAGTCGACAACGGCGATTCGCTCGCCTTCCGCACTACGAGGTCGCTCAATGCTGGACCGGGTTCCACACTGCCAGTTGACGGGGCCATCTTGTTCGTTCGCGCCACAACAAGATCATCCAGCGCCGAACTGGTCTCCGGATTAGAGGTTGTCGTCGCGGTTGTCACAGGGGTGTGGGGGCCGAACGGAGGATCAGGGACGTTCGGGAGCAAAGGAAGATTGAGAGCATCGAGCACGACGTTGATTGCGCTGGTGACGACGATTACCACCCAGAACGCCGGAATCACAACAAAGAAGGCAGCACCAGCAATGATAGAGCGAAGGATCGGATTGCTGATGACGTCGGGGCTCGCCACGGCGGCATTGGTGACCTGCTGCCTCGCCTCCGCGGGCTCGATCTTCGATTTAGTGGTTGGTTCGATCACTTCCTTAAGCGGGCTACTCGCCTGTACGGCGCTAACGAATGCGACCCCGCTTATGGCGTCTGCGCCGCCGATGCTCGCGGGTATGGCGGATCGGACAGATCGGCCTTGATTCCTGACGAAGCTCATCGGCATCGCAGGCCGAGGTGTCGTTGAGGGAAGCGCGATGGCTATGAGCTGCATCTCCCGAACTTCGTTTCGCGCGACGCTGACCTCCGGTGGCCCTGCCACGAGGCCCGCCGCGAGAATGCCGACGGTGGCGACGGCGACGCTACTTGTGAGGTACGGCCCCGCCGTAACCACTGTCCTCGTGTCACCCATCGTCCTTACCCTCCACGAACTCCCTACGAAGGCGATGGCCACCCATCAGGTGTCGCCTGGCGCTGGTGGAATCGTCGCTCTGCTGCGCTGTGACGACTGCAGTAGTCGACTACTGCACTTCCCGTGACTCCGGCGGGTACTACTTAGATGATCCGTGGCGCGGCATCAAGGCAGCGAGTTCGTCGCGGCTGGTGGTGCCGGTCTTCATCATGGCCCGGTAGATGTGGCTCTCGACGGTGCGGATCGAAAGCGTCAGTCGCTCGGCGACTGCGCGGTTGGACAAGCCCGCACCGATGAGCATCACGATCTCTGCTTCCCGATCGGTCAACGGCAAGCTTTCGGTCGCCTGACGAAGCACGGGCGTAGATGCGCCACATCGGGCCGCGAGGGCATCAGCACGCGTCGAGCATCCCAGTGCCGATCCCCGTTTGTCTTGGTGGCGATACGCGAGGGCGGCATGAGCAGCGGCATCCACGGCGGCGACGAGGTCGCCCATATTCTCGAATTCCTCAGACAGGGACGATAATTCAGCGGCGTCACCATCGCGCAGGGCGGCGGCGAACCGTGCTGCCACGCCGACACGCGGCCCTTCGACGACCGATGCGAGCTCGTACAACCGGGGCGCGCCGGTGCGGTCACCGAATTGGGTCGCCGTCTGCAGGCACAGCGTTTCCGCCGCGAATCGCCCTTCTAATCTTGCTCTTTCCGCTGCAGAGAGCACAATGGCGGTCGCCTCGCTGACAGCGCCCTGCCCTGCGGTCACCCATGCACGGGCCAGGCTCACCTCATGGTCCAGAGACCGGAATCGGCGTTGCACACCGTCAAGCGCGGCGAGCGCGGCGGTTGCTTCGTCGGTCAAGCCACGCATCGCGAGCGCCATCGTTCGTGGCACGTTGTAGCGGTACCCCCAGCCGATAGGATGCGACGCCGACAACTCTTCGACTGCCTGTTCCAGCAGAAGGCAAGCACTGTGCAGATCGCCGGCACCAAGCGCGGCCCGGCCGGCCACGGCAGCACCGAGTAATTGGGCCGCCCCGGGCAGATGGGCTGCCTCTTGGCGCGTGCTCTCGGCGACCCCAAGCGCATCCGTGACTTGGCCGGCCAGCAGAAGCGCGCTGACTTCTGCGTCAGCGATGTTGAATCTCATGTGTGGAGCGTCGAGAGTGCGAGTCGCGACGCTGTGCCCCGCGTCCGCAGCGGCCACGGCTTCAGCAGTGCGCCCGGCATCCGCGGATATCTGGGCGAGTGCCCACGCTATCTCGGCCCCGACGACGGGCAGGTCCTCCAGCGCAAGGCTTTTCGAAGCCTGCACCGCCGCGTCCGGTTGGTCCATCGCAAACCAGTACACCGTGAGGAATGCGTCGATGTAGGTGCGGGCTTGCGGTGGTGTAACGCGCGACGCCTCGTCGATGAGGTCCTTCGCGCGCGCAGGATCCCCCTGCGCCCACAGTGCGTTGCTGGACCGCAGGAACGCCAATCTCGCGCGGTCGCCTTCGGTCAACTGGCTGACAGGGATTCCCGCGAGCACAGCCTCGGCTTCCTCGCCGCGGCCCAACCACGACAACGCATGTGCGCGAACGAAGTTCGGCTCCGGTCCAGCCCCGGCGTGGATGGCCGCCTCAGCGAGTCGGTCGGCGAGGTTGAGGTCCGCAAGCCAGACGGCGCCGTGCGCCGCGTTGATGAGCAGGTCCGGGTCAGGTGTCAGGTCCGAATCGAGACTCAAGGTCGCGCGGCGCACGGCGACTCGTACGTCATCGTGGTCACTGGATGCGGCCAGTTCGGAAGCGACCAGTCCGCGCAGCCGCCGTAGCCGACTGTGCGCGGCGCGCCTGCGGCGTACCCGTCCGTACAGCGGATGTGCCACCCGCACCTCGATGCCGCCGCCGGCGGGCTCGAGTGTGATCAGGCCACGGGTTTCGGCTTCCTCGACCGCGGCTGCATCGGTGATCCGCGTCAGGGCCGCCAAT
>Ga0163161_10002390_pt1 | contig 13449 bp, 13 predicted proteins | sample S45metaG_FD_129847 | JGI IMG/M metagenome (GOLD analysis project Ga0163161, IMG submission 129847) | Switchgrass rhizosphere microbial communities from Kellogg Biological Station, Michigan, USA - S4-5 metaG | ecosystem: Host-associated > Plants > Roots > Rhizosphere > Soil | place: USA... | reverse complement strand
CCAAAGGATGATAAATGGATCCCAGTAGCAATAAAAAGTCAACAGCCTACCAAGCCTACAGGAAACACAGAGAACAGTTTATTTTTTGATAAGATAATGACCGCACGTGTCAGGATAAATTTTGCACATGCACAAAAGCAGGTGGCCATATCAGAAATAGAATGTTATTAAAGGATTTGCCGGAGCCTTAAGGCTCCGGCAAATGAAATTAAACCCAATTGGGCTTTAGCCCTTAAAATAAAATTATATTGATGCTAATGACAAACTTCTTATGCTTAGCGATCTTTTTAGTAAGCTATGCAACCAATATTTCGAGTACTGCAGGTGTATCTCTTTTACCTGTGAAAGAAGATACATTGAAAGTAAAACGCACTACAGATTTTGAGATCAATGGAGATGGTAGTAATGCAAATTGGAACAATTCGGATTGGTTGGAATTGCCGAAAAGCGGAGGCAGCGTTTCTTATCAAACAAAGGTGAAGATGCTTTATTCTGATTCAGGCCTTTATTGCCTCTATCATTGCGAAGACAATAAGATCACAGCTACCCTGAAGGAGGATTTTCTTGACCTCTGGAATGAAGATGTAGTGGAAGCTTTTTTCTGGACAGATGAATCGAACCCAATTTATTTTGAATACGAACTTTCTCCTCTCAATTATGAATTACCCATTTTGGTTCCCAACAATAAAGGAAAATTTCTTGGATGGCGCCCCTGGCATTATGAAGGGAACCGTAAAACAAAACATGCAATACATATAAATAAAAGCGGGGACGCGGTTACATCGTGGACCGCTGAATTTTTTATACCCTATACACTTCTTCGGCCTCTGAACAATGTGCCTCCTCAAAAAGGCACTCATTGGCGTGCTAATTTTTACCGTATTGACTATGACAACGGCGAATCATCCTGGGAATGGCAAAAAGTGAGAAATGAAAATTTTCATGACTATGAATTGTTCGGTCATATTGTATTTGAATGAGGTCTCATTATTTTTTTTCTTGGTTATTAATTCATCAAATAGCGTAAATTAGTCCCGCTTCTTTAACGATAAAATATTGCTTATGAAAAAGGAAACCAACCAGGATGCAACTCCCGGTATTCAAAACGAAAACAATTTAAATACCCCCAAAAGATCCCAGATAAGCAGAAGAAAATTTGTTGAAATGACCGCTGCTTCTGCAATCGGTTTTACAATTCTTCCGCGGCACGTGCTTGGAGGAAAGAATTATATTGCTCCCAGCGATAAGATCACCTTGGCATATATCGGCGTGGGCACGCAAGGCATACGCGAACTATTGCCATTGCTGGCCAGCAACCAGTTTCATGTAGTTGCTGTTTGTGATCCAAATAAAGAAGCTGTCGGGTATAAAGACTGGGGAAAGGATTGGCTGCGAAATGAAATACGCAATACTATCAAAAATCCAAATTGGACCTCGGGTGGCGATAACATGATCCCCGGTGGAAGGGATAATGGTAAATCGATCGTTGATACATTTTATTCAAACGTTCATCCTGAACTAAATTATAAGGGTTGCAATGCTTATGCAGATGCACGTGAACTTTTGGAAAAAGAAAAAGATCTCAATGCAGTTAAAATAATGACCCCTGATCATCTTCACGGTGTTCTTAGCATGGCTGCCATGAAAAAAGGCAAACATGTTTTAATGCACAAACCATTGTCCAATCGTTTGCTCGAAGGAAAGAAGATAATTGAAACGGCCCGCAACAGTAAAGTAATCACACACCTGATACCATGGGATTCAAACGGCTCTATGGAAACTGTAATGGCGTGGATAAATGGAGGAGCCATTGGAACGCTTACAGAAGTGCATAACTGGACAAACCGACCCGTGTGGCCACAATATCCGGATATACCCACTGACACACCTCCTGTGCCCAATGGTTTTGATTGGGATCTTTGGCTGGGACCCGAAGCTCAGCGTCCTTATCATCCCAACTATACACACATGGTGTTCAGAGGATGGTATGATTTCGGTGGAGGCTCAATGGCCGATATGGGTCACTATAGTTTATGGACTGTTTTTAATGCATTGCAACTGACATCGCCAATGGTTATTGAACCCAATCTGAGCCATGTTTGCGGAATGAAGGACCCGGTTCCATATCAAATCGCAAACAATTTTTCATTTCCCATGGCAAGCTCAGTGCGATTTAAATATCCTGCAAACGGATCGAGACCGGCTGTTGATCTTGTGTGGTATGATGGTGGTATGCGTCCACCGATACCTATGGAATTGCTGAATGATAATAAGGAGTTACCTCCAGAAGGAATGATGTTCGTTGGCGACAAGGGTAAGATATTAGCCGGATTCAATGTGCAGGCTCCAAAGATCATTTCTGGGAAAAAAATGGATGAACCCGCCAAAGCAGATACAGATAACAGGAACCAGGTACAGAAAACTACCGATGCATTGTCATTATTTGTTGATGCATGTAAGACCGGCAAACAATACCCTGGTAGTTTCCATGAGGCCGAATATTTAACTGAAGCGATCAATTTATACGCTGTGGCATTGAGATCCTGGAAGCTTCTAAAATATGACGCATCCACTCATTCCATTACTAATGTACCGGATGCGAATAAATATTTGAGCCGTGAGTACAGGTCAGGATGGGATCCTGCAACTATATGAAACAGCAAAGCGACTCATTCATTTAATAACAACCGCACTAATAAATACTAATATGAAAAAATTAAACAGAAGGGAATTTATTGCCAAAGCTGCTATGGGCACCGGTGCTGTACTGGCTTTATCACAATTACCAGCAGAATTGTTTGCTAATGCTGCCTTCAATGATATACCCATTGGCTTTCAATCATGGAGCGTAAAAGAAACACTCGCTAAGGATTTTGCGGGCACATTAAAGATGATGGCGGAGCAGGGTTATAAGCTTATAGAAATGTGTTCTCCGAAAGGCTATGCCACTCTTGGTTTTGGTTCTCTTGTAAACATGAAAACCGCTGATATCAAGAGCGTCATTAATGATGCAGGGCTCACTTGTCCAAGCTGTCATTTTGGTTCCGGTGAATTAACGGATGATCTTGATGGCCGCATTGAATGGTCGCAGCAAATGGGACTTACTCAAATGATATGCTCCACTTTTTGGCTTCCGAAAGGAGCTACATTAAAAGATTACCAGGACGCTGCAGATAAATTGAATAAATCAGCAGAAAAAATAAAGAAGGCGGGCATGCAGGCAGGCTTTCATAATCACGAGTTTGAATTTAACATGCTGGAAGGACAACTGATCTATGATGCATTGATGGCACGGTTTGATCCTGATCTTGTGAAAATGCAGTTCCAGACAGAGGTTATCAATCTTGGTTACAAAGCTGCTGATTACTTCAAAAAATATCCCGGAAGATTTATCTCATCGCATTTATCAGACTGGACAACGGATAAAAAAGAAGTCCCCATTGGACAGGGCGTGATTGACTGGAAGGAATTTTTCGCTGCTGCTAAAACTGGCGGAGTAAAGAACTTTTTTGTTGAAATGGCACCGGATAAATTCAAAGACAGCGCGAGCTATATTCATAAACTGTAGCGAAAGGTAATAACAACGAGGCCTCTTGTTTTATTGCAATTATTTAATTCGCAATCCGGGGAGAACCGTAAATACAATTGCAAGATGGATATCATCACTCTCATTGCCAATGTTGCTCTCGCGTTATCATTCGTCATAGGACTGATATTTGGTATTGCGCAGGTAAACACGGCGAATCGTGACCGGCGGGAGCGACTTACCATAGAAACTCTGCGCAACTTTCAAACACGTGAATTTGCAGAACTCATACTTTTTATCAATTCCCATAATATGCCATCCAACAACAAAGAAATGAATGCACTTCCTTTGAAGGAACAGGTATATATCATTCAGTATGGACAGCAGATGGAGTCACTGGGTATGCTTGTTGCCGAGCGATTAATAAATATTGACCTGGTAGATAAGACGCTTGGATCGTTTGTAACACTGACCTGGGAAAAATATAAACCTTTGTTCAATGACATTCGTGAAAAGCAACCGGACCCTTTTTTGGGTGAATACTTTCAATGGCTGGCTGAACGGATCGATGAGCGAATGAAGCAAAATCCGCGCAGACCGTTTTATGAGGTCAAAACTATTCCCGGTCAAACTTTATAGAAGAGATGGCTAAGACAACTAAACTAACCGATTCAGAACAGGTAACTGAACATATAAAGAAATTGGGACCTGGTCTTGGTAAAATAATTCAAACATTGAGAGAGATCATTCTGGATACAGATAAAGAAATAGGTGAGAGGATAAAATGGAACAATCCAAGCTTTTATTATACGGGTGAGATGAAGCCGTTTGATCCCAAAGAATATAAAAGGGAGATCATAGTTTTCAATTTGTATAAAGGAAGAATAATGTTGGTTTTCCCGAGTGGTGCCAAAGTCAATGACAAATCCGGCTTGCTACAGGGAGAATACAAAGATGGTAGACGGATCACGATATTTAAAGACCTGGAAGATGTTAGATCCAAAGAAAAACTGCTGCAAACAGCAATAAAAGAGTGGCTGAGATTAGTGGATAAATAAAAGCGTTTTAATGGAGCAGGATTTTGTAGACAAAATCTATGACAGGATCGATTTCAAAGACCCCCCCCTTGTGAAGGGAGATTATGAGAGTTGTAAGTTTACCAGTTGTGATCTTTCGAATACTGATCTTTCGGAAATAAAATTCATTGATTGCATATTCATCAGTTGCAACCTAAGCGTGGCTCAATTATCAAAAACAGTATTCAGGGACATTCAATTTGTGAACTGTAAAATGCTGGGCTTCTTTTTTACAACTGTAGTGAATTTGGGCTTTCCTTCAGTTTTGACAATTGCAATCTCGATCATTCTTCGTTTTATAAAACAAAAATAAAAAAGACTTTTTTCAAAAATTCACAACTCCAGGAAGTAGATTTTACTGATTGTGACCTGGCAAATTCGTCTTTTGAAAATTGCAACCTGGCAAAGGCAAGGTTTGAAAATACAATACTTGATAAAGTTGACTTTCGCACTTCATGTAACTCTTCGATCAACCCAGAGATCAACCGAATAAAAAAGGCAAAATTTTCTTTGACCCAGGTCGCAGGCCTCTTAGATAAATATGATATTGAAATTGACGGAGCAAATTAAAGAACCATAGCGTAGGCAATTCATAAAACCGGGTCTCAAGAAATGGAGACCCGGCGGTTCATTTATCTTCCATGCTTTTTATCCAATTCATTTCCTATTACGTAACCAATGCCTGCGCCTAATGCACCTCCGATAGCACCACCTACTAAACGGTTGTTCTTGTTGATGACTGCTCCCAGGATCGCGCCTCCGCCACCGCCGATCACCGCACCTTTGGCTTTTCTGCTCCAGCCTTTTTTTGCGGTTGTTTTCGCCGGGTATTGCGATACAGAATTCAAAGAACCTCCTGTATTTGAAGTCTTTTGTACAGAGCTATAGCTTTTTGTGGTTTTTCTTGCTGGTTGGGTTGTTGAAACTTCAGTGCCCTGCTTGTAATATACCGCAGGATCTTTTAGTTCATTTTGTACTTTCCATTTTTGAAAATCAGCCAGGCCGGCCGTATCCGCATATGTCAGAATTTTTCCAGCATTGGGATCAGTGGGTGCCTTACTATTACAGGCTGAGATCAATATTGCACTTACAAATAGCATTGACAAAATGGGTAATAATTTTTTCATAGTCAAAATTTTTAATGAATGAATAATGAATAACAGTACTCTTAATGAAAAACTATGCCATCGAAGCCGATGTTTGTTAAAGAATAGAAAAGATGATTTGCCATTTTTCATTTCACGGTTGACAAATCATTCAACAAGGCAGGAAAATGTTAATCAAAAATGAAGCAAAAATTAATTGATAATGTAAGCGGCTGCCTTATAGATGCACAGTTGCCAATTAGTATTCCACTGAAACCTTAATATATCCATGAATATAATCTAAAAATTATTTGAGTATAAATATTGTAATTTAGTCGCTGTACAATAACTTAGAACCTAACTGCAAATCAAAATCAATGAAAAAATATTTAATCCTATTTCTTTCTACTTTTTTTGCTTCTATTATATATGCGCAAAATGGATTTGGTTTTGACGTAGGCATGGCTACATCAAAAGCGCCGATGATCGCCGTTAAGTATTACATAGATAAGAATGCTCCCTCAATAGGATTCAGCTACCAGGTGTTTAATGACGCATTGGGTAAAAACGAGGATTTAAAGACTGGGAGTACTGCTATTGGAGATGGAGATTATTTTTATTCATTTGACATTGGCTATACAAGAGTACTGAGTGAGAAATTCTCTATTGGCGGTGAAGTGTCTATTGGAACGAAAAAACACTATCAGAATTTGAGAGATGATAACTCTTCTTCAGGAGGGTATCATAGAATCCTGAAAACAGAGTCCGTAGTTGGTGGGGGAGGATCTATTTTTTACAATATCAATGAAACCTTCGGCATATTTGCCGGGTACAATTCATTACGTGAAGGCACCTTTGGCCTGGAGGTAAGGCTCTTCCACGAAAAGCAGTATTAACACTTTTTTTCTATCAGTAATGTCGGGCCGTTCTCAGATTATCTCAACACTTCTTTCAACAAAGGCCGTAAGGTCGGCGCCCTTCAACATACCCTGCGCTAACAATGCAAGATCAAAGGACTGTTTGGCCATTTCAGCTTGCTTTGCTTCGTCTGCCTGCAATATTTTTGAGATGAGTTTATGATTGGCATTGACCGATACTTTATAGCTATCCGGCATTGATCCATAAAAATTTATGCCCCCGCCTAATTTCGACATGTCTTTCATCCTTCTCATCCATTCTTCCATTGTTATCGTTACGGGCATCGCTTCTGCAGGCTGGTTCTCTACTTCCACTTTCATGCTTGAATTATTGATGGCTTTGTCAAATATGTCCTTTAGTTTTTTGGTTTCATCTTCCGATAGTGAATGTTTAGCCGCATCTTCTTTTACGATCAATTTATCCAGCACATCTGCATCAACTCTTTTCAATGAGGTTTTTTCCAGCTTCATTTCAAGATGATGTATGAAGTGCGTATCGATCGGAGAATTCATCAATAACACATCATAATCTCTTTTATTGGCGGCCTGTACGTAACTATGCTGACGCTCGGCATCAAAACTGTAGAGATAAACAAGGCTGCCGTCCTTGTCAGTTTGAAAGTCTTTTACTTTGGCCTTGTATTCTTCCAGTGTATAGTGTTCGTTATTTGTATTGGTAAGCAGCAAAAAATCCTTTGCCTTTTCGTAGAACTTTTCATCGGAAATGGCCCCGAATTTTACAAACAAACCAATGTCGTTCCATTTTTCTTCATAAGCCTTGCGATCTTTCTTAAACAACTCATGAAGCTTATCGGCAACCTTCCTGGAGATATAACTATTTATCTTTTTGACATTGCTGTCGGCTTGTAGAAAAGAACGGCTTACATTCAGGGGAATATCCGGTGAATCAATGACACCGTGCAGCAACATTAAAAATTCCGGGACGATGTCCTTTACTTCATCGGTAATAAAGACCTGCCGGCTGAAAAGTTTGATCTTGTTTTTCTGTATCTCGAAATCATTTTTCAGTTTGGGAAAATATAATACCCCGGTGAGATGAAACGGAAAATCAACATTCAAATGGATCCAGAATAATGGTTCTTCGGAAAAAGGATATAATTCACGGTAGAAATCAATATAGTCTTCATCTTTCAGATCAGAAGGCGCTTTTGTCCAAATGGGGTTGGTGTTGTTGATAATGTTGTCAACTTCAATTGTCTCATATTTTGCCTTACCATCTTTATCCTCTCCATCCGGTACAGATTCTTTCTTTGTTCCAAATTGTACAGGCACAGGTAAGAACTTCGCATACTTGTTCAATATTTCACTGATCCTGTGTTCCTGTAAAAATTCTTCTGAATCTTCATTGATATATAAAATAACATCGGTACCCCTTTCTGTGCGATTGCCTTCAGTGATCTCAAAGGAAGTACTTCCGTCACAGATCCACCTGGCAGGCTCAGCACCGTCCTCGTAAGATAATGTTTGTATTTCCACCTTATCAGCGACCATGAATGCAGAATAAAACCCAAGGCCGAAGCGGCCAATGATCTCGTTGGCGTCCTGAGCTTCTTTGAATTTTTCCATGAATTCGGTGGCCCCGGAGAAGGCTATCTGGTTGATATATTTTTTAATTTCCCCGGCAGTCATACCAATGCCATTATCGGAAACAGTGATCGTTTTTGCTTTTACATCAACAGCTATTTTAACACGCAGATCGCCAAGTTCCCGGTTGTAATGACCCAATGAGCTAAGCCTTTTCATTTTCTGAGTGGCATCTACTGCATTACTCACCAGTTCCCTGAGGAAGATCTCGTGATCGGAATACAAAAATTTTTTAATAATCGGAAAAATGTTCTCCGTATTAATGGAAATGGTTCCTGTCTCCTGTACCATGGTAATAGATTATTTTATTTCATCCGCAAGATAACAAGCCTTGTTCCAAAGCAAAAAAAATAGCCATATTGGCAGGACTATTGTTTAAATTCCCTGGGAAAGGATTCAGGCAGGCATTTTTTGCTGACGCCGGATCGGTTGCCGGTATTTTAACACTGTTCCTGTTTAGCAACCTTAAGATTCAAAAACAGAGGATGTTTTGTACTTTTATCGTGTCATGCGCCCCGATTATCCTCATAAGGTCTTTCCTGATTCCCGCAATCATTTCTTTCTGCTGATGGAGACATTAGCCATGATGCCTGCAGTAAACCTGTTGAGATGAATTAGTCGAATACATGTGTGCATCCCGACGAGATCGGGACAAACTGCCCCGGAAGTGGAGTAGAGTTTCGAAGCCGGGCACATAACAACAAACTTCAAAACAATAAACTATCCAGTATGTCTTCGGGAACAACTACAAAAAATAAATCAATCTCTCAAACTGATTTCCTGCCCCTGCTTGGAACTGACCACATTGAATTTTATGTAGGAAATGCAAAACAGGCAGCTCATTATTATATCACGGCATTTGGCTTCCAGCCACTGGCTTATGAAGGACCCGAAACTGGCACAAAGGACAAAGCCAGTTACGCAGTACGACAGAATAAACTGACATTTGTTTTAACGACGCCATTAAAGGCAAGCACACCGGTCGCCGAACATGTAAGCAAACATGGTGATGGTGTGAAGGTGCTTGCTTTGCTGGTTGATGATGCCCGAAAAGCGTGGAAAGAGACCACAACCCGCGGTGCAATATCTTACCTGGATCCCATTGCGTCAAATGATGAAGACGGCGAGGTTATACTAAGCGGGATTCATTTATATGGCGACACAGTTCACATATTTGTAGAAAGAAAAAATTACAAGGGCATTTTTTTACCGGGATATAAAAAGTGGGAACTGCCTAATTTTAAAACAAGACAAACAGGTCTACAGCATATTGATCATTGTGTTGGAAATGTTGGGTGGAACCAAATGAATCGATGGGTGAAGTTTTACGAAGAGGTGATGGGATTTAAAAATATTTTGACGTTTGATGATGAGGATATTTCAACTGAATACTCGGCCCTGATGAGTAAAGTAATGAGTAATGGAAACGGGTTTGTAAAATTTCCAATCAATGAGCCTGCTGAGGGAAAGAAAAAAAGCCAGGTAGAAGAATACCTTGAGTTTTACAACGGTGAAGGTGTACAGCATATTGCCATGGCAACAAATGATATTGTGTCGACCGTGAGGGACCTGATGAGCAGGGGAGTTGAATTTTTAAGAGTGCCGACAACATATTACGATGATCTGTTAGACAGGGTCGGCCATATTGACGAGGACCTTAAACCGCTGAAAGAACTGGGTATATTGGTCGACAGGGATAACGAAGGTTATTTGTTGCAGCTATTCAGTAAACCGGTCGAGGACAGGCCCACTTTATTTTTTGAGATCATACAAAGAAAAGGGGCTAAGAGTTTTGGAAAAGGAAATTTCAAAGCCTTGTTTGAAGCAATGGAGAGAGAGCAGGCCGCGAGGGGCAATCTCTGAGCTTAACATTGGGAGATTAGCTGAGGGAACTCAACTATACACAGCTGTGGACAAAATTTAGGATACCCATAACTTGTAATCAACAAGCCTTGTTGTGAATTAATTATCTTTACAAATCATTTACATTTTTTAATACTTAACACAGACTGATTACGTTTTTAAAATGGATAAATATTCCGTCATGAAGAACCTATGGACACTCATATTATTCTGCAGCTTTTTACTACGTGTTTCTGCGCAGAAAAATGGAACCTCGTTCGCTGCTGTTTCTACTTCATTTCTTGAATATCAAAGAACATTGCCGAGGCCGGCAGAAGCCATTGCCCGCAAGGAAGATACCTTGCAAAAACAATTTGCAGCAAAAAAACTGGTCTGGCCGGCAAAATATATTTACATACGATCATTTAAGTATGATAGCCAAATGGAAGTTTGGGTAAAGAATGATATTAAAGATCCCTTCCAGCTTTTCAAAACTTACAAGATATGTGCCCTGGCAGGAACACTCGGCCCTAAAAGAATGGCGGGCGACTTCCAGGTGCCCGAAGGGTTTTATTATATCAATGAGTTCAATCCTAAAAGCAATTATTATCTTTCACTGGGACTTAACTACCCGAATGTTTCCGACAGGATATTGAGCGATTCTCTACAACCTGGTGGTGATATTTATATTCATGGAAGCTGCGTAACCGTAGGTTGTATTCCCATCACTGACGGGCAGATTGATGAGTTGTATATTTTAGCTGCACATGCAAAAGATGCAGGGCAGGATTTTATTCCCGTACATATTTTCCCGATTCGTTATAATGTGAAAAGAAGTTCTGACTATCTCAATAAATTAGCAAAAGATGACCCATCACTAAAACAATTTGCCCTTAGACTCGAAGATGCATTTGATTATTTTGAAAAATACAGGCAATTGCCGGTGATCATGACAAACGAAAGGGGAGATTACGTGGTGGATGGCATTTCCCGTAAACCAATAGCGGAGGAAAAACAAAGACCTGCCCACAAGCCTGTAGTTCACCGCACAAGAGATATTTCTAACACGGCCGACGTGGTTCACCAGTGGCCTGAATTTCCAGGGGGAGGACAAGCTTTTCTTAACTACCTGCAACAACTTGGCAAAGAAATGGTAGCTTATTTGCCAGGATCAATACAGAAGGCATATGTCCAGGTTGAGTTCGTTGTAGACGCTGATGGTGTGCCGGTAAATTTTAAAGTGATAAAAGGTGTAGATGACGATTTCAATGATGAGTTGATCACACAGCTTGAAAAGATGCCGACATGGAAACCGGCCCTGCTCAATGATAAAGCGGTGCCAAAAAAAATGAAGCAATCAATAGAGATCTCGGCACAATAAATTTTTTCTCGTGAGGGTGTATTTTATCAGTGGTTTGGGCGCAGACAAAAGAGCTTTTTATAAGATTAAATTGCCCCAGGGGTACCAGCCTGTTTTTCTCGATTGGATCGTGCCACTTGCCGGTGAAAGTTTTCCGGACTACGCAAAAAGGTTTTCTAAGTCTATAAGTCAGGATGAAGAATTTGTTTTGATCGGACTTTCATTCGGTGGCATGCTTGCGTCGGAGATCGCAAAGATCGTCTCTCCAAAAAAACTGATCATCATTTCCAGCTTAAGTTCATACAAGGAACTTCCGTGGTACTTTAAATTGGCCGGGAAGCTGGGTATACACAGGATCATTTCACCATCTTTATACAAACAGGCGACGATCATGAACAGATTCATGGGAGCCGGCAACAAAGAAATGAAGTCCATCGTGTATACGTATGTCAATAACATCGACCCGGCATTTATTCGCTGGTCATTAGATGTTATTGTCCACTGGTCGCATACGGAGAGACTTTCTGACCTTATACATATTCATGGTTCGAATGATCATTTACTTCCTTACAAATATGTAAAAGCAGATTATACAATTAAAAATGGAGGGCATTTAATGGTAATGAACAAAGCGGAGGAGGTGAATAGCATCCTGGAGAAAGTTCTTCTTTCTGCCTGATCATTGCATCAGCATTTGAATTGTATCAGTTGTCTGTTGACGAAGTAAAATGGTTTTACCCTGGGTTAATTTTTCAAAAACATCCTTATTATAATGCCGAACTGTTAGCAGCGACAATTCTTTCATTACCTGGACGTCAAAAATTTCCGAAACCTCAAAGGCCAGCTTTTCAATTTTTTCAGGACGATCATCAAGTACACAAATAAAACTGATGGCTGTATTCTGGGTCAGGTTCGGTTTGATCTTCAATTTTTCCAATAAATGGTAGAGTGCACCGACGTGATGTTCTCCCACAAACGAGAAATCTTTCGAACTCATTTCAACCAATGCTTGTTTTTCTTTGATCACTATGATGGGAGGCAAATGATGCACGGGGTGGTTGTGGATCAGCGTTCCTGGCAATGAGGGATCTAAGAAACATTTTACATACAACGGGATATTTTTATTCTGCAGTGGTTTTATGGTTTTGGGATGTATAACCTGGGCGCCGTAGTAAGCCATCTCGATCACCTCATTATAATTTAATTCAGTGATTGGCTGAGCATCGGGAAATTGTTTTGGATCGGCATTCATGACGGAACTCACGTCCTTCCAGATCGTTTGACTTTCCGCATTCAACATACTGGCAAAAACGGCGGCTGTATAATCGCTGCCTTCTCTTCCCAGGGTGGTGCTTTCATTTTCATCAGTGGCACCAATAAACCCCTGCGTTAAAATAAAATTTGTTTCGTCGAACAATGGCAGAATGGATGTTGAAACTTTTGAATTCGTAACCTCCCATTCAATATTCGCATCCCTGAAACTGTCATCGGTTCTGATCACATCCCGAACATCGATCCATTTATTTTTTACTCCGATTTCGTTCAGGTAATAACTGATGATAGTTGTAGAAAGCAGCTCGCCAATACAAACAACCTGGTCGTAATAATAATCGTAGGGCTTTTGTGGATCATCATGCAGTAACCATTCTGCTTCTGTAAAAAAATTCTTTAGTTGTTCCTCGCATGCGAGGTAATGGGTTACCAGCAATTGTTTCGCCGTGCCCAGGTGTTGGTTTTTCACAAGCTCGAATAATTGCAGGGCTTCTTCTTTTTTTCCACTGTAAAATGCCCCGACCACCTTTTCCAGCGCATTGGTTGTTTTACCCATGGCAGATATAACGATGAGCAATTTTTCATGATAAAATTGCTTCAGGATCCTGCCGACCATGTTAATTCGTTCAATGTTATTCACAGAAGCACCGCCAAATTTGAAGACTTTCATTCAGGGAAGTTTTATTAAATGGAAGCAAAAATATTCAATATTCAATTCTTTATTTTTGGTTTAAATTCCCGCCATGAATATCATTAACCGGAAAGT
>Ga0163161_10002388_pt1 | contig 13455 bp, 18 predicted proteins | sample S45metaG_FD_129847 | JGI IMG/M metagenome (GOLD analysis project Ga0163161, IMG submission 129847) | Switchgrass rhizosphere microbial communities from Kellogg Biological Station, Michigan, USA - S4-5 metaG | ecosystem: Host-associated > Plants > Roots > Rhizosphere > Soil | place: USA... | reverse complement strand
TCTGCCTGTTCGGTTTCATTCTGGGCATATGGGCGCAAAGCTTTGAGCAGCTACAGGTGATCCCGCTGCTGGTCATAATGCCGATGACCTTTCTGGGCGGAGCCTTCTATTCGATCCACATGCTGGCCCAGCCTTGGCGGACGATCACCCTGTTCAACCCGATCGTCTATCTGATCTCGGGCTTTCGCTGGACCTTCTTTGGTCGGGGCGATGTGGGGATCGAATATAGCCTGCTGTTCATCGCCGGAATGCTGGCGCTTTGCCTGGGCGTCATCGGCTGGATGTTCCGCACCGGCTATCGGCTGAAAAAATAGGACCGAAGTGAAAAGGGCGGCTCCGATCGGGCCGCCCTTTTCAAGTCCGGATCATCCGGCGTTTAAGCCGCAGCGCTCTCGGGGGCGATGGCGAACAGGGTCACGCCCTTATATTTGCTGTCGCTCTCGTCATAGAGGCCGTGCATCGCCTCGAACGTTTCGTCGATCACGCTGACCTCGTTCAGTCCGGCCAGCTTGAACGTGCCCAGCTTCAGTTCGCGCGGCGGGCGACCGTCGCGCTCTATGGTGACGGCGTCGATGAACATCTCGTCATGGCGGGTATAGAGGATATGCGGCGCCAGCTTTACGACCATTTTGTTATAGGTCGCCATCAGGCATTTCTGGAGCGCGATCGCTTCGAAAATGGTCGTCGGAGAAGTCATAATGGATTTTCATTACTGATTCGGCGCGATCGTTCAATTGCTTTGTGCGACGCACCATCGCCCTATGACGCAACTTGGCGCATTTCCGGGACGAACGGCCTCAGGGATTTTGCGTATGCGATAACAGGCCCAGCCTCTCCCTCATCGTCCATCGCACGAGCAGCAGCAGCGCCACGACTCCCAGCCCGCTCGCAAGGCCCAGCCAGATGCCAAGACCCTTCAGTCCTAACGGAAAGGCAAGGATGACGCCCACGCCTATGCCTATCACCCAATAGCCGACAAGGGCAAAGATCATCGGCATGCGCGTATCCTGAATGCCGCGCAATACGCCGGCGCCCACCGCCTGCGCCGCGTCCACCAGCTGAAACAGCGCCGCCACGCCGAGAAAGCTTGTGGCCAGCGAAGCGGTGCGCCGATTGGCGGGATCTCCAAGATCGAGAAAGGCCGAGATCAGCGTTCGAGGCATGGCGAGAAGCAGCGTTGCCGCCATCAGAGCAAAGCCGGTTCCGATCGCCAGCGCAAGCCATCCCGCCCGCCCGATCGCCGCCCGGTCCCTTTTCCCATGGGCCAGACCGACCCGGACCGTTGCGGCCTGACCGATTCCCATCGGGACCATGAACACCAGCGCGGCGATCTGGATCGCGACGGCATGCGCCGCCAGCGAGTCGCGATCGATCAGCCCCATCAGGAAGGCCGAGGCGTTGAACACCGTCGTTTCAAAGCCTAGCGTGATCGCGATCGGCAGGCCCAGCGTCCAGACGGCGCGGTGCCGTTCCCGATCCCGCGTCCAGAACCGGCCCAGCAGGCGATAGCGCCGGAAGCGCCGGTCGATCAGGATGACGGCCAGCAACCCCAGGAACAGGAAGGAGGAGGAAAGGCTGCTCGCGATGCCCGCGCCGAACAGGCCCAGCGCCGGAAAGCCCAGATGCCCGAAGATCAGCGCCCATCCCGCCAGCACGTTGAAGGGGATGGCGCAGACCATGATGACGAGGCCCCAGACCGGCCGCTCCAGCGCCGATATGAAATTGCGCAGCGTGGTGAAGCCCAGAAAGGGCAGCAAGGCCCATTGCAGTCCGCGCATCAACAGGCCCGCCTGATGCGCAAGGTCGGGTTCCTGTCCCATGGCGCGCAACAGGGCCTCGCATTCCCATAGCAGCGCCCAGGCGGGCAGCACGAACAGCGCTGCCGCGCGCAGGGTCTGATGCACCGTCCGGCGGACATCGCGCACTGAATGGCGCCGCCGTCCGCGTTCACTGGCGATCAACGGGGCGGCAGCCGTCACCAAACCCATGCCGAAAATCAGGAAAGCGTTGAACAGATTGATCGCCAGCGCGCCCGACGCCACTGCGCCGGCGCCCGCCCGTCCCAGCAACAGCAGGTCGGTCGCCGCAATGCCCGCCCAGGCGATATTGCCCGCGATCATCGGGAGCGCGAGCGCCGTCAGCGCCCCGGCTTCAACGCGCCACGGCGAAGCCATCAATGTTTCTTGACGAGGTGCAACACTGCAACGACGATCCCGCCCACGGCCAGACCTGCGATTCCGGCCCCGATGGCGTTCACCATCCAGTCCACGACGGGCGCAATGGCCGGAAGCGCATGGGCGGCACTTTCGGCCACCCGATGGATCGTGCCGGGAACGGCCTCCCAATGAAATTCATGCAGTCCATGGACGATCAGCCCGCCACCGACCCAGAGCATCGCTGCCGTGCCGACCACGCCCAATATCGTCATCAGCACCGGCATGGCCTTCACCATGGCCCGCCCCAGCGACCGCGCACCGGCGGAACGCCGTTCGGCGAGATGCAGGCCGATATCGTCCATCTTCACGATGAAGCCGACCACGCCATAAACGCCTGCCGTGATCAAAATGGCGACGATCGCCAGAATGATCGCCTGTTCCCAGATCGGCTCGCTCGCGACCGTGCCCAGGGCAATCGCCATGATTTCGCCAGACAGGATGAAGTCCGTTCGGATGGCGCCGGAAACCTTTTGTTCCTCCAATTCCTTCGAGCTATGCGTGGTCAGCGCCTCCTCCGCCAGATCATGGCCGCCCTGCATGGCCTCCAACAGCTTTTCCACCGCTTCGAAACAGAGGAAAGCGCCCCCCAGCATCAACAGCGGCGGCAGCAGCCATGGCGCGAAGGCGCTCAACGCCAGCGCGGCGGGCAGCAGGAAAAACAGCTTGTTGCGTAGCGATCCCTTCGCGATCTTCCATATGATCGGCAGTTCGCGATCGGGCGTCAGGCCCATGACGTAGCGCGGCGTGACGGCGGTGTCGTCGATCACGACTCCAGCCGCCTTCGATCCTGCCTTGCCCGCGGCGGCAGCGACATCATCCAGTGAGCTGGCGGTGAGCTTGGTAATTCCCGCTACGTCGTCAAGTAGCGCTATCAGACCCGAAGGCATTGATATTATTCCCCTGTCAGCGCCGGAATGGCGCCTGAAACCGCCTCATAATGGTGGGACAGGGCAGGAGCAATGCTCCCCGCCGATCAGTGAAGACCGCGATAATTGCCCGGTGGGTCGCTGGCGGGGAAGGATTCGTCGATCTGCTCGTCGATCATGTCCCAGTCCCGGGCGTCGATATGCTGCTCCGCCGGGCCCGCGTCGCGGACAGGCCCTGAACTGGTCCCGATCGCCGAGGCAGGCGCCCATCTGTCCTCGTGGACTTTGAGCTGCCATTCCTTCCAGCCCTTCCAGGCCGCAGCCCCCAGCCCGGTCAGCAAGGCGAGTTTCAAAAACCCCTTCATGTCGGTTTCTCCTGTCGGTCATGCAGATGGACCCAATCCGCCCGATTGTCGCTGACGCTGCCAGGCGGCAGGGCAATTTCGCCTTCTTCGTCGGTGCCCGCCTCAGGTTCGGTCGCATGGGACGCCTGTGCAACGGACCACCGTTCACGCAGAGCGGCGTCGATCATGGCCTGCCATATGCGTGTGTCGCCTGCTTCGACCATTGCATCGTCCGGGCTTTTCATGAGGGCGAGCAGGCTGGCCGCATCCTCTACCTGCGCCTGCCAGCGATCGGGATCGCCGGCAGCCAGATGACGGGCCAGTCGTTCGATTAGCGTGCGCTGCTCCATGAACGTCTGAACGCCGCCCTGCCTCCTCTGTTCCCGGAATTCGTAACGGCAGAGGAGCGATGTGAACGGGAAGGCGGGCTGGTCGTTACACGCTGAAGAAGGGCGGGCCAGATGGAGAGACGATCATGCCCAGAGGCGACAAGAGCAGCTATACCGACAAGCAGAAGCGCAAGGCCGAGCATATCGAGGAAGGCTATGAAGATCGCGGCGTTTCCCAGAAGGAGGCGGAGCGACGGGCCTGGGCGACGGTGAACAGGGAATCGGGCGGCGGCAACAAGTCCGGCTCTGGACGCGGCACGCCCGACAGCCATGTGTCCTCACGCAAGGGCGGCAAAAAAGGTGGGGCTGCCTCAGCCAAGCGGTCGGCGGCTGATCGATCGGCCGCTGCCAGGAAGGGCTGGGAAACCCGGCGAAGAAAAGCGCATGGATGAAGGTCGAAAGACTTATTTCTCCAGCCTGATCTCGAACAGTTTCGCCCAATTCTTGCCGGTTACGAACAGGCGGTCGGCCTTGGCGTCATAGGCTATTCCGTTGGCCACCGCCTCGCTGTCTTTGGCGCCGCTGGCCCGGGCGAGCGACGAAATGTCCAGCCAGTCGATCACGGCGCCGCTGCGGGGATCGATCCGCGCAATATGGTCGTCATACCAGATGTTCGCCCAGATTTCGCCCTTCACATATTCCAGTTCATTGAGCCGTTCGACCGGACGTCCATTCGAGGTCACGGTGATGCGCCTTTCCTCGGTGAGCTTCTCCGGGTCGATGAAACGCAGCTGCGCCGTCCCGTCGCTCATGATGAGACTGCGGCCGTCCTGCGTCAGACCCCAGCCTTCGCCTTCATACCGAAAATCGGAAACCGGCGTGAAATCCCTGAGTTTCCAGACAAAACCTTGTCGGTGCCGCCATGTGAGGCTGATCAGCCGGTCCTTCCAGTTGACGATGCCCTCGCCAAAATAGGGGCGGGGCAGGACTCTACGGCTTAACACTTTGCCGGTTCTGGGATCGACCTTGCGGATTTCCGACTGGCCCTCCAGGCCCGTGCTTTCGTAAAAGGCTCCTTCATGAAAGAAGAGGCCTTCGGTGAAGGCGGCCGGATCGTGAGGATAGCTTTTGACAAGCGTCCAGCGTGTCTCCGCCTGAGCCGGGGCCGCCAGCAGAAGCACGCTGAGCAGCGCCCCAAAAACGGCCTTCATTCTGCCGCCTGCTCCGCCATGGCGCTGGCAAGCCAGCCGGGCAGGATCGCCGGGTCCAGATCATCGACACGCCGCAACTCGATCGACAGGCCAAGGTCGGGCAGAGCGGCCTTCTGACGCTTTTCGTCGGCCTCCGCCAGCGGAACGGCCACCAGCCGCCGGTTCACCTTGTTCCGATAATGCATCCGGGCGGTATTTTCCTGCCCGACATAGCAGCCCTTGTCATAATCGACGCCGTGCAGTTCCTCGGCATTGGTTTCCAGCCACAAAATCTGGTCCTGCCCCAACTCGCCTACGCCCTCGAACACGCCCAGCGCCAGCCGGCACGCGCGAAAGGCGGCCGAAGCATCGCCGCTATCCGGTTCCGCGATCCATCGATGCCCCAGCGCGTGCAGCCGGGGGTCGAAGGGTTTGCCGCTCGCCTCCTGCGCCCAGTGCACGGCCAAAACCTCTTCCCGCCCGATCACGACCTTGCGCCGCAGCCGATACAGCGTCAGCCGCTTCATCAGGGCGTCCGCCTGCGTCGCTTCGCAATCGATCAGCACATCTTCGCCATCGGCCCAAAGGATGAAATCGAACAGCGCCTTGCCCTGCGGCGTCAGCATCGCCGTCCAGCGCGGTTCGTCCAGTTTCAACCCCAGCACATCGCGGGTCAGCAGGCCTTGCAGAAAGGGTTTCGCTTCCTCGCCGGAAATTCTGATCAGGGCGCGGTCGGTAAGGGTGGTGCCGGTCATCGGCTTTAGGTAGGACACTCCCTAACCATATCCAAGCGGTGAACGATCATGTCCGAAACTTTCGACCTCATCCTCAAAAATGGCACTGTCCACACGCCCGGCGGATCGGAACGCGTGGATGTGGGCGTGCGCGGCGGCAGGATCGTCGCCATCGGCTCGGCTCTGGGCGACGCGGGGGAAGCGATTGACTGCACCGGCCTCGACGTGCTGCCCGGCTGCATCGACAGTCAGGTTCATTTCCGCGAGCCGGGGCTGGAGCATAAGGAAGATCTCGAATCGGGCAGCCGCGCAGCGGTTCTGGGCGGCATCACGGCCGTGTTCGAAATGCCCAACACCAACCCCAACACCGACACGGCCGACCGCGTGCAGGACAAGCTGAAGCGCGCCCATCATCGCATGTGGTGCGATCATGCCTTCTATGTCGGCGCAACTGCCGACAATGCGGAACAGTTGAAGGAGCTGGAGCGCATTCCCGGAACGTCGGGCGTCAAGATCTTCATGGGCGCCTCGACTGGCAGCCTGCTGGTCGACGACGACAATGCCCTGTCCCGCGTTCTCGCCAGCGGGACGCGCCGCGTCGCGATCCATGCCGAGGACGAAGCGCGCATGAATGCCCGCAAGGATCTGCGGGTGGAGGGCGATCCGTCCTCGCATCCGGTCTGGCGCGACGACGAAAGCGCGATGATCGCGACCAAGCGGATCATCGATCTCGCCCGCAAGGCCCGCCGCCGCATCCACATCCTGCATGTGACAACGCCCGCCGAGCTGGAATATATCGCGAAGCATAAGGACATCGCGACCTGCGAGGTCACGCCGCAGCATCTGACGCTTGCGGCGGAGGACGCTTATCCGCGCCTTGGCACTTATGCGCAGATGAACCCGCCGATCCGTTCGGGCGCGCATCGCGATGGTTTGTGGCACTGGCTTAATCAGGGCGTGCCCGACGTGTTGGGCAGCGATCATGCGCCGCACACCATCGAGGAGAAAGCGAAATCCTATCCCGCTTCGCCCAGCGGCATGCCCGGCGTTCAGACGCTGGTGCCGCTGCTGCTCAACCATGTCGCGGAGGGGCGCCTGTCGCTGCGCCGCTTCATCGAACTGACCTCTTCCGGTCCGCAGCGCGTGTTCGGGCTGGTGGGGAAGGGCCGCATCGCTCTTGGCTATGACGCGGACTTCACCGTCGTCGACCTCAAGAAGCGCTGGACGGTCGGTAGCGACTGGCTCGCCTCGCGCTGCAACTGGTCGCCCTTCGAGGGGATGGATCTGACCGGCAAGGCGGTCGGCACCATCATCCGCGGCCAACGCGTGATGTGGGAAGATACGCTCGCCAATGAAGCGGTCGGCGAGCCTGTCCGTTTCGAAACGACGGAATTCGCTTAAGCCATCGCCATCCGGTTGCGGCGGGCGGCTGAAATGCTGTCCGCCGCAAACAGGGCGAGGCCCAGCCAGATGAGGGCGAAGCTCGCCATCTGTCCTGTAGTCAGCTTTTCGCCGAACAGCAGAACGCCGCAAAGGAACTGAAGCGTCGGCGCCAGATATTGGAGCAGCCCCAGCATCGCCATCGGCAGGCGCTGGGCCGCCGTGGCGAACAGGACCAGCGGAACGGTGGTCACCGCGCCGGAAACGACTAGCAAAAGCGTCGTGCCGATATCCTGTCCCAGCGCCGTGTGGCCTTGAAAGGTCAGAAAGCCGAGCGCGAAGGGCGCCAGCAACACCGTCTCCACGCCGAGGCCGCTCATCGGCGCCACGGGGGTCAGTTTCCGGACCAGTCCGTAAAAGGCGAAGCTCAACGCCAGTCCGAAGCTGATCCACAAGGTCGTCAGCGCCGATGCGGCCATGATGGCGACGCCGAGGGCGGCGAGGCCGATCGCCACGGCTTGCCCGCGCCGCAGCTTTTCCTTGAGGATCAGGACGCCCAGGCCAACGCTGATCAGGGGATTGAGGAAATAGCCCAGGCTTGCCGCAACCACATGGCCGTCATTGACCGCCCACACATAGATCAGCCAGTTGGCCCCGATCAACAGGGCCGAAGCGACCAGGGGCAGCAGCAGCCTCCTGTCGCGCATTGGAGCGGACAGGGCTGTCAGTCGTCCTTGCGCAGCCAGCAGGGCGAGGATCAGAAGCAGCGACCAGAGCACCCGCTGGGCCACGATTTCCACGGCGCCGACATGATGAAGCAGCCGGAAGAAAATGGGAAGCAGGCCCCACGCCCCATAGGCGCCCGCCGCTGCGAGCAGGCCAGCGCGCATCCGGGCTGCTTCTTCCGTCAGAATATGCCTCCACCCAGAAACAGGCGCAGCGCGCCGAACGCGGCGACGGTCAGGCAGAAATTGCGCCCGCTGTTCCGGCTCGACAGCATGCCGACGAAGGCGCCTAGCAACGCCACCGGCACCAGCAGCCAGTTGAGCGCGCCCAGCAGCGGCAATAGCGCCGGGATCATGAAGATCAGCGTTACAAGTCCGATCAGGCCTGACAGTATATTGAGCATGGCGTTCCAGATGGCCTCTCAAGGCAATCGCTGCAAGGCGCGGGGCAATGCCAGTCGGCAGGCAATGGCCCCCTGACAAAAATTCAGCGATTTACCAAAATCCCTAACGAAAAATTAACCTCTGCTCTTCATGCCTTGTTTACCAGGGAGTGAAGTCATGGCGTCTGTTCGATCCGTCACCTTATTCGCGCTTGCCTTGGCGCTGCCGCTTGCCGGTTGCGGCAAGGGAGACAGAAAGGGCGATCTCAATGCATTGGATGAGGCGCTTACCAACAATGTGGCCGAAGGGCAGATTGTCGTCGATCCCGACCGGATCGACGGAGCTGCGGCCAAATTGTCCGCGCTGAAGGGTGACGCCGCGAAGGCGCTGGCCGCTTCGGTCAAGCTGGCGGGCGGCAAGCTCCTTGCGACGCCCGCGCCCGTGGAGGGCGAAGGGACGGACTCCGCCAAGGCGCTGAGCGAGGTTGCCATGGGTCAGCAGGGGCCGGGCAGCAACGCCAATTGCCGCAAGCTGCTGGTCTATGGCAATCAATGGGCCAGTCGCCTGCCCGAACCCTTCACCCCCTATCCGGGTTCGCAACTGGTCGAGGCGGCGGGCGCGGAGAAAAATGGCTGCACCCTGCGCGCCGCAACCTTCGTGACGCCGGTGCCGCGCCAGAGCGTGATGGACTTTTATTACACGCAGGCCCGCCGTTCGGGTTTCGATGCCGAACATCGGATCATGGGCGGCGATCATGTGCTGGGCGGCACGCGAAAGGATGACGGCAGCGCCTATTTCCTGCTGTTTACGAGCGCGGGCGACGGCAAGACCAGCGTCGACGTGATCGCCGACAACGGCCGTTAAACCCACAATCGCCGGTGGCACTCGCTATTTTGGCGCGGGTCTTTGCCTGTGGCCGCCTTTCCTGTCCAATGATTGCTTCCCAATCCTTCTGAAAATGCTCTAGGGCGGGCGGCATGACCAATATCTTTCTCGTCATGGCGGGCGGCGCTGCCGGATCGGCGCTGCGCTACCTGCTCGGACGTCTTGCAGGCATGATGGTGCCCGGCGCCTTGTGGCCTTGGGGAACCTTCGGCGCCAACATCATCGGTGGATTTGCCATGGGCCTGCTGGCAGGGTGGTTTGCGCGGTTCGGCAGCGGACTGGGCGAACCGATGCGGCTGCTGCTGGCGGTGGGCGTGCTGGGCGGCTTTACGACCTTCTCCTCCTTCAGTCTGGAAACGGTGCTGATGATCGAGCGTGGACAATTGGGCATGGGCCTTGCCTATGCGGTCTTTTCCGTCCTGGGCGCGGTGGGCGCGCTGGCTGGCGGTCTTGCGGTCATGAGGAGCGTCGCATGAAAGGCAAATCTTCCGGACCCTCGCGCGGTCCCCGCAAGTCCGGTGCTGCTCCGCAAGGCCGCGCCCGCGGCGCAGTGAAGGCAGCGCGTGCCCGCAAACCCGACGCCCCTAAGGCACTGCCGAAGCCCACTGCAAAACCCGCGGCGGCCAAATCTTCTCCGGCCAAGGGCGTCTCGCTCGATGTGCGGCAGTTTCGCGTCGCTGCCGATGATGACGGCATCCGGCTCGACCGCTGGTTCCAGCGGCATCTGCCCGACATCGGTTTCAATAGCGTGTCCCGCTGGGCGCGGACCGGCCAGCTCCGCGTCGATGGCGCCCGCGCCGCCCCCGGTGACCGCGTCGCGGAAGGGCAGACCATCCGCGTGCCTCCCGCCGAACCCAAGGCCGCCGAAAGCGCCAAGCCCAAGCGGGTTCGCCCGCAACTGACCGACGATCAGATCGCTTTCGCGCAAAGTCTGGTCATTCATCGCGACGCCCAGGCGATCGTCATCAACAAGCCGCCCGGCCTTGCCACCCAGGGCGGCACCAAGACCGACGACCATGTCGACGGGCTGCTGGATGCGCTGGAATATGAACTGGAGCAGCGGCCCAAGCTGGTCCACCGGCTCGACAAGGACACGTCGGGCGCGCTGCTGATCGCCCGCACGGCGCGTTCGGCAGCCCATTTCGCCAAGGCCTTTTCCAGTCGCACGGCGCGCAAGGTCTATTGGGCCATCGTCATGGGCGTCCCCTCGATCGAGGATGGCATGGTCGAACTGCCCATCGCCAAGCAACCCGGCACCGGCGGCGAGAAAATGCATGTGGATGAGGAGGAGGGGCTTCCCGCCCGCTCGCGCTACCGCGTGATCGAACGGGCGGGCAATCGCGCCGCCTGGGTCGAACTGCAACCCTATACCGGTCGCACCCACCAGTTGCGCGTTCATATGGCGGCGATCGGGCATCCTATCGTCGGCGACGGCAAATATGGCGGCAAGGAAGCCTTTTTGAGCGGCACGATCAGTCGCAAGATGCACCTTCATGCGCGCCGCATCAGGGTGGATCATCCCGATGGCGGCCGCGTCGACGTTCGCGCCGAACTGCCGGATCATTTCGCCGCCAGCCTCACCTCACTGGGGTTCGACATCCATGCGGGCGACCTCCCGCTGGACGAGGAGGTCGAACGCAAGCCCACCCGCGAGGATGAGAAGAAGGCCGCCCGCGCCCACGCCAAGCAGATCCGCAAGGGCCGCAAGGGCGAACGCCGCGCAAGAGGCGCGTCCGGCGGCGGCAGGAGCGGTGGAGCGCCGCGAAAGAAATGACCAACCGTCTCGCCGTTTTCGATTGCGACGGCACGCTGGTGGACAGCCAGCACAGCATTTGCGCTGCCATGATCCGCGCTTTTGAGGGTGAGAAGCTGGTGCCGCCGGAACGGGCCACGATACTGTCGGTGGTCGGCCTGTCCCTGCCGCTCGCCATGGCGCGCCTGCTGCCGGACGCTGAGGCTGATTATCACGACCATCTGTCGGAAAGCTACAAGCTGGCCTTCCAGCAATTGCGCCGCGAAAACGCCGTGTCGGAACCGCTCTATCCCGGCGTCGCCGATCTGATCCGGGAACTGGACAGCGATGGCTGGCTGCTGGGCGTCGCGACCGGCAAGTCGGATCGGGGCCTCCAGCTCTGCCTGACCCATCATGGCATTCACGCTCATTTCGTGACGCTTCAGACTGCGGATCGCCACCCGTCCAAGCCGCATCCCTCTATGTTGTTGACGGCCATGGCCGATGCGGGTGCCGCGCCTGAAACCACGGTGATGATCGGCGATACCAGTTTCGACATCGACATGGCCCGTGCCGCGGGCACGCGCGCCCTGGGGGTGGGATGGGGCTATCATACGCCGCAGGACCTGATCTTGGCCGGCGCGCATAGCGTGGCGATGGACAGCGGCGAACTGCGCGATCATATCCACGCAAGATGACCGATCAGCCTCCGATCCCGCCCGTCGACCCTGAAAAGGTCGCCCGCCAGCGTTTCTTCGCGCTGGGCCTGTTCCGCCTGTCCGGCGCGCTGCTGGTGATGTTCGGCTTCCTCATATTGATGCAGCGCTTCCACTGGGTTCAAGGGAGCAAGGCCAAGGCGATGGGCGCGATCTTCGTGGTCGTCGGCCTGTTCCAGTTCGTCATTGTGCCGCGTCTGCTGCTCGCTCTGTTTCGAAAGCCTCCCCGGCCATGAAGCGCTTCTACACGGATGTAGCCGTCGTCCCCGGTGATGCCGGCTTTGAAATCCAGTTGGATGGCCGTCCCGTCCGCACGCCTGCCCGGGCGCCGCTGGCCCTGCCAAATGCCGCTTTGGCTGAAGCCGTGGCCGAGGAATGGCGCGCCCAGGGCGAGACCGTCGATCCGCGCTCCATGCCCTTCACTGGCCTTGCGAATGGCGCGATCGATCAGATTGCGCCCAATCGCGAGAGTTTCGCCGAGGGCATTGCCCGCTACGGCACCAGCGATCTGCTCTGCTATCGCGCCGACGGGCCTGCCGAACTCATCGCCCGCGAAGGGGCCGCCTGGGACCCGCTGCTGGATTGGGCGCGCCGCCGCTATGACGTGACGTTCAGGGTGACGCACGGCATCATTCCGGTCGACCAGCCGGCCGAGACGCTGGAGCGTCTGGCTGCGGCCGTTGCCGCCTTCGATCCCTTCACGCTCGCGGGACTTTCCACGTTGGTCACGCTGTCCGGCTCGCTGGTCTGCGGCCTTGCTGTTGTAGAGGGCGACCATGATGCCGACGCTATCTGGACCGCATCCGAAGTCGATGAGGCCTGGGAAGTCGAGCAATGGGGGGAAGATGCCGAAGCGGCCGCCCGTTCGGCGCTGCGGCGAAACGAATTTGCCATGGCGCGGGCCTTTTGCGGGATGACCCGAGCCTGATCGGGTGGGCGCGGGGCCGCATCTCTGGTCAATTGAACAGGTGAGGTGCGGGGAGGCGCCTTGCATCTGTTCCGGATAAAATGTCCAAGGAGACAAAGACCTTGCTGTCCCGCACTTTTGTTATTGCCCTGTTGACCGCTGCCGCGCCGCTGGCATTCGCCGCCCCGTCTTTCGCACAGGATGCCGCGGCCCCCGCCGCTGCCCAGATGACCCCCGAGCAGATTGCCGCTTTCAACCAGGCCGTGACCGATTTCACCGCTGGCCAGACGGCGCAGCAGGGTGGCGACAACAGCACGGCTGCAGCCAAATATGAAGCGGCGCTCCCGGCTATCCGTGCCGCCGTCCAGACAGATCCCGCCAAGATCGAAAATGTGAATTTCCTTGCCAACGCCCTTTATGCCGATGCCGCCGCGCAGGGCGCGTTGGGCAAAATGGACAAGGTGATCGCGCTCTACGGCGAATCCGCTCCCTATTGGCGCAAACTTGTGGAGGCCAAGCCGACTGACGCCGCCAGTCGCAACATCTTCGCAGGCATATTGATCCAGATGGGCAATCAAAAGATGGTGGGGCAGGACAAGGCCGGCGCCGATCCGCTCTACAAGGAAGCGTTGACCCTCGCCCGCAAGTCGGTCGCGGAAAATCGCGCCGACGCCGTGTCCAGGAACATCCTGCTTTCCGCCCTGATTGGCGCCAGCCAGACCGCCAACGACCCGGCCCTTACCAGCGAAGCGCTCAACATGGGCAAGGCGATGTTGAGCGACGGGACCATCGACGCGATGAACAAACCGTCGGTTCAGGCCATGACGGGTGCAAAAGCCGGTTAAGGAACAGCAGGGAGGAGGGAAGCTGATCGCGCTTCCTTCCCCCTTGATTCAATCATGATTCAGGCATGACTTGGTCAGGCAACGCCGCCGACGATCTTGTCGGCATAGAGCAACCGCCCCGGTCCGAGCAGTCCGATAAACTGCGGCAGCATATGGCGGGCAAGAGCGAAGCAGCCTTCGCTGCGGCCGATCTTGCCCCAGG
>Ga0163161_10002386_pt1 | contig 13457 bp, 9 predicted proteins | sample S45metaG_FD_129847 | JGI IMG/M metagenome (GOLD analysis project Ga0163161, IMG submission 129847) | Switchgrass rhizosphere microbial communities from Kellogg Biological Station, Michigan, USA - S4-5 metaG | ecosystem: Host-associated > Plants > Roots > Rhizosphere > Soil | place: USA: Michigan... | reverse complement strand
TGGAGCATCATGACACCGATTGCATTGGTTGAGGCTTGCGTGCCAGACCGCGCACGCAAGCCCTGGCTGGGACGAAAAGGATTGATTGTCGTCGGACTGATTTTTACTTTTGGTGCGGTCATGTCGACGATCTTCGGATACAAGCATGACCACTATATGGCTTCGGTGGCACAGTTCATAGGTGCGGGGATCACGATCTTTTTGCTCGCGGGATCTGCATTTGTGATTCCGAATCACAGCAAGGCTGCGGAGAAAGGTTGGATTCCGTCGATGTGGGTGGCGTGTGGGATTGCGCTGGCAGTTGGATCGGCGGCACTCTTTGTTCCAATGAAATGGGGGTGGGGCGCCGTGGCGGCATTGGCGGCGCTCGATTTTGCGGCGCTGTGGCTAATCCTGGTGTGGTCGCGACGAGACGGATGGGGTCTGAAACAGCAACTCGGACTAGGAGCCGGTGCGGCGCTTGCGTACGGCTGGCATGCTTTTCTGCAACATCCAGCGGTAGGTGCGATGAACGGGAACGTGCGCATCGGAAATGCGATCTTTCTGACAGGCGCGGTGGCGCTGATCTGGTTTGCCGCGAAAAGAGTCAACGCGATGCAGACGAATTCCGCAAAGTAGAAAGATCGAGTTTCGCTCGAACCGGTGCTTCTACTGGATTCGTTCAAAACGAAAACTTGCTTCGCGAAGTGCGTGGCTTATGGCTGTGATGTGGGTTGCGCCTCGTGTTTCGAGGGTCACATCTATCACGGTTTCGCCGAGGCTGACTCCGTAATAAGCGCGGTTGTGAATGGTTTCCACAATGTTGGCGCGCTCACGAGCCAATATCTGAGTGAGGTGAAGCAGAGCGCCCGGACGGTCTTGCAGGTAGACGCGGATGCGCAGGAGACGTCCATCCTTGACGAGGCCGCGCTCGATAATCTTTGCGAGCAGGCTGACGTCGATGTTTCCGCCGCATACCAGAACCACGGTACGGCGATGGCGGAGATTCGTTTTCGATTGAACTACCGCAGCCAGAGCAGCAGCACCGGCTCCTTCGGCCAAAGTCTTTTCCTGTTCGAGGAGCATGAGAATAGCGCTGGCGATCTCTTCATCATCGACTGTGACGATTTCATCCACATAGCGTGAGACCAGGGGTAGTGTCACGTCGCCGGCGCGGCGGACGGCGATGCCGTCAGCGATGGTTGCCTCAGCCGCAATGGTGACGGGCGCACCGGCCTCGCGTGCGCGGAGCATGGAAGGAAGCTTCTCGGGCTCGACGCCGACCACGCGGATCTTGGGGTTGGTCTCTTTGAGGGCGCAGGCAATGCCACCAATGAGACCGCCTCCTCCGATGGGGACGACGACCGCCTCGATGTCCGGCACTTGCTCGAGGAGTTCGAGGCCGATGGTTCCCTGGCCGCAGATGACGGCGGGATCATCGAAGGGATGGATGAAGGTTCGGCCCTCTTCGACGCGGCGGCGCAAAGCTTCTTCGCAGGCTTCGTCGTAGCTCGCGCCATGGAGAATCACTTCTGCTCCATAGGAGCGCGTTGCGGCGACTTTGAGTTGCGGAGTGGCGAGCGGCATAACGATCTGAGCACGAATGCCGCGCGCGGAGGCGTGAAATGCAACGCCTTGAGCATGATTTCCGGCGCTGGCAGCGATCACGCCGCGCTTGCGTTCGGTCTCACTGAGGGTGAGGAGTTTGTTGAGAGCACCGCGCTCCTTGAAGGAGCCTGTGCGCTGCAGGTTTTCGAGCTTCAAATGAATCGGGAGACCGACCAGTTCAGAAAGGTGATGGGAATACTGGCAGGGCGAAACATGGATAGATTCACCGATACGTGCACGCGCGGCCTGGATGCCAATTAGAGAGACGGGTTCCAAGACATTCTCCTCGTTTGGTCAATGAAGCTGAAAGAGCAAAACCACCAGCCGCGTTTGCGGGTGGTGGCCTGGGTGTTGCTCAACTACTGAATCTGGTCCGTCAGGCTGTATTTCCCGCGCGCGCGTTGTAGACGCTAATTCGAATCGCGGGAATAGGCACACAAGCGACTATGGCAAGACAGGGACACGCGTTTGGGGCTGATGTGTGCATGACGTTGAATGCAGTAGACCAGAGGTTTGCAGGACACGTCAAGCGGAGTAGGTAGTTTCGGCTTCTGCTTCCGCAAGGATGTCCTCTGGGACCTGATCTTTTTCGCGGGAGATCTTGTTGAGTTCGTACTGGATGTAGAAAAAAGAGAAGAGCGCCGTCAAGAGCCAGTTCAAGCGGAGTCCGATAGGCTCGCGGCGATTGTAGTGCTCAAGCAGTTCCTCCCGCAGTTCGAAGATAACCACGATCCATAAAAGCCAGGAGAAGAGGAAACCAGTTACAAGGGAGGCAATCGCCCAGTAGAGAGAACTCGATCTCTGATCGATTTTGCGAACCCAGAGGCACAGATAGATAGGCCAAACTGCTGCGACCACATTAATGGCAAAGTCGCGATAGGGTTGAGGGACCAGCCACAGAACGAGCGCAGCAGCCGATAGAACGGCTAGAAGGAGCACCGCCCAGTGAACACGAGGCGGCGATGGATACGCCGGGCTGAAAGTGGCAGCCGGCCGGGTGGGGGATCTATCCATAGAGCTATCTTACAGCGAAAACATTACAGCTAGAAGATAGCACGGAGTTTCAGAAAAGAGTCCAACTCGATCAGGTGTTGACCCCTTGGGGGCATATCGATAGTTTCATGCTCCAAAACCCATGTGTTTTGATGAAAAAGAAAGACTGCGTGGAGACCAGCGGCGAGAGCGGGATTGATGTCGCTTTTGGGGCTATTGCCGATCATCCAGCTTGTATGCGGCACAAGTTCGTGACGGGCGATGACTTCGCGGTAGGTGGGCGGATCTTTTTCAGCGACGATCTCGACAGCCGAGAAGTGGGGCGCGAGGCCGGAGCGGGCGAGCTTATAAGCCTGTTCCGCATGGTTACCTTTGGTCATAAGGATGAGACGGTGGCGAGTGGCCAATTCCGCCAAAGACTCGTCGACGCCGGGAAGCAGCTCGATTTCCTGATCGGAGATCGTTTGAGCCAAGGCGCGAATTCTCTGCTTCTTCACTTCTGTAATCGGCTCTGGACTGAGGCGCTCGAAGCAGGTGACGAGCGAGCGCGTGAAGCTAGGGAGGCCGTATCCGTGCGCGAGAATCGTCTCACGCTCCACTGCATTCAGAGCTTCGCGCACTTCGGCGGGTGAATATTCGTGATGATTCAAGTAGCTGATGAATGCAGCGATCGCACGCTCGAAGTAGACGTTGTTTTCCCACAGCGTGTCGTCAGCGTCGATGAGCAGAGTCTGACCTGGAGGAAATTCGGGCATCCGCTCCATGGTACCGAAGGAGAGATCACGTTTCCAAACGTCTACTCGTCGAGCTTGAAGATGCGGATCTGCACGAGCTTCGCGATCGTCAGGTTCTTCAATCCTCGATCCTGCATACGATGAATGAAATCGGGAGTGATGTGAAAGATGCGGATCTGAATCAGTTCATCGATGGTCGGCTGATATCCGAGAGCACGAATCTCGCGGACTTCGACGGCGTTTACGCCCTGGACCTTCAGGCCGATTAACTGGTCGGCGTCTGGCAGGGGATAACCAAGGGCAGTGATGCTTTGTGCATAGGCGGGATCCACGTTGAAGATGCGCAGGGCAATCAGGTTGTCGATATTGATGCCGCGAATGCCCGCCTGCTGAAGCGACTTTGCAAAGGAGCTTTCGACATTGAGGAAGGCGTACGCCTGCAATTTCTCGGAGTCGAATCCGGTGAACCCGATCTTCTGCATGCGTTCAACAAAGGCCGGATCGGGAGTAAATGTCGAGTTTCCGGTGAGGATCTGACTGTGTACCGTTCCGGTGCATATGAAGGTGCCTGCCTCGGCAGCAAGAGTCGCGGTAAGCTGGGCCCCTTCGCGAGAGAGGTCCGCAAGAGATATGCCGGTGAAGCGGTTCATCGCTTCATTGCTGAAGTTATTGCCGCAATGGCGGTCGCCGTGGCAGTCACCGATGTCGATATGAAGTGACAATTTTCCAGGTTCGTCGCCTGGTCCGATGCTGCAAGTGGAATGAAGCGGAGCGAGGGAGGCGGCTTGAAGTGTCATGCCGCCACAGATCGCGATTGAGGACAGGATGAAAAGGATTCGTTGATTCATCGGATTTCCTCCAAGTCGAACAAGTGCAGGTTGAGGCGCAGAAGACAGCCTCTCAGCGAAGAAACGGTATGCAGAGCCGCGGACTATTTGGATTCGTCGTCGAGCAAATTGGAGATGCGAAGCTGCACGAGCTTTTCCAACGAGAGATTGTTGAATCCGTGTTGCTTTGCGGAGGCGATGAAAGCTGCGTCGATGTGGAAGATGCGGGTCTTAACAATATCTTCGGCGGAAGCGTTGGGGAATTGCTGCCTGATATCGCGAGCATATTCCGGCGTTACACCTTGAATGCGCATCGACAGTAGTTCCTGGGAAGTGAGGCCGTCAAAGCCTGCGGCCTTCATGCCCGCAGCAAACTCGGGTGTGACCTGGAAGATGCGGTACGAGATGGCCTCCTGCAAATTCTTCACCTCGAGGCCCTGTTGTTTGAGCTGGGCGATGTACTCGGGCGTGACGCCGTGAATTTTGCACGCGACGAGGTCCTCTGCGCTGGGCTTGCCAAATCCGACCTGGGCCATCGCGCGGGCGTACTCGGGCGTGACGTTCTGGATCTTCATGGCAATCATGTTGTCGAGATCGACGTCGTAGCCCGCGGCCTTCATGCTATCGATATAGGTGCTACCGGACTTCGAAGGAGTTTGAGCCTTGTCGGTAGATTGCGGATCGACCTTTCCGGCGAGCGTGGGCTCGGCGGCAGGTGCGGCAGCCTGAAGGTGAGAGGACGGCTCTGCGGGTTGCGCAGGAGAGGCGACGATCTCGGTGCGAACCTCGATGGGTTGCGATGAGGGATGGCTCGAAATAACTGGTGTTGGCGCTGCTTGCGGCGCTGGTGAAAGGCTGGCGAGCAATTGCGGCACCGGCAACAGGAGAACGACGAGTGCGGCGAAGGCGGCTGCGAGCGAGAATGGGCGGGCGTTGCGGCTATTCATGTTTGTCACTGGTTCTCCGAGGATTCTGGAAATGCGCATGCGCAAAGTCTGCGGGGATTGGTGGCCATCGAGAGCCATTGCAAAACGCCACTGGCGGGTGCGCTGTTCCTCGAGCAAGAAAAGGGCGTGGGCGTAAACGACGGGATCAGGGCAAAACTGGAGCGCGAGATCATCGCAGCAAAGCTCGCGTTCGTGACGAATATGACCGCTGATCCACCAGACGGCGGGATGGAAAAAGAAGAGAGTTTCGGCAAAAGTCTGCACCAGGTTCCAAAGGAAATCGGCGCGGCGGATGTGGGCCAGTTCATGAGCCAGGACGACTTCGAGTTCTTCAGGGCTGAGAGATGTTGCGGCTGTGACTGGCAACAGCACGAAAGCGCGAATCGCACCGAGAGTCATGGGGCCGGAGATGGCACTTGAGATGCGAAGCAATACGGGGCGGCGAAGGCCCATTGCCGCAGAAAGCCGTTGGAAACTGGCGCGCACAGCCGCAGGCGCCTGGACGCTCGCAGAGGCCCGAAGACGCGTGATGAGCCACCATCCGCCGATGCTGCGAAGAGAGAGCACAACGACACCCATGATCCAAAGGCCATCGATCCATAAAAGCATGTTGGCGAGAGAGGGACTATAAACCTGTGCCTGGGCAGCGGCGAACCCGGGCATCATCGTCCGGGGAAATTCGCCCGTGGGAATAATGGTCTGGGTTGCCGAACCTGTAGTTGCGAAGACCGAGGAAGCCGCTGCAGATCGGAGTTCCCACGCAAAGGTTGCGCAAGCGCACGCCAGCATCAGGAGGAGAGCGGAAAGTGCCAAGGCATACCGCGACTGGCTCGTTTTGCGCGCCAGGGCAATGCTGATCAGGCGATAGAGGACGGTGACCGCGGCGGCCTGCCAGCAGAAATGGATGAGGGTCCAGGCGATGGCTTGAATGGTATGCGTCATAGCCGATCCTTTCGCGAAGTTTCGGAGGATGCTGACTTGCCGGTGCCTATTTCGGTGGGTCGCTTGCGTGCGAGAAGAGCGCGAATCTCGTCGAGTTCGATGTCGTTGGCGGGTTCCATTGCGAGGGCGTGAAGAGCGAGCTGCGCGGCGGATCCGGAGAAGAGGCGGACGCTGAGATCCCTGAGAATTTTGCTCTGCATCGCATCCTGACCGATCGCGGCGCGATATACGTGCGCCCGATTGGCCTCGTCGCGAACAACGAGACCTTTGGCGGTCATGATCTGCAGCATCTTGAGGACGGTGGTGTAACCCGAGGGCCGTTCCTGATTGAGAGCGTCATAGATCTCCCGCACCGTTGCGGGTTCCTTTTCCCACAGAATTCTGAGGAGTTCGAGTTCGGCTTCTGTGGGGCGGGGGATTGTGTTGCCGGCGTTCGTCATGATGATTGAGACGTTATACGAAGTGTTTCGTAATTGTCAACGAAAATCTTCGTAGATCGATATTTTAGTGATTCCTGAGGGGCAGGTCTTCAACCCCCGGGATGTATCGGAATGTGGAGGGGCCCTACTTTATGTGGATCACGGAATTCCGGTCAGGGTGAGCAGGGTCCTTGATGATATGGCCGCCCTGCATGACGAAGGCTACATGTTCCATAACTGTGATGTTGGCAAGCGGGTCGCCGGAGACTGCAACGATATCGGCGAAATGGCCGGGTTCCAGGGTTCCGACGTCTTTGTCTTTGCCAAGCATTGTGGCTGCGTTGATGGTGGCGGCCTGGAGCGCGCCGAGAGGCGACAGGCCACCGCGGACGAGCGCGTTGAATTCTCTTGAAACAGATTGGTCGACGTCGTCATCATCTACGCCGTAAACGATGCGGATGTGATGGGCCAGTGCGAGTTTGAAAGCCGGTCCCTGTGCCGCGATAATTTCTACGCCTTTGGCATAAGAGTCGGGGTCGCGACCTTTGCTTAAGCCGGTTTCCATGTCGTGCTGAAAGCAATACAGAGTGGGAACGAGCCAGGTGTGGTGCTCCTCCATGAGTTGCGCGCCTTCTTCGTCGAGCATGGTGCCGTGTTCGATGGAGTCGACGCCGGCACGAACGGCAGCTTTGATTCCGGAGGCTCCCTCGGCGTGGGCCATGACCTTTTTTCCGGCACGGTGAGCGATCTCAACCGCCATCGCCATCTGGGCTTCGCTCAGCTCCTGAACGTGGAAGTCGGAGATGGGATCCATGACGCCTCCGCTAGCCATGAGCTTGATCCAATCGGCACCGTACTTGATGTCGCGACGCACGACGTGGGCAACGTCATCGACTGTGTCGGCGACATTTTTGCCGCGCGGCAGCTCGATGTCGGGGGAGAAAGGCGCACCGTCACCGTGCCCGCCGGCGATAGAGACACAACTGCCCGCAGCGGTGATGCGAGGGCCGAGGATGATACCGCGCTTAACCGAATCACGCAGAGCGAACTGCGGGTAGTCGGCCGGGCCTTCGCAGGCATCGCGGACTGAGGTGAAGCCATGATCGAGCCACAGGGGCAGGTTGTAGACTCCCCAGACCGTCGCCTGGGGTATAGATGTGCGAAGGTGTGCGGCAAAGTTTTGCGTGGTTGGGTCAGAGAGGACGTGTGCGTGCGCGTCGATAAGGCCCGGGAGCACTGTATAAGCTGAGAGGTCGGTCACCGGGATGCCTGAGGGCGCGGCGGCTGCAATCGACTGAATACGATCTCCAGCGATGAGTATGTAGGCATGAGTGCGTACTTCTCCGGAACGCACATCGATGAGCTTGCCGGCCAACACGGCTTGCGTTACCGCGGAGGGCGCGGGCTGTTGGGCGGCTGCGATGACGACATTGAGAAAGAAGGCGGAGGAAAGAAAAGCAAGCGAACGAATAAGCATATTGGGGTTCACGTTACCATTCACCACGCCGTGCCACCAAAGAAAAAGCTGCACCCAATTGAGGACGCTGAACGACCGATCGTTGTTTCAGAGAAAGTAGATTGCGGCGCTAGTGAGAAGCGCCGCTGGATGACGGTTCAGATTTGGAAGCCAGCCATTTCCGGAGTTGGGGCTCCTGATTGGCGCGCAGCTCAATGCATCCGTCGATGCTCTCGATCGCGTGCTTGAGGGTCTGGTCAGCGGCAGCTACCTTATGCGAAGAGAAAAATTTCTCTACATCGTCGCGGCCGGCATTGGAGCAGAAGCTGCTTGTAGAACCAACGAGGATACTGCCCGAGTTGGTGGTGAGCTGCGCCTGCACTTTATCCCAATTGCTCTGGATGAAGTCCCACGCTTGCTTGCGGTTCTCATCGGCGTCAAGGGGGATAGAAAGCTGGATGGCAGCGTCCTGATTGCGGACTTTTCCTGAGACTGCATATTCCAGAGCACGTTTGACAAGGGCTGGTTCTTCGAACTCCGCAAGCAGACGAAGCGCACCGATCTGGATCTCGGGATTCGTCGAGGTTTCGGCCACTTTCTGCAATTGATCAAAGAGCGTTTCGTCACCATTTCGAGCTGCGATGGCAAGTGCAGTCTGACCGAAAGTAGCGTCGATCGAGGAGGGGTCGGCCACGTATTTGTCGGCCACTTGCCGAGCCTGCGAAAGAATGACCGGGTCTTTGGCGTTGCCGAGGGCGGAAAAAAGTTGAGCGCGCAATTCGCGGGTATTGGGCGAATCATTTTGGGTTGGTGCACCGAGCCGGGCGTAGACGGGCCCAAATGTTGCGCGCACCCAAGCGGCAAGCGCGTCCTTTTCCGCAGGTGTTGCCGCAATGCGGTCGTAGGCGGCCTCGTATCCGGAGAGCGCTGAAGAAACGACGGCAGCGTTGGGGTCGTCTTTGATGGCTGCGACGAGGTCGAGATACTTGCCTATCGACGATTTGTTGGCTCGAACCTGAACCCACTCGTCGCCGAGCAGACTGATGCGTTCCACGGGAGTGAGGGCGGTTTGGACGTGGGCAATTAAATCTGCGTAGACGCTGGCAGGGTAAGCGGTGCGGTAATAGCCCTTTCCGTTCGCATTGGCGAAGAGGAGTCCGTTGGCGGGCAAAGTGAGGGTGGAGTCAGTGGGCGTCAAGAGCGTGCAACTCTGATGGCCCTCGGTGGTCTTGAAGCAAACGGGCATCGTCCATTTCTGCTTTGGATCAGGCCGAATGCTGGGGCTGAGGAAGAAGCGCTTCTGCGAGACGTCGACCTTGTCTTTCGCAGGTTCGTCGAAGGTAAGCAATGGAACGCCGGGTTGGGCAACAAAGCTCTCCATAATTTTGTCGACGGGCTTGTGGCTGGTGGCGGTCAGGACGCTCCAAAAATCTTCGGCGGTGGCGTTGGAGTATAGGTGAGCTACAAGATAGTTGTGGACACCATTGCGGAAGGATTCCTCTCCGACATAGTTTTCAACAGTGAGCAATACGTCGCTGGCCTTGCCGTATGCGATTCCGTCGAACATCTGATTGATTTCGTCGGGTGTCTCCGCTTTCGCGCGGATGGCACGCGTGGTGGGTTGTGCGTCGACGTTGAGTGTCCCGTCGAGACCTATCGCCACATCCTGATCGATGGCCCATTCAGGATGCATGGCTGCGATCGGCTTGTTTTCCATCCAGGTAGCAAAGCCTTCATTGAGCCAGATGTTGTCCCACCAGTGCATGGTGACGAGATCACCGAACCACTGGTGGGCGACTTCATGGGCAATAACCAGTGCGACCTGCTTCTTTGCCTGGATGGATGCTGTCTTCTCGTCAACGAGCAGATCGGTTTCGCGATAAGTGATCGCGCCGAAGTTCTCCATGGCGCCAGCCTCGAAGTCGGGCACGGCGATGAGGTCAAGTTTCTTGAGCGGGTAGGGGATTCCGAAGTATTGGTTGAAGTAATGCAGCACGTATTTCGTGACGTCAAGACCATAGGGTGTGAGCGCCACCTTGTCTGGTGTTGAACAGACGCGGATTGCCACACCATCCTGTTTTGCGGCAGTGCATTTGAAGTCTCCCACGAGAAAGGCCACAAGGTAGGTGGACATTTTGGGCGTGGCGAGGAATTTGAGCGTGTGCTTGCCCGGGATCGGGCCTGGTGTGTCCGATTCGATAGGGTTATTGGAGATTGCCGTATCGGCCTTGTCGACTACCAGAGAGACATCGAATGTGGCCTTAAAGGCTGGTTCATCAAAAGAAGGGAAGGCGCGGCGAGCGTCGGTTGGCTCAAACTGCGTAACGGCATAGTTGCGGCGCTCAGTTTTGGAAAGATAGAAGCCGCGCAATTCATTGTTGAGTATCCCCGTGTAATGAATGGACAGAGTCACCTTGCCCGCGGGAAGTTTCTCAGGGAAGGTGAAGGTGGCTTGTTCTCTCTGCGCATCGATGGTGACGTGGGCGGTTTGCTGCTTGCCGGCGGCGGTTGCGATGACGGATTGGTAGGTGATTTCGGCGGAATTCAAAGTGATCGCATTTACCGACTCCGAGGTACTGACCTCAATCGCCTCTACGCCGGCAAAAGTGGCGGTCTTGAGATCGGGCGTAAGTGTGATTGCATAATGCTCGGGTCGAACAGTCGATGGGAGTCGCTGGGACAGCAAATCGCAGGAGGGCGCGAACAGGCAGGCGAAAAGAGCAACGACAAGGTTAGTTTTAGAACGGTGGGGGAACGTGCAGCTAAAAATCATTAAATCCTCTTGAACTGAAACAGCTTTTAATCCATAGGCCCATGGACGCGAATTTCGCATCGATTGCAGCACAAGCGTCGCATAGATAATGCACTTTTATTTTATGCCTATCGGAGGCAAGGTAAGGTACGACGTGACGAATGGTTGCGTTCCAGTGACCGCAAATGGTGCGAAATCCGCGAGGCCGGGCTGCAAACCGATCAGGCCGAAAGGTTTGAGACAGGCCCGGTGTCCTTTTTCGGCAGCAGGGAATCGAGTAGGAGCAGGCAGGCACCGGTGACGATGGCACTGTCGGCCACATTGAAGTCAGGCCAGTGATAGCTGAAGATGTGGACCTCGATGAAATCGACGACTGAGCCATAGACAATGCGGTCGTGCAGGTTGCCGAGAGCGCCGGCAAATACCAGCGCCAAAGCTACAGTCGTGACCGTGAATTGGCTGCCGAGGCGGATCATGGCAACGAGCACTGCGAGGGCTGCAATGACCGAAAATGAGATCAGACCCCAACGAACAGTATTCGGCGAGGCTGAGTCGGCGAAGAGGGAGAAGGCTGCTCCCTCGTTGAGCCAGTGTGTGATGCGCAGGAAATGGGGGATGACCGGGATACCCTCTCCCAATGGGATGCGGGCTGCGACCAACTCCTTTGTGAGTCGGTCGGCAAATATGATGGCGGCCGAGATAAGGAGAAGCCAGTGCAGGCGCCGCGGGGTTGCATAAGTCACAGAGCGGCCTCCACCTGAGGCGGTACGACGCCCATCTCTGTGAGTGCGCCATGGCAGCGGGTGCAAACGTTTTGCCAGATGCCGTAATTGGCGACCTCAGGCATAAAGTTCCAGCAGCGCGCGCATTTGGATCCACTGGCTGGAAGCGCGGAGACCGAGAATTCGCTGCCCGGGACCACTCTGACCGCTGACACATTGATGATTTCTTTGAGGCCTGCGGCATGGCGCTGCAGGAGGGCGAGCAAATCACCGGACGCAGTGATCTGCAGATCGGCTTCAAGGCCCTTGCCTATTGTTTTGGCCTGGCGCGCTTCTTCGAGTACGCGCAGAGCTTCGTCGCGCACCGCGAATATCTTCTTCCACTCTTCGAGCAAGGCTGCAGGGTTTTCGGAGAAGATGTCCTCGGGCTTCGGGAACAGCGCGAGGTGCACACTGGCTTCGCGACCTCCGACTTGCGGAAGATATTCCCACACTTCGTCTGCCGTGAAGCTGAGATATGGCGCTACCAGCCTCACGAGCGCGTCTGTGATCTTCCACAGGACGGTCTGCGCGGAGCGGCGAGCATGGCTCGTGGGTGCGAAGGTGTACATGCGGTCTTTGAGCGCGTCGAGGTAGAACGAACTGAGGTCGACGATCGCGAATTCGTTGACCGCCTGGTAGACGCGGTGGAATTCAAAGCCGGCGTACCAGGCAAGGACCTTTTCGGTGAGGTCGCGGGTGCGGGCAAGCATGTAGCGGTCGAGCGGAAGAAGGTCAGCCTCGGCGACGCGATCGCGCGAAGGGTCGAATTCATGCAGGTTCCCGAGCAGAAATCGAAATGTATTGCGCAGCTTGCGATAGAGTTCGGCGCAGCGCTGCATGAGGTTTTCACTCGCGGCCATGTCTTCGCGGAAGTCGATGGACGCGACCCAGAGGCGGACAATCTCGCCACCGAGGCGTTCCGCGATATCGACGGGATCGACGCCATTTCCGAGTGATTTCGACATGGCACGGCCTTGCTCGTCGAGCGTCCATCCAGCCGTTGCCACGTGCGAATAGGGGGCGCGGCCGCGCAGAGCGACAGACGTGAGGAGGGACGAATGGAACCATCCCCTGTGCTGGTCGCCCCCTTCGAGGTAGAGGCACTCCGTGCCCTTCCCATCTTGGAAGGATTTGTAGATGGTCTCAAGATCGGAGTCCGATTCGGCGACTGCAAACCAGCTGGTGCCGGAGTCGAACCAGACATCGAGAATGTCAGTTTCCTTCCGGAAAGAGTTGTGTCCGCAGTGAGAGCATTTCGCGCCTGCGGGCAACAATGCCGCAACGTCGGTGGTGTGCCAAGCCTCGACTCCCTCGAGTTCAAACATCTCGACGATCTTGTGGTTTAACGCCGGATTGAGGATGGGCTGCTTGCAGCCCTCGCAAAGGAAAACGGCAATGGGAACTCCCCAGATGCGCTGGCGGCTGATGCACCAATCGGGGCGCGTGGCAATCATGTTGGTGATGCGCTCTTTACCCCAGGCCGGATCCCAGACGACTTTGTCGATCTCTTCGATGGCAAGCTGGCGATATGTCGTTTCGGAGCCGTCAGGGCGCTTGACGGGGGTCTCGAGTCCGATGAACCACTGTTCGGTTGCCCGGAAGATGACCGGGTTGTGGCAGCGCCAGCAGTGCGGGTAGGAGTGCTCGAGGTCTGAGGCAGCCAGGAGTGCACGCGATTCCTCAAGCATTGCGACGATGATTGGATTGGCGGCCCACACCTTCATGCCTTCGAATGGAGGCAGAGCGGCGAGCGGCCAGGCCTCGGGATCCACATGGAGATGGCCGGAGGCATCGACGCGGCAGGTCTGGTCGAGGTCGTAACGCTGTCCAGTGTAGAAGTCATCCGCGCCGTGCGACGGTGCTGTGTGGACGGCACCTGTGCCGGTGTCCGCAGTGACGTAGGTGGCGAGCACTCCGAGAATACTGCGCTCGAGAAACGGATGCTTGAAGGTGGAGTGTTCGAGTTTGCTGCCCTTGAACCGGGCTAGTTCTGTGATGTTGCCGAGCTTGCAGGCGGCAATGACCTGGGAAGCGAG
>Ga0163161_10002384_pt1 | contig 13465 bp, 13 predicted proteins | sample S45metaG_FD_129847 | JGI IMG/M metagenome (GOLD analysis project Ga0163161, IMG submission 129847) | Switchgrass rhizosphere microbial communities from Kellogg Biological Station, Michigan, USA - S4-5 metaG | ecosystem: Host-associated > Plants > Roots > Rhizosphere > Soil | place: USA... | reverse complement strand
TTTTTATTTAAGCTAAAGTAGCACTCAAAGTGATCTCAAAATTGAAAGCCGCACTTACCGGGCAACCTTCTTCAGCGATTTTCGCATATTTCTGAAATTCTTCTTCTGAAATTCCGGGAACTTTCGCGGTCAAGGTCAGTTCAGACTTGGTGATTTTTCCGATGCTCGGATCCAAAGTGATAACAGATTTTGTAGTCAGTTCCTCAGGAGTAAAGCCGGCCTGAGAAAGTTCTGCGCTCAGTTTCATAGTAAAACAACCTGCATGAGCTGCTGCCAGTAATTCTTCAGGATTTGTTCCTACACCATCCTCAAAACGGCTGCTGAAAGAATATTGAGTTTGATTTAAAGTTGTACTTTGAGTCGTCAAATGACCTTTTCCTTCTTTTACGGTACCGTTCCAAACGGCTGTTGCGTTACGTTTCATAAATTATATTTAATGTTGTATTATTTAAATATAAAAATAAGAAAAAAGCATGATGTCATTACTATTAAATAATTGATATCATGCTTTAGAGTTATAGAAAATAAGTTTTAAAAACTAACATCCAGTCCTACATAGAAATTGGCTTTCATGATCGGAGCATAAACCATTCCGCCGTCAAAATAGTTTCCGAAAGGATTTTTAAAATCTACAATCGCATTTTTCTGGTTATAAGAAGTCAGGTTTTCACCACCAAAATAAGCTCTGATTTTCTGGTTGAAGTTTCTTGAAATCTGTGCATTCAAAACCGCATAAGATTCTGAATATGCCGGAATCTGAAATTCTGCAGGATTGCTCGAAGTATTTGGAAGCCTTTGTTTTCCGACAACATTCAAAGTGGTGTCAAAACTCCAGAAAGCTCCTTTTGCACTTTTGTTTGTAGAGTAAGCTAAGTTGACAAAACCTCTGTGTTTTGCCATAAAAGGAATCTGTCTTCTTCCGTCAATGTAGTCAGCCTGTACATCGTAATATTTGTAAGCCAATCTTACATCAAAATTTTTAAATGGAGATAAATCAAATTGTGTCTGAAAAGAATTGGCAAAAGATTTTCCTTCTAAATTGTAGAAAGTCAACTGTTGAGGAGATCTATCTAAATCTACCAAAACCTGATCCTGAAAATCTGTTCTGAAAAAATCTGCCATCAAAGTAGATTTTCTTCCAAATAGTTTGAATTCCTGTTGTAAACTTGCTCCATAATTCCAGGCGATTTCAGGTTTTAATCCATAGATATTTCCTCCGTTTTGCAAAATCTGAATATTTCTGTTGGATGCAAAATACTGTTGATTTTCAGCAAAAACAGAAGCGGTTCTGAAACCTCTTCCAGCCGAAAGTCTTAAAATCGTTTGTGGAGTGAAATCATATTTAAAATTTAATCTCGGGGTAAATTGTGTTCCTGCCAAATTATGGAAATCGGCTCTTGCTCCTGCAACCAGAGTGTATTTTAAGCCTGTCAAAGTATATTCTGCAAAAATTCCGGGAACGATTTCGTTTCTTTTAAAATTATCGGTCAAATAATCTTCATTGTAAGTGTCATACATAAAACTCGCTCCGGTTTTATACTTACGATTGGTATTTCCGATGATACTTTCAAAAATTAAATTAGAATAATAGGTATGTTGCTTTCCTGAATAATTTCTCAAACCGAAAAAGCTGTCTTGCTGATGATAAACATATTGATTCATCCAACCCAAACTCTGGTAAGGTTTTCCTTTGAAAACGTAACCCGTTTTGTTCCAGACCTGAAATCTTGAAATATCAATTCCAACTCCATAAGCAGTTTGATCTTCCTGATCTACTTGTTTGTTGAAGGCAGTTTGTCCTGCAGTTCTCTCATCTTTCACAAAATTGATCCCGAAATGCGAACCAAAACCTGAGTGTCCTAAATCATTAAAATTCAATAAATAAGCTGCATTGATCTGTGTTCCTTTCGGACGGTCAAGAAAACCATCTTCATTCATGTCGGTATCTCCAAAAGTTCCGTTACCGTGAAGCAAAAAAGTCTGTGTCCAATGTTCATTGATGGGTTCAACATGAGTAATGTTGGCTTCGGCTCTTCCGTTGAAATCTGAAAATAAATTTAAAGAAGTTTCAGATTTTTCAGAATGTTTGATCAGTTCTGTATTGATCTGTCCTGTAATACTTTCGTAACCATTGGTAACTGTGCTTCCACCTTTTGTCAGCTGAATACTCTCTATCCATCTTCCGGGAATAAGATTCAAACCATAAGCAGAAGCAATTCCTCTGATTTCGGGCAAAAGTTCTTTGGTTAAGCTTGTATATTTTTGATCTAAACCCAACATTTTCAGTTGTTTCGTTCCTGTAACTGCATTGTTGAAAGAGACGTCAACCGTTGCATTGGTTTCAAAACTTTCTGACAAATTACAACATGCTGCTTTTAATAGTTCTTTGGAATCAATATTAAAAACCAGACCCGCGTCTTTTTTACTGATAGAAGTTGCCGCTTTTGAAGCCGATAACTTCACTTCTTCAATACTTTTTTCTTTGTGACTTTCAGATTTTTCTTCGGCTGAATGATTATGTTCATCTTTTGTAGAATTCAGATTTTCATCTGCATGTACTTTCGGATTTGCAGCACCCATCGGAATATCTCTGTCGTAAAGACAACATCCCGGAAGATTTTTATAAGTTTCATCCGAAGTTTTGTATTTTTCATTATCGTGACCTACATCAGCAATTTTTTTCAAAATTTTATCTGCTGAAGTTTTAGAAGAATCAAAATCTAAAACAACGGTTTGTTTTTCTGCATCCCATTCTGCAGATTTTGCACCTGCATCTTTTGCTGCTTTTTCAATTCTGGCTTTACAAGATTCGCAGTTACCTTTTACGAAAAATTCGTTCACACCTTTCGAATGATCGTGATTTTCTACTGAAGAAACGGTTGTTTTGGGGTTTCTCTCATAATGACAACAGCTTGGGAGTTTCTCATATGTTTCATCAGAAGCTTTGAATTTCTCATTGTCGTGTCCCGCTTCTGCTACTTTTTTCAGAATAGATTCCGGAGCAATGTTCTCAGAGGTTTCTAAGGTAAGAATTTGATTGTCGATCGAATATCTCGCTGCAGTCGCTCCTGCTTTCAATGCTGTAGATTCTATTCTTTCTTTGCACATCTCGCAGTTTCCTTTTACCTGAAACTGACTTTTGTTAAGAGTTTGAGCAAAAATAAATTGTGTAAATAACAGGAATAAGCCAAGAAATATCTTGGTAGTATATAATTTCATTTGTTTAAATTTAGATTAATTAAAAAACGATTCATTAGATATTAATGAATGATTCGATTGATAATTAAGCTAGTTTCGGCGGTTGCCAAATGTCTTTTAAACTATCTGAAATGTGAGGATCAGAATACTGAAATTCTAATTTTTTATCCGTTTTGTACGGAGAATGATTAAAGAATATTGCTTTTGCAGTAAGGTTTTCTACAAAGGTATGACAGGTCATGCAGAACGAACAGCAGTCATCATTGCAAGAAGATTTGCCATCTTTCTTATCATGATTGCTGTGATCTTTTTCGCAGCAGTTGTCTTTTTTTGAATCTGTTTTACAACAATTTTCCTGTGAAGCCTCCGCATAAAAATTATCTTTAGGAATCAAGAAAATTCCTAAACAAAAGATAATTAATAAAACCTGAATATGCTTCACGAGGCAAATTTACGAAAAATAATTAAAGTTCAGCACCCACTTTCTTAGCACAGTCATGCCAAGGCTCTCCATGAGCTGGATTTAATTTCGGTTTCGGACCTGTATTATTGGCAACAGTTTGAGGAGCAGGAGCTGGTTGAGAAATTACTTGTGGCTGAACATTTTGTGCAGTCGCCTGCGCTGCAGGTTTGCTATTTAAAGGTTGTCCAACAGGAATGTCGCATCGATGCCCTGGTTGTCCGTGAGGAGGGTTCATTCCCGGAGCAGTTTTCACCTGTTTACCGTTTTGGTCGATCATTATTTTTCCGGGACTGACAGAATTTGGATCAATCTGAACAGAATTGTTCCCGTTTACGGCAACATTTTGAGTTGTAGCGGTCGAAGGACTTGCTGTTCCTCCGGCTCCGTTTAGCGGCTGTCCCACAGGAATATCGCATCGGTGTCCTGGTTGTCCGTGAGGAGGATTCATTCCAGGTGCAGTAACAACTGATTGAGAAGTTGGTGCAGCAGTCGGAATTCCGGCCTGATTTAATAATGATGGTTGCGGGGTATTATTAACTTGAGGAGCAGATTGCTGAACTCCTGCTTCTTCTTTTATGTAAGTGGGTCTTTCGTCTTTCTTGCAAGAAATTACTAAGACTCCTGCCGTAAGCATTCCTAAAAATATATTTTTCATAATAACTTGTCGTAAAAAAACAAAATTAGCAAAACATTTCTAAATGCTTTGCTAATTTATATATAATATTAAGTTTTTAACGTTCGTTTAGTTTTTAACCAAAAGCCTGAAACCTTCTCCGTGAACGTTGATGATTTCCAAACCGTCATCATCTTTCAATAATTTACGAAGTTTGGCGATATAAACATCCATACTTCTTGCGGTAAAGTAATTTTCTTTTTTCCAGATTTTTCTTAATGCAAGATCTCTCGGCATAAAGTCGTTTCTGTGAAGACAAAGCAATTTCAAAAGTTCGTTTTCTTTTGGTGAAAGTTTGTATTCATTGTCACCAACTCTCAATTGTCTCAACATCGAATCAAAGAAAATATTGCTGATCTTGAATTGCTCCTGCTCTTCGTTCTCCAGAGTAGAACTTCTCTGAAGAATTGCTTTGATTTTATATAAAAGCAGCTCAGTATCAAACGGTTTTGTGATGTAATCATCTGCTCCCAACTGATATCCCTTTAATATATCTTCTCTCATATTTCTTGCCGTAAGGAATATGATCGGTGTGTTTTTATCGATTTTTTTTACGTCTTCAGCTAAAGAAAATCCGTCTTTTTTCGGCATCATTACATCGAAGATACAGATGTCGAATTCGTTTTCTGTAAATTCTTTCAAACCTTGCTCACCGTCAACCGCCAAAGTCACTTCAAAATTGTTGATAGAAAGGTAATCTTTCAATACCGCTCCGAAACTCTGATCGTCTTCTACTAATAATATTCTGTTGCTCATATTTTGTTTATTTGTTTAATTAAATTTGTTTTGCTAAATAATTATCATTTATATCTAAACCATAGGAAGTTTGATGATAAATGTGCTTCCTTTGTCTTTTTCTGAATCTACAATCACCTGACCTTTATGAAGTTCGATGATTTTTTTCACATAAGAAAGTCCAAGTCCCTGTCCTTTTACGTTGTGGATATTCCCTGTTTCTTCTCTGAAGAATTTTTCAAATATTTTGCTTCTGTTTTCTGTTTCCATTCCCATCCCTTTATCGGAAATTTCAATTACATACCAATTGCCTTCATTTCTTGTCTTAACACTGATCTCCGGTGCTTCAGGAGAGTATTTATTGGCATTGTCTAATAAATTCACCAGCATATTTGAGATGTGAAATTCATCAATTTTAAAATTGTATTTTTCAGCATTAAATTCCTGCCTCAGTGTTCCGTTTCTTTGGGTGACGATCAATCCGAATGATTCAGTCGTCTTTTTGATCAGCTCTCTTACATTAGTTTCTTTCAGGAATAATTTTACTTCATTCCTTTCCAATTTAGACATATTGAGAACATTCTCAACCTGCTTTTTCATCCTCAGGTTTTCCTGTTTAATTAAGCTTGAATAGTATCTTACTTTTTCCGGATTTGTTGCAATTTTATCATTCGCCAAAGAATCTGTTGCTACGGAAATGGTTGCCAATGGAGTTTTAAACTCATGAGACATGTTATTGATAAAGTCGGTTTTGATCTCTGCGATTTTTTTCTGCTTCATCATATAATTGATGGAAATAATATAAATTCCAAGAATCGTTAAGAGAGAAAGGAAAGTTCCTAAAAGCATTGGCCAGTTATTCATTGCTAAAGAATATTCCTTTTTCGGAAAAACCAAAGCTAAAGTATATAATGTTCTGTCTTTTGTATCTGTAAACAAGGGGTAAGAATAGGTATTTGCTTCTTTTTTCTCTTTAAAAACTTTGTTGACAACATTCGTAAGTTTATTGTTTTTGTCGCTGACTCCGTATCCGAAAGCTGCTGTAATACCTTTCATATTAAGCTCTTTTCGGAGGATAGAGTCTAAAACCTTGGCTTCAACACGTTTTGTAATGGGTATGTTGTTGCCCCTTACATCAAGAAATTCCTTAAAACTATAATCTCCACTTTCAATATTTTGATTAATTTCATTAGTTAATATTTCTCTTTTAGTAGTGTCTTTTTTAATTGTGTAGGCAGCACCATCTGTGTACATTGTTGTTAATCGTAAAGAATCTCCACTTTTGTTGAGCGGAAGCTGTTTTTGTTCGATAAGATTTTTAGAATAAACAATAGATCTTTGTGTTCCGGAATCTATCGTTTGTTGTATCGTTGTCAGAGACGGTTGCTTGCTATTTGCCTTAATGTTATCTTTGAAATTTTCATAATTTTCATTAAATAATTTTTCTGCTTCCAATTCCGAAACAGTTTTTGTGGTATTTTCGAGAGCGGTGTACACTTTGTTGGAGAACTCCTGTTCCAACGCTCCGTAATATCCTTTAAGCCAATAAAACTGCAGTGTTACAAAGACAATAAGTGAGATTGTCATGAAAACCGAGATGATTGGGATGAATTTGTTATTCATTATAATGATTTGTAATTACAAATGTTAAAATTAAATATTTTATGACCTTATAAACAAAAAATACGCCAGAAAATTGTGTTGTATTTCTTAAAATCGTGTTTTTTAACATTTTTTTGGGAATTCACATGTTTTAATGGGTTAAACAATATTTTTTTTAGGTTTAATTTTTTAATTTTAAATAAAATATAACTAATGAGTTCAGAAATTGTTTTTAATAAAGATTTTGATGCGAAAAGCATTTATGTCATGAAAGTTTATGACGCAGAGGTTTCCACAGTTTGGGATTATTTTACCAAAGCCGAATTGCTTGATGAATGGTGGGCTCCTAAACCCTGGAAATGTGAAACGGATCATCTTAACTTTGAAGAAGGTGGAGTCTGGCTGTATTCTATGAACGGTCCGGAAGGAGAGAAAATGTATTCGCAGGTAAGATATGGTGAGATCAATGATCACCGAAGTTTTGACGGAATTGATGCATTTTGTGATGAATCCGGGAAAATTGATGAAAACTTCCCACAAACAAAATGGCTATTAGGTTTTACAGGAGTAGAAGAGGGAACAAAACTATCTGTTAATATGCATTTTCAAACTGAAGAAGACATGAAAAAGCAATTGGAAATGGGTTTCGAAGAAGGTTTCAAAATGGGTTTGAATCAGCTCGAAGAACTTTTGAAATAAAAATTTAAAAGGAAAGCACAAACAGCTTTCCTTTTTATTTTAAATCAATTCCTCTTCCTGAAAATAATGAATAATCGCCTTCTTCATCAAAAGCTGCTGCTCATTTGGTTTCAGTTCCGGGAGTTTTTCCACTTCTTCAAAATGTGGATATCCGTCTTTATCGTAATGGGTAAATTTAAAATATCCGAAAGGTTCAAGCAATCTGCAAACTGCAATGTGAAGGATGTTCAGTTTGTCATCTTTGGTATATTTCTGTTGCCCACTTCCCAGTTCCTGCACACCGATTAAAAATAAAATGGTGTCGATCTGCGGATGTTTTTCTGTGTCGAAATTTATTTGAAAAAATTCTTCAACCTTTGCCCATAATTCTGCTTCTGTCATATTTTGAGAATTTGTTTTATTGTGGTTAAATCAAAGTTTTACTTTTGATTTTTAATTAAATTTTATTTTCAAGTTTCATCAAAAACGCATATTCCAATGCATCTTCTTTTAATGATTCAAATCTTCCGCTTGCGCCTCCGTGACCGGAACTCATATCGGTTTTAAACAATAGAAGATTATCATCAGTTTTCAATTCCCGAAGTTTAGCAACCCATTTTGCTGGTTCCCAATATTGTACCTGAGAATCGTGAAAACCGGTTGTAATCAACATATTCGGATAATCTTTTGCTTCTACATTGTCGTAAGGCGAATAATCTTTCATATAATGATAATATTCTTCGTCATTCGGATTTCCCCATTCATCATATTCCCCGGTCGTCAAAGGAATGGTTTCATCCAACATCGTCGTTACGACATCCACGAAAGGAACCTGCGCAACAATTCCGTTGAATAATTGTGGCTCGTAATTTACTACGGCTCCTACCAACAAGCCTCCTGCACTTCCGCCCATTGCGTACAAATGTTTTGATGAGGTATAATTTTCTTTGATTAAATATTTTCCGGCATCGATGAAATCAAAAAAAGTATTTTTCTTAAATAACATTTTTCCGTCTTCGTACCATTCTCTTCCCAAATATTCTCCGCCACGAATGTGAGCGATAGCATAGATAAAACCTCGGTCGAGAATTGAAAGTCTCACATTAGAAAAACTCGCATCAACCGTATGTCCGTAACTTCCGTATCCGTATAAAAGAACCGGAGTTTCTGAAGTTTTTTTGGTGTCTTTATGGTAAACCAAAGAAATAGGAATTTTCACTTCACCATCTCTCGAGTCTGCCCAGATTCTTTCAGAAATATAATTTTCTGCGACAAATTTTCCTCCCAAAACTTCCTGCTGTTTGAGAAGTTTGGTGGTTTTATCTTTCATATTATATTCAAAAGTAGAACTCGGAACTGTAAGTGAAGTATACCCGTAACGTAAAATATCGGTATTGAATTCTAAATTTAAACCAATGTAAGCCGTGTAAGTCGGGTCCGAAAAAGGCAAATCATAGGTTTCTCCATTTTTCTCATTGATGATTTTTATCTGTAAAAGCCCTTCTTCTCTTTCTTCCAAAACAAGATAGTCTTTGAAAATCTCAAATCCTTCCAATAAAACCTCTTCACGGTGAGGAATAACATCTACCCAGTTTTCCATTCCGCAGTTTTCGATTTTTGTTTTTACGATTTTGAAATTGGTAGCGTCATCTGCGTTGGTAATAATGAAGAATTCATCCTCATAATGTTCTACAGAATATTCTAAATCTTCAATTCTTGGCTGAATCACTCTCCATTCTGCAAAAACGTTATCTGAAGGGATGAAATGATGCTCGTCAGAAATTGTGCTTGAACTTGCAAGGAAAATGTACTCCAAAGATTTGGTTTTAAAAACGTTCACATCAAAAGTTTCGTCTTCCTCATGAAAAATCAAAACATCTTCTGAAGGATCTGTTCCCAATTTATGTCTGAAAACTTTGTAAGCACGAAGACTATCATCTTTTCTGATGTAAAAAACATGCTCGTTATCATTTGCCCAAACTGCTTTTCCCGTTGTATTTTCTATTTTGTCTGAAAGAATTTCACCCGTCTTTAAATTTTTAAAATTTAAACTATAGATTCTTCTTCCCACATTATCTTCTGAAAAAGAAACCAATTCGTTATTCGGACTTACCGCAACATTGGCAACTTCAAAAAATTCATGACCTTCTGCTAAAAGGTTAACATCCAAAATGATTTCTTCAGGATTTTCCATTGTTTGGAGTCTTCTGCAGAAAATTGGATATTCTTTTCCCTCTTCATAACGCACGATGTACCAGTATTCATTAAAGAAATAGGGGATAGACTCATCGTCTTTTTTATAACGCGCTTTCATTTCCTCGTAAAGGTCTTCCTGAAAAGCTTGGGTATCCTTCATCATGGCTTCCTCGTAAGCATTTTCTTCTTCAAGGTATTTAATGACTTCGGGATTCTCCCGATCATTCATCCAGAAATAATTGTCAATTCTTTTATCACCGTGAATTTCGAGTATATTTTCTATTTTTTTTGCCTGTGGAGCTTTCATCAGAAATTTTTAATTGTTAATTGAATAAAATCGAGTGCAGAAAGTATACTTTTAAACGATATTTATTCAATATTAATTTTTGTTCAAATTTAATTAAAAAAAAACCATCTTTCCTTTGAACGAAAAGACGGCTGTATGGTTTAAAGTTTTAAAAACTATTTGTGTAAACTTTTAATGTATTTTTCAAGTGCCATTGTCATAGATGGCGTTTCCTTTGTAGGAGCCATTAAATCTATTTTTAAGCCAGCTTCTTCAGCTGCTGCTGAAGTTGTAGGACCAAAAACTCCTATTTTTGTTTCTTCCTGCTTAAAATCTGGGAAGTTTTGCTGTAAAGACTTGATTCCTTGCGGACTGAAGAAGATCAGCATATCGTAATCATTGATGTTGATATCTGTCAAATCGCTGCAAACCGTTCTGTACATGATTGCTCTTGTCCACTGAATATTTGCTGAATCCAACGTTTTCGGAATATCTGCACTCAAAACATCAGATGAAGGCAGTAAATATTTTTCAGAAGGGAATTTCTTAAACAGGGGCAAAAGATCTGCGAAGTTTTTCTCTCCAAAACTGATCTTTCTCTTTCTGTAAACAATGTGTTTTTGAAGATAATTGGCAATTGCCTCAGACTGACAGATGTATCTCATCGTATCAGGAACAGAAAATCTAAGCTCTTCTGCTAGTCTGAAATAATGATCTATTGCATTTTTACTGGTAAAAATAATACCCGTATATTGCGTTAAATCTATTTTCTGAGTTCTTAGCTCTTTGTTGTCAACTCCTGCGACGTGGATAAAAGGACGGAAATCAATCTTTATTTTTTCCTTTTTTGCAATTTCCAAATATGGAGAAGATTCACTAGGTGATGGTTGAGAAACCAATATAGACTTTATTCTCATCATGTACTTCTATTAAATAAATAATAACTTCCATAGCATCAATAAAGGTGCTATTTGAAGCGTGCAAATATACAAAAATTTATAATACCATTTTTGAGGTAAGATGTTGTTTCTGTGAAATAAGTAGAAAAAAACTTTGAAAATAAATACAAACACAAAAAACCAGAAATAGTATAAGAATGCTTCATTTCTGTCGATAGGGAAATAATAGTGGGTTATACACAATATAATCACTAAAATTGATAAGATGAAATGGAATTTTGTAGAGGTAAAATAAAAAATACTCCATTTTTTTCCGTCTCCTATACTTTGATAAAATAAAAAGCCTAGCGTAGTTCTCACAAAATAAAATAGAGAAACAACGGTAAGGCAATATCCGAATTTATTCAACTGATAACCAAAAATCTTCAATTTTGCCACATATTCCGGAACTACAGGAATATATTGTGAAATTAAAACAGCCAAACTGAACGTAATAACACAAGACGTAATGATCCAGCTTGGTAAATTATTACTGGAATCAAAATATTTCTGCAGAAGAAAATCTTTGAGGTTCGCTTCTCTTTCAATAACATTCATCATGAAAATATAAAGGAAAAGGCATCCTATCAATATAAAAACTACCCAATCATTATTTTCGGGTATTCTTAGTTGGTTGGTAAAACTATGTGATATGGGCAACGGGAAATTTTTTGCAAAATTATAGATTATTTTGTATAAAATAAAAAGCTTAAATAACTTATCTTTGCAAATTGAAATGAAAAAACTCGTCATCATTCCAACTTACAACGAAAAGGAGAATATCGAAAAGATAATTTCTGCTGTTTTTGCATTGGAACAAGAGTTTCATGTTTTGGTTGTAGACGATTCTTCGCCCGATAAAACGGCAGATATCGTTAAAGAATTACAGAAAAAGCATCCTCACAATTTACATTTATCGATAAGACACATCAAAGACGGATTGGGTAAAGCCTATATCCATGGTTTCAAGTGGGCGTTGCAAAACAATTACGACTACATTTTTGAGATGGATGCCGATTTTTCTCACAATCCGAATGATTTGCCTAAACTTTTTGAAGCTTGCCTGAATGCGGATATGGCAGTCGGTTCTCGTTATTCTAAAGGGGTGAATGTTGTCAATTGGCCGATGGGAAGAGTTTTGCTGTCTTATTTTGCTTCGAAATATGTCAGATTCATTTTAGGACTTTCAATTCATGATACGACAGCAGGTTTTGTTTGCTTTTCGAGAAAAGTTTTAGATGAAATCGGTTTAGATAATGTTAAATTAAAAGGATATGGTTTTCAGATCGAAATGAAATTCAGGACTTTTAAAAAAGGCTTTAAAATCGTAGAGGTTCCTATTATTTTCACCAACAGAGAATTAGGGGAGAGTAAAATGAATGGCGGAATCATACATGAAGCTGTTTTTGGTGTTTTAAATTTAAAATGGAAATCAATCATCAATAAATTATGAGCAGACTGATCAGTTTTTTTATGTTCTTGTTTTTGGTTTCTTGTAGCCAATACATTGATCGACCAAAAAATCTTCTTGATACAGATAAAATGTCTGAAATTATGGCAGATTTGTCGATTAACGATCAGGTCAGTAACACGTATCAAAATAAAAATTTAGAAAGCGGTACAAGATATATCCTCAAAAATCATAATGTAAAAGCCGACGATTTTGTTGAAAGCTATAAATATTATGTGGCAAAAGGAAAAATGAATAAGATTGTGGAAGATGCACAGGAGATTCTTTTGACGAAGGATCCGAAAGCGAAAGATTTTGTGAAAAGTAAAACGACTCCCAAAACAAATCTTCCCAGATTAGAAAGATAAAATATGCAGCAATTTTTTAAGATAGAAAAAACTTCGCAGGGAAAAGCCAGAGCAGGAGAGTTGGTAACTGATCACGGTGTGGTGCAAACTCCGATTTTTATGCCGGTAGGAACTGTTGCGAGTGTAAAAACGGTACATCAGAGAGAATTAAGAGATGATATCAAAGCCCAGATTATTTTGGGAAACACATATCATTTGTACCTTCGTCCCGGTATGGAAGTCATGCAGGAAGCAGGAGGTTTGCATAAATTTATGAATTGGGATCTTCCGATTCTTACAGATTCCGGTGGTTTTCAGGTTTTTTCACTTTCAGGTACGAGAAAAATGTCTGAAGAAGGAGTAAAATTCAAGTCTCATATTGACGGAAGTGTTCATTTGTTCACTCCGGAAAAATCAATGGAAATTCAAAGACAGATCGGAGCAGATATTTTCATGGCTTTTGACGAATGCGTGGCTTATCCTGCAGAATATAATCAGGTGAAAAAATCTATGGATATGACGCATCGCTGGTTAAAAAGATGCATTGACTGGAATGAGAAAAATCCTGAATTATACGGCTATAAGCAAAGGTTTTTCCCAATCGTTCAGGGTTCTACCTATTCAGATTTAAGAAAAATTTCTGCTGAGGTTATTGCTGAAGCAGGTGCAGAAGGAAATGCTATTGGCGGACTTTCTGTGGGTGAGCCGGAAGAAGAACTATACAGAATTACCGATGAGGTGACCGATATTTTACCAAAAGACAAACCAAGATATTTGATGGGTGTAGGAACTCCATGGAATATTTTAGAATCAATAGGACTTGGTATTGACATGATGGATTGCGTAATGCCCACAAGAAATGCCAGAAATGCAATGCTTTTCACTTGGCAAGGTGTCAT
>Ga0163161_10002383_pt1 | contig 13465 bp, 8 predicted proteins | sample S45metaG_FD_129847 | JGI IMG/M metagenome (GOLD analysis project Ga0163161, IMG submission 129847) | Switchgrass rhizosphere microbial communities from Kellogg Biological Station, Michigan, USA - S4-5 metaG | ecosystem: Host-associated > Plants > Roots > Rhizosphere > Soil | place: USA: Michigan... | reverse complement strand
TTCTTTTGGGCAACAAGGGCTTCATCCATAGTCATCCATTTTATTTCCTGAGCCTGCACCGTGACTGCTCCTAACGTAAGAAACAATGCTAAAAGTATTTTTTTCATATCTATTTAAAATTTACAGTTGATCTTTCAAAAACAGTGCCGAAATTATCGTACACCGTGCATTAGTTTTTTTATGAATCTATCAGAGAATATAGCTACAATCCCTACAACAATAGCAACAATTGTAATTATAAAAAAGAACACTCCAATACCTTTCTCTTCGGCAATGGATGCAGAATTTTCTCCTATTATACCTGCCACCTTGTTACCGATAGCAATTGCCAGGTACCAAACACCAAACATAAACGCGATCATCCTGCCGGGAACAAGCTTACTCACATAAGACAGCCCTACCGGAGAAATACACAATTCGCCCATAGTATGAAATAAATATACAAACACAAGCCAAAACATACTTACTGAAGCTGTTTTAGCTCCTGGAGCAATGTCCATACCTCCGTAAGCAAGAAAGCCCATGCCAAGTCCTAACAATATTAGTCCAATACCAAATTTTGCGGTGGCCGGCGGATTATATTTACTTTCCCACCACTTAGAGAATAAAGGGGCAAGCGTGATGATGAACAAAGAGTTAAGTACGTTAAACCAAGAAGCAGGAATTTCGGTAAGCGGTGTTGTAACTTCATCTATCATCAATGACTCCCTAAAACCATCTGACAGGCTAAGGTAACCCGCAGAATAAAAATCTTTAATAAGCATCCATACCGTAATAGCCCAGATAATTACAAAGCTTATACTAAGCAATATATTAGCGAGCGCATACTTTTTAAATGTTTGCTTAAACAACAGGAACAGTACCCACGTGATAATTGCAAGAGGGCCTACTGAAATTAGGGTATTAATTATAAGAAATGTTAAACTCGCGCCGCCAGTCAGGACACGGTTTGTGTAATCGCGTGCAAAAATGGTAAGCGATCCCGGAGCCTGCTCAAAAATCGCAAAGAAGGTAAATGTGCAGCTTGCAAAGAAAGTCACTGCTATAAGTTTTTGACGTGTCACTGTTGAGTATTGCGTAAGCCTGAAAACCAACAAAAAGAAAAACAGTATCAGGGCTACAAGAATCGCAATATTAGAAAGGTTGTAATCTCCAAACTGAAAAAAGTTTACTGATCCACCGGATATCTTAGATACAGGATCATTGATTACCCATACCAGGCCAAGAAGTATACTTACAGCAATTACTCCCAGCTGCCACCCTGTAAACGGAACTCTTTTATCGTTATCTACAGGTTTTTGAAGATCCTCCTGAGCAGCAATATTTGTATTAATTTCCATTGCATCAGAATTTGCTAATGCAAGATTATCAGCCATTTTTGGCTTTAAGCCAATAGTCCCAAAGATATTTTGTGAAAAGTAGAATTGAAGAAGGCCAAAAAGCATGAAGATACCGGCAAGCCCAAAACCTATACTCCACCCTACTTTTTCACCAAGGTATCCGCAAAGCAGTATACCAAAGAATGCACCGGCATTAACCCCCATATAGAAGATCGTATATGCACCATCTTTCTTCTCGGGTGTATCTTTATACATTTCAGAGATTATGGATGTCATGTTTGGTTTAAAGAAACCGGTACCAAAAATAAGCAATCCTAACCCAAGATAAATGAAGAAAGGCGTTTCCACAGCCATACTGGCGTGACCAAGTGTCATTAAAAAAGCACCTACAATAACCGCCCATCTGTAACCGATAAGCTTATCGGCAAAGTAACCGCCAAGCATTGTAGAAAGGTATACTAAAGCCGTATAAGAACCAAAAAGCGCCATAGCATTTTCCCTTGACCAGCCCCAGCCAGGATGGTCTCCCATCATAGCAGCGGTTAAAAACATTACTAGTAGCGATCTCATACCGTAGTACGAAAAGCGTTCCCACATTTCGGTAAAGAATAAAACGAACAGCCCGGCAGGGTGCCCTAAAACATTAGATTTAAAGAAATCCTGGTTTGCAGTTTGTGTAGGCATCAATTATTTTTTAAACATTATTTTACTTCCTGCATCAGTTTACGCACAAGAGGTGATATCACAATTAAAACTATACCTGCTATCAAAGCATATATAGCCAGCTGGTAGTAACCGTCTGTAAAAGTAGCCAGTTTTTGAGGGAGGCTGTCATTTTCTCCTCCTTCAGAGAGGCCGGCTCCCAGTATACCCGCAGCATACTGGCCATAAGCACTGGCAAGGAACCACATACCCATCATAACTCCCTGCAGTTTTTGAGGCGACAATTTTGTCATGATAGAAAGTCCTATCGGCGACAGGCATAGCTCGCCTAAAGTAATTACAAAATAGGCTAACACAAATACGTCAAGCCCAACGATACCTGATCCTGCCACAACCTCAAAGAAACGTGTTGCGTACAGGCCATAAAATCCGGCGGCAAGAAAAAGAAATCCAAGCCCAAACTTTACCACAGTATTAGGTTCTATCTTTTTGGCAGCCATAAGTACCCAGATCAACCCGGCTATAGGCGCAAATATAATTACGAAGACAGAGTTCGCTGCGTTATTCACGCCATTAGGATCAAGTGTCCATAATCCCAGGAATTCGCTATTAAGATTCTTCGCAGCAAATATGCTCAATGATCCTCCACTCTGTTCAAAAAACGCCCAGAATATTATAGAGAATAATATGAATACTAACGCGGCGATAAGCTTTTTACTCTCTGCCCATGTGTGTTTTGTCATTTCGTAGCCTAGGTACACAAGCGTAGCAGGGCCTATTATATACATAAAATAGTCTGTATATTCTGTTTTAGCCACCATTGTCATTATAACAGGGATAAGTAACAACGTAAGTGCATAAACAGCATATTCATACCAAGACTTACCTGTTTTTACTTCTACAGCAACATGGGCAGCGTCCGGAGTAAGGGTTTCGAAACCTTCAGCGTGTGGAATTTTAGCCGTACCCGTACGCATTGGCGGCAAGCCGATAGGTCCCAGTGTCTTTTGTGTAAATATAAATGTAACAAGGCTAATAGCCATAACGATACCTGCAAGTCCAAAAGCCACATTCCATGTATATTCTGCAGGAATAAAACCTGTAAACAATTGCCCTTTACCAATAGCGATACATGCATACCCGCCAAGCAAAGCACCGATGTTTATGCCCGAATAAAATAGTGAAAATCCGGCGTCCCTCCTGCTGTCTCCATTTTTATACAGCGAACCTACCATCGTAGAGATATTTGGTTTAAAGAAACCTGTCCCTATTACCGTAAAACTTATTCCCAGGAAAAAATTGCTTTCAGGAAAAGGGTCGAAGGCAAGGATTGCGCTGCCTACTATCATAAGCATGCCACCCCAGAAGAGCGATTTTCTGAAGCCAAGAATCTTATCTGCAAAAAGTCCTCCTATAAAGGTAAAGGCATATACAAAAGCCTGGGTTGCCCCATACTGAAGATTTGCCTGAACCTCGCCCATATGGCTTCCGTCTTTTAATATAAGATGGGTAATCATGAAATAGGTAAGTACTCCACGCATTCCATAAAAGCAAAAACGCTCCCACATCTCAGAAAAGAACAAGTACCACAATTGCTTTGGGTACTTGCCTTTAAAATTTTGTATCTGTTCCAGCTCCAACTGTGCTGCAGTATTATTTAACGCCATGCATCATTTTTTTAAGAACAGGTGTAAGTAAAAACAGTATTACAGATGCGATACCACACAATACTACAAATACCATGAAAAATTCAAAAAGGTTATGGATCTCAAATCCTGCAAATGATGGATAGCTTACAGGGATCTGGTTATCTGCTAATACTTTTAATTGCTCCGCCGTAGGCGTCACAGTTTTATCAAGTACGCCCTGTAGGTCTATACCAAGATTTTTAGCTTTCTCATATTTATCTCCTGTTGCGGGAAGTATAGATCCAAGCGTACCTGCCAATGCATAACCAGATGCATTAGAAAGGAAGAATACTCCATACAGTAGAGAGGCAAATCTTTTTGGAGATAATTTACCTACCAATGACAACCCGATTGGCGACAGGCAAAGCTCTGCACAAGTCTGGATAAGGTATAATAATATAAGCCATTTGATTGCAAGAAGTCCGTTGTTACCAAGGTCTTTCACATTATAAGCAATTATAAAATAACTTACAGCTATCAGCAGAAGCCCTATCGACTGTTTTACGGGAGAAATAGGTTCTTTTCCTTTTGCCCTTAATTTATCCCAAAGGATACTGAAAGGAACTGCAAATGCAACAACAAAAAGGCCGTTAAAGATTTGCACCATAGATGGAGGCATGTTCCAGCCAAAAAAGTTCCTGTCGGTCTGATTGTCTGCTATAAAAGTAAGCGAAGATCCTGCCTGCTCAAATGCAGCCCAAAAGAATATTACGAAGAATGAAACAATATAAATAACTAATATCCTGTCTCTTTCAATTTTAGTCAGCGAAGTATCCGAAAGGATTAAACCTGCCAGTGTAAGGCCGCTCCCGTAGATAAGTGAATAAATGATATTTTGACCTACTACATAGTAAAAGAAAGAACCCAGAGCAAAAAATGCAACAAGTGCAATCAGTAATGATTTGGTAGAAAAGTTTGCAGTCTGTGCTTCTCCCTCTTCAAAATCTGAACTGTCATTTTTAGACGGAAGCCCACCGATTGGCCTTCCTGCCGGATTAACAACATATTTATCTTTAAGGAAGAAGAAAACTAACGTACCTAAAAGCATCGCGATTGAAGCTGCAAGGAAACCCCATTTAAAAGCGTGAATGTCCCTTATTCCACCAGCATCTTTAACATCGCCTAGTAATGGGCAAAGCAGCTGGCCAAGGAAAGCACCAAGGTTTATACCCATATAAAAAATAGTGAAGGCAGTATCAAGCTTGCTTTTTTCTTCTTTAGGATAAAGGCTTCCTACCATACTTGAGATATTCGGTTTAAAGAAACCGTTACCAAATATAATAATACCCAATGCAGACCACATTAATATCTTGGCAAGCTCAAGGTTATCTGAAAATATGCTGGCACTTGAAAACAACAATAGCTGACCAATTGCCATTAATGTACCTCCAAGTATAATACAATTACGGTTACCCAAAAACCTGTCGGCTATAAAACCACCAAGCATTGGAGTTAGATAACATAACCCCAAAAAACCACCATAAATTATAGAAGCATCCTCTTCTTTTAGCAATAATGAATTAACAATGAAAAGCGTAAGCAGCGCGCGCATTCCGTAGAAATTGAAACGCTCCCACATTTCAGTACCAAACAGTACCCAAAGGCCTTTAGGATGTCCCTTTTTTGCAGTAATTTCACTCATAATATCCGTATTTGTTTTTTATAGTTTCTCTTTAATAAAATTGGTCATTTTTGTGTACAACTGAAGCCTTGTCTTACCACCGTAGATGCCGTGGTTCCTGTCTGGATAGATAGCCCAGTCAAACTGCTTATTTGCCTGAACAAGCGCCTCCACCATCCTCATAGTGTTTTGTACATGTACATTATCATCGGCAGTGCCGTGTATCAACAAATAAGAGCCCTTTAGCTTGCTTACATGGTTTATCGGTGAATTATCATCATATCCCGATGCATTCTCCTGCGGAGTCTGCATATATCTTTCGGTATATACCGAATCATAAAAACGCCAGTTGGTAACAGGTGCAACCGCAATAGCCATCTTAAACACATCATTACCTTTTAGGATACAGTTAGACGACATAAAGCCGCCATAGCTCCAGCCAAAGATACCTATCCTCGACGCATCCACATAACTATATTTGCCGATGGTTTTTGCAGCATCAATCTGGTCTTCTACTTCATATTTACCCAGTTCTTTATAAGTCACCTTTTTAAAATCAGCGCCTTTATACCCGGTTCCGCGGCCATCAACGCAAGCCACAATATAGCCCTGCTGTGCAAGCATCATAAACCAATAATCATCAGAGTTATTCCAGTCATTGTTTACCTGCTGAGAACCCGGCCCACTGTACTGATACATGAATACAGGATATTTTTTATTCGGGTCAAAATCTTTCGGTTTAATCATCCATGCATTGAGTTCCTGTCCTTTTTCGGTCTTTACTACCATAAACTCCTTAACAGGAAGGTCAAAAGCAGTTAGCCTGTTCTTAAGGTCATCATTATTTTTTATATCCTTAACCTTTTTTCCGTTTTTAGCATTGTGAAGTGTGTAAGACGTGGGGTTCATCGAACTTGAATAGGTATTAATGAAATATTCATAGTTAGGACTGAAGGTAGCAACGTTAGTCCCTTCATTTGGCGTAAGTCTCACTTTGTTCTTACCATTAAGGCTTACCCTATATACATCGCGATTTATAGAACCATTCTCTGTAGACTGGTAAAAGATATTACCCGTCTTGCTGTCAAAACCATAGTAAGAAGTCATTTCCCAAGGCCCTTTTGTAACCTGGCTGATAAGCTTTCCGTTTTTAGCATAATGGTAAATATGGTTGTAGCCATCTTTTTCGCTTGTCCATATAAAGCTATTATCGTTTAAAAAAGTAAGATTGTCGGTAATATCAACATACGCCTTGTCTTTTTCGTTAAGCACCACTTTAGCGGTACCACTGTTAGCATCTACAAAAACAAGGTCAAGATTATTCTGGTGCCTGTTTAAAACCTGCGCGCTTAGGGTTTGTGCCTCGTTTGTCCATTTTATCCTCGGAATATAAAAATCAGAGTAATTGCCAAGGTTTATCTTTTTTGTAGTTCCCGCTTTTGCGTCATATATATGTAACGATACTATAGCATTTTTCTCGCCTGCTTTAGGATATTTAAAAGTGTACGATGCAGGATATAAGCCCTGATTGTATAAATCCATTGAGAACTCAGGAACATCAGTTTCGTCAAATCGTATGAAAGCGATCTTATCCCCTGCACTGTTCCATTCATAAGCCTTTACAAACGAAAATTCTTCTTCATATACCCAGTCTGTAATACCGTTTATTACGGCATTTTTTTTACCGTCTTTTGTAACCTGAACCGCTTTTTTAGAAGCAGTATCAAATACATAAAGATTATTTTCAAAAGAATATGCCACTTTAGAGTTATCTGCAGAAAACGAAGGCTCCTGTATTTTGCCTTCGGCAAGTTTTGTAAGCGATTTAGAAGCTATGTCATAAATATAATAGTCAGCCGTAAAAGAATGCCTGAAAATCTGTTCAGAATTTGTGGCTAGAAGTATCTTTTTTTCATCAGGGCTAAACACATAATTATCTATGCCATTTTCAAGCTCATTAAAATCTCTAGAGCTTATCAGCGTATTCACCTTATTAAGCGTCGCAAAATCATAAAGATCTACCGTACCGGCACCGTTGCCCCTGTTAACATTGAGAACAGTATATTGATTGGTGTTCTTCATAGCCTGAAGATCGTCCATGGCCTGAGTCCTGAAGGCGCCTCCCCATATCTGTTCGAGTGTGATTTTTTGCTGTGCTACTGCCGGCATTACCGTCAGTATTAATAAGAAAAGTGACCTTTTAATGTATTTCATTTTGCAGATGATAAAAAACCTCCAATTTTAGTAAATTTTTATGAATAATGAGTTCTTTTTTTTGTTAAATGCAATTTGAGGTTAATTGGGTGGTATATAAATTTTAGCAAATGCATTTCCTAAAGCTTATCTTTGCATCACATTATTATTTTAAGCAACTGAAAATGAGCAAAGCAATAGCTGGATTCTCTAAATTAACAAAGGAACAAAAGATAGAATGGATTGCCAACGAATACTTCGCGGCGCCAGACGAAGCTGTTGCCCTGCTAAAAAATTACTGGAATACAAATGAATCATTGCAAAAACTGCATGATGAATTTATAGAAAACACCATAACTAATTTTTATTTACCCCTTGGTGTAGCGCCAAATTTTGTCATTAACGACAAAAAATACACTATTCCTATGGCTGTTGAAGAAAGTTCTGTGGTAGCCGCTGCTGCAAAAGCTGCAAAATTCTGGGCAAAACGCGGCGGGTTTAAAGCAACGGTAATAGACACCGAAAAAATAGGCCAGGTTCATTTTCTATTTAATGGAAACCCTGATAACCTTACTACTTTTTTCAATAGTGTAAAGCTAAAATTCTTCGAAGGCTCTCAGGACCTTACAAAAAATATGCAGGCACGTGGCGGCGGGATACTTGATATTGAATTAAGAAACAAAACTACCCAGCTCGAAAACTATTATCAGCTCCATGCTACCTTTGAAACTAAAGACAGCATGGGGGCTAACTTTATAAATTCCTGCCTTGAGCGCTTTTCTAAGATCTTGAAGGAAGAAGCACTAAACCATGAGGCATTCGCCGAAAATGAAAAGAACATACAGGTAATAATGAGCATCCTCTCTAACTACGTTCCTAACTGTGTTGTGAGAGCTGAAGTTTCCTGCCCTGTTGAAGATCTTATTGAAGATGCAAGCATAAGTCCTAAGGAATTTACAGATAAATTTATTACAGCAGTCAGGATTGCTGAGATAGAACCGTTTCGCGCAGTTACCCACAATAAAGGTATCATGAACGGAATAGATGCCGTAATTGTTGCTACAGGAAACGATTTTAGGGCAGTTGAAGCAGGTGTTCATGCCTATGCTTCAAGAAATAGCCAGTACAGCAGCCTTTCACACGCTAAAGTTGAAGACGGTATTTTCACTTTCTGGATGGAGGTTCCTTTAGCTTTGGGAACTGTAGGCGGACTTACAACACTGCATCCTCTCGTTAAATTCTGCCATGAAATGCTTGGTAAACCTTCAGCCAAAGAACTGATGCAGATTGTTGCCGTAGCAGGGCTGGCGCAAAATTTTGCCGCGCTCCGTTCGTTAACTACTACAGGAATTCAACAAGGACATATGAAAATGCACCTTATGAATATCCTGAACCAGCTTGGCGCAAATGACGTGCATAAAAAAATGGCGGTAAAACATTTTGAGAAAAATGCGGTAAGCCATTCTGCGGTTGCCGACTATCTGAAACATTTACAAACAACTGATCCAAGTAAAATTGAAGAAGACTTTTTACAGTAACGGAAAACTACTTATTACCGGCGAATATACTGTGCTTGATGGTGCTGTAGCTTTTGCACTACCAACAAAAGGCGGGCAGTTCCTGGATATTGAAAATGGAACTGAAGGCGATATTCACTGGAAAAGTTTTGATGCTGATGGAAGCTTATGGTATGAAGCGTCATTTCTAATTGATGATATTATACAAAACATTCAAAGCAGGGACGAAATCACCAATAAGCTGATTGAAATACTGTATTGGGCATGGCTGGAAAAACCTGAAGTATTAGATAGTTATAACGGTTTTAAAATTGAAACAAGGCTTACATTCCCAAAACATTGGGGCTTAGGAACTTCGTCAACACTAATAAACAATATTGCACAATGGTTTGCTATAGATGCGTTTGTTTTGCAGGCAAAGACCTTTGGAAGCAGCGGTTACGACATTGCCTGTGCACAGCACAACACTCCCATCCTTTATCATCTAGATAAAGGCCAGCCAATAACACAACCTATAACTTTCGATCCCGGATTTACCTCCAATTTATACTTTGTATATCTCAACAGAAAACAAAACAGCAGGCAGGCTATAGCGGCATATAGGGAACGAAGAAACAGCATTGCACCCATAATAACAAAAATCAATCAGCTTACTGAAAGAGCAATCAGCAGTAATACATTTACCGATTTTTCCGAATCCATTACAAAACACGAGGCAATTATGAGCGAAATATTGGGCTTGCCGCCTGTTAAAAATCTTGTTTTTCCCGATTTTAACGGATGTATTAAAAGCCTTGGCGCATGGGGTGGCGACTTTATAATGGCTATTTCAAATGAAGATCCGGGCAGCTACTTTACATCAAAGGGATTTGAAGTGACAATACCTTACAAGGAAATGATTTTAGAATAAAACATTACGCATATTGCACCAAACCAAGTTCTCCTGTTTCAAGGATCTTCCTTATCTCAGCAACGCTTTGGTCGTAATTTAGTTTGTTTGTATCTATCGCAATGCTACCATTACCGTAAGGCTCATATTTTGAAGGATCTGTCACCGAAAATAAGCCAACTGTTGGCGTTTGTGAAGACACTGCAAGATGCATAATACCACTGTCAGCTCCCACAAAAACAGATGTGTTGGCAATCACGGCAGCTATCTCCCTAACATCTTTACTATAAAAAGAAGGAGCTTTAAAATTTATCTTAGAGATATTCTCAACAGGTAAAATCTCGATAAAATCGTAATCAGGGAAAGCATTTACGAGCTTCTTGTAAAATTTACCCCACCAGTCTTCTGTATAGCATTTACTGCCGGTAGCATACGTAAAAAGGGCGATTGTCTTTTTAGAATCCGGCACCAGTTCATTCAGTAACATCTGTCCGTCTTTAATTTCGGCGTCAGTAAGTTTAAGGCTTAGCGTTGGCACAATTGCAGCATTACCTTTAACCCCCATCTTTGATAAAAAATACCTAAAGTTATATACAGGGTTTTTTGCCATATGCCTGTAATCACTATGTTTTTCTGCCAGCTCTTCAATATACTCCCCAAAAAACTTATTCTTGGCCGTAACAAAGCTTGTAGACAGCCTTCCTGATGATGAGGCCCTGTCAAGATTAATCACCAGGTCGTAACGGTGTCTTTTAAGCGAAACCCAAACGTTTATATATTTGAACAATTCTTTAAACGGCTTCTTAGGAAGGATGATAGTCCTGTCTACCTGATCATAATTTTCAAACAGGATGGGCGCGAGTCCCCCCTTTACAAACAGGTCAATTTTACAATCAGGAAAAACCGAATTAATCTCTTGCAATAATGGCGTTATAAGCAGCAAGTTGCCCAACCTGTGATTAGGCCTGGAAATAAGAATACGTTTCATACTCATGGATGTTCCAGCTGTAGTATCAATACGTGTTGCGCCTACATTTTTTGTAAGCCCAATCATAATTCTTTTTCTAAACTTGTTTATCTCGTTAAGCATAGTATCAATTTTAAACCCTGGCTACACACTATTAATGCACTAAACGCAAAAATAGTATTGCTACTTCAGCAAAGCTATACTATATCATAATAAATAACAAAAATTTAACCTTATTGTTTCGTATTGAAACAATAAAACACTTATTTTTTACCATGACGTTACATTAAGCTAACAATAATTCATAAAAAAACCGGCACAAAGCCGGTTTTTTCTATCTTAAAAGAACTTAACTATTAGTTAAATTCAGATCTGTTATCATCAATTTTTGCAGCGTCCTTAAGAGCCATTGAAAGCCTTCCTTGTACTTGCTGTCTTCCCTCACCATTAAGCCTGGTAGTGAAAGCAGTATAATTAGGTAATGCAGCCGCTTTAGCTATTGTTTTAGTCCTAATCTTGAAAACACCTGCTTGGCCCTCAATAAGGTCAGAAGTTTTACCTGCAGCAAGACCAAATGCCTTACCTATAACTTTAGGCTCAGAACCTACATTAGCGATCATTGGGTTCGCAATTGTAGTATCACTTGCAAGCGCTACAGAAGAACCGCTTTTCTGTGCTACAGCCTCAAGGGTTGCACCTTCCATTTTCTTTCTTACCAGTTCTGCTTTTTTCTCATTACGAACGATAGGAAGAACTGAAACTTTTGCCTCTTCTATAGAAAGAAGGCCTTTCTCGTTAATGTTTTTAAGCGTAACGATTGCGTGCCCCTGAGGGATGTCAAACTTCTTCACATCACCAACTTTAGTATCTTTAGCGTAAGCCCATTTAACGATAGCTCTTTGGCTTCCTAAACTTGCAACAGCCTCATCGTTAACTAAGATTTTGTTAGCAGGAGTTACTGTAAGACCTAAACCTTTTGCAAGATCTGCAAATGGTTTCTCTTCAGCATCCATTTCCATTTTAGTAGCTTTAGTAAAGATCTCATCTGTAGTCGTTTCAGATGGCTCAATTTTTTGAGCTACCGTAGCAAGCTGAACAGCTTCGTTTTTACCTGTAACTTTAATTACGTGGTAACCAAATTCTGTTTCAACTACTCCTGTAGTTCCTATCGGATTGTTGAATACAAAATCGTTGAATGGCTTAACCATTTGGTTAGGTGCTATATTGTCGTATTCTCCACCAGTCTGTTTCGATCCCGGGTCATCAGTATTAGTCATTGCAAGCATTGCAAAATTACCCGGATTAGCATTAACTTGTTTTAAAAGGTCGTCAGCTTTAGCTTTTGCCTCTTCTTTAGTTCTTGTAATAGATGGATCCGGAGCCTTACCTCCTTTATAAGCAATAAGGATATGGCTTGCTTTTGCAGAAGCATTTCCTTTTTTATCCATCATTCTTGTAAGCTTGTAGTATCCGTTATCAATATAAGGGCCAAATACCTGACCTTTTCCAAGGTTATATATCTGCTCTGCAAACTCTACAGGAAGTTGTTGTTTAGTAACATAAGTAGTATCATACTTAATGTCTGAGTTTTGATTTACAAATTCTGCTATAGTTGCTGCAGGAACGTTTGCAAAACCAGAAATAGTATCGTTAACCCCGGTAGTTTTGTTGTAACTAACACTTGGAGCAAGTAAAGCGTTGATGTTTTTCTTCATCTCAGCTTCGTCTTCTTTAGAAGGCTTATTCTCAATTAATACATATTCAAGGTCACGAGAAGCCTCTGCTTTGTATTTTTTCTCATTTTTCTTCATGAAGGCAATAAGTTCCTCATCAGAAACTTTTACCTGGTCATCGTTGATAGTGCTGTAAGGAACAAACACATAATCAAACGACGCTTTGCTTGCTTCAGCTTCATATTTAGCTTTACCATCTGCATCAGTTGCAAAGAAAGCAGCTTTTACCATTGTAAGGTAAAGTTGTTTTTTAGCTGAATTCTCAACAAGGCCCTGATTCTTCTCGATCATTTGCCATTGCGCAGGGTTAGATGTCTTAAGACCTACTAAAAACTCAGTAAATTTAGCTTTATCAAATTTTCCAAGTGCATTTAAGAACTGAGGGTTTTGAGCAACCTGAGGATCCTGGGCATATACATTAAAGATATGATCTTTACCTACCCTTATACCGGCCTTCTCAAATCTTTCCTCAAAAAGAATGTTGTCAACCTCCTGGTTCCAAACTGCATTTGCAGCCTGTGTAGGGCTAATACCCTGCTGCCTTGCCTGAACGTCATTAACTTTTTGTAAAAAATCCTGTACTGGGATATCTTTACCATTCACGCTACCAATGTTTCGTGTAACGCCAAAGCCACCGCTGTTTACAATATCACCTATTATAAAAGCCAGTAAGCAAAAGCCTATAACTAGTATCAGAATCAACGAACGCTGCCTAATTTTTGATAAAACCGCCATTTTTATGTTTGTTAAAATTTTATATCAGTGGGCGAAAATACAATTATCTGTTTAATAATAAAAGCAGTGACGATATATTTTCGCACGAAGTTGCATTTTTTTTTATTTATTCCCTAAAG
>Ga0163161_10002381_pt1 | contig 13474 bp, 16 predicted proteins | sample S45metaG_FD_129847 | JGI IMG/M metagenome (GOLD analysis project Ga0163161, IMG submission 129847) | Switchgrass rhizosphere microbial communities from Kellogg Biological Station, Michigan, USA - S4-5 metaG | ecosystem: Host-associated > Plants > Roots > Rhizosphere > Soil | place: USA... | reverse complement strand
TGCGCGAGGGCCGAGAGAATCAGGTGCTCAGACCCCTTGCCCACCATGTTCCCGATGGCGGCCGCAGCCACCGGCGGCAAGGACAGGTCGGCGAGCATGCGATTCAGCGACACCGCAAAGTCGCCGAGCGTGTCCACCATGGTGCCATCGAGATCGACGATGGCGGCGTCGAAGCGGGTGAGGTCGGGGAAGAAGGAGTTCAAGTACGGACTGCCGCAGTTGCAAGACGATGTCCATTTTGCCCCGCCGTTCCCGGGCCGCCCGCTCGCCGGGGCAGCGCCCTTACTTGTTGCGCATCTGGTCGCGCAGCTGCTTGATCTGGTCGTGGTTGCGCTGCGCGCCGTCGGCCTGCTGCTGGATCGCGGCACGCACGTCGGCCGGGAGATCGGCCTTCAGCGCCTTGCGGTAGCGCGCCACCGCGGCGTCTTCACCGCGTTCGCACTCCTCGAGCATCGAGAGCGCGCTGTTGGCGCCCACCGAGCCCTTCACGTGCACCCAGCCGCGGTGCATGGCGCCGCTCACCGTGCCGCCATCGTCGGGCGAGCCGCCGAAGCGCCGGATGAGTTGCACCAGTTCCCCGGCGGCCTTGGCGCATTCGGCCGAGCGGTTCTGGAAGACCTGCTTGAGCTGCGGCGAATCGACTTCCTCGGCACAGGCGCGGAAGCCGTATTCGCCGTCACGCGTGTTCTCGAGCAGGTCGTTCAGCACCTCGACCACGTTTTCATTGGTGGCGGTGCCGGCGGTGTTCGTGTAGTTGGCCATGGTATTTGCTCCATCATGTGCCTCGCTGGAATCGAGGCGGGTTGAAAAATCGCCAGCTGCAGGCGGGGCACTAGGCGGCCGCGATGCGCCGGGTTCCAATCGAATGGTGTTCGGGCGGACACGCGCGCGTGTCGGTGTCGCCCGACGTCCGCTGTAGGGGTTCTTCGGCCACGGCCCGGCGACCGGGCCGGGCAGCGCCTCACTCCTCGCGGAATGGTTTTTCGGGGCGCCCGGGCTGGCTGTAGGGCGAACTGCCCTCGTTGTCCGACTCGCCCACGCCCGCGTCGCCCGGCGTGGGCGGCTTGCGCGCCGAAGTGATCGCGGGGCCGTCGTTGGGGCCCACGGGCTCGCCGTTCTCTGCGGATGTCCTGGCTTCGCGCTTCATGCTTTTCTGCGCGGGTGTGGGTTTGCCGTAGGCAGGTGTATCCGCCGGTTGCGCTGGCTTGTTCGTCTCTGTGGTGGATCTGGTCACGCTCGAATCCTTCCTTGCAAAACTGCACCGTGCCCCGCGCCCGTGCGCAGGTGCGTAGGAAAGCTGCGCGTCTTTTGCACCAGCAAGTGCGCAGGCATGCCACCGGCGCGGGAATGCTGCGCCTGCCTACAAGGGCGCGCCCAGGGTGCGCGAGAAAGGAGGCTTGCAGATTCATCTCAAGGATTTCTCCCATGGCCACACCTGCATCGCGCTCCGCACTCCGTCATCTGAAATATGGCCTCGTGGCCGGCACCCTGCTCGCCATGGCCGTCGCGGCCCAGCCCACCGGCAACCCCAAGGGCACCCGCGCGCCGCCGCAGAGCGACGCGCAGAAGGCACCGGCCACGCGCCCGGCCGAGCAGCCGAACGGCGCCATGGACCAGGGTGGCCTCGGCAGCGACAAGGGCCCGGCGAGCGCGCGCACACAGACCTCGCGCCCGCCGTCGGCGGCAACGCCCGGTGGCCTCGCGCCCACCCGGGACGGCGATCCGTCGAAGGAACAGCGCAAGGACGGCAGCAACCGCCATGCGCGCCCCGCACCCCAATGAGCCACGAAGGAACACAGCCGATGACTTCCACCACGCAGATCGACGCCCGCATCGTGGGCAACGTGGAGTTCCGTGCGGGCGATGGCCCGCAGTTGAAGATCCCCGAGGGCGATGTCCAGGTCCTCATGGCCGACGACAGTGTCGTGCTCACCTGGACGGAGAACGGCCAGTCGCTGACGGCGGCCATTCCCAAGATCGAGTTCGACCGCTACATCCAGGACAAGGCCGTCGTGCTGGGCCGGGGTTGAGGCGGGCGCGTGAAGCTCACTCCTCGCGCATGCTGCTGGCGCGCGCGTCGAGCGCCTGCGCGTAGGACGCGGCTTCCTCTGTCGACATGGAGCCTTCGAGCTCGGCCAGTTCGAGCCGTTCGAAATCGTAGGAGATCCATTCGAACAGGTGGGAGTGCGGCATCTCGCCCATGCTGGCGCTGTCGCTCCACGACTGGAGGCGCGAGGGTGCGCTTTCGAGCAGCATGCGCAGGTAGAGCGCCCGCGCAATCTTGATCCTGGCAATCTGGCGCTGATCGTCGAACAGCAGCCGCAGTTCCGCGAGCACCCGCTCCCAGTGCAGCACGCGGCGGTGTGCTTCGTCCATCACCGTGTCGGTCTCCAGATCGAGGTCGGTGCGCGCCTGCCTGGCGCGATGGAACTCGCGCGCGATCCGGGCATAGGCCAGCTGCTGGAGACTCTGCAGTGCGCATTCGAGAGGAGGGCCGTGCATGCGTTTCACACCGGGCTTCGCCTCAATCGGGCTCGTCGCCGGCGTCCTCCGTTTCGTCTTCATCGATGCCGGCATCGGCCAGCTGGTCGGGCGTGCCCGCATCGTCGTTGTCGATGGATGCGGCCACGTCGGCGGCGCTGTCCGGAAAGATGCCGATGCGGTCCGGCAGGATGTCGGCATCGGCGGCAGGCGGCGGCGCATCCGCCGATGCGCGCTCGCCGGTGCCCTCCGCATCGCTGCTGCTGTCGTGCGCAATGGGGATCGCGCCTTGCGCGGCGTCTTCGGGAATGGCGGTGCGTTCGCGCGAGGTGCGCACGTCGCTTCCGCTGTCGCTCGTGTCGCTGGGGCCGAGGCTGTCGACGTCCGTTCCCTTCGGTTCCATCGGCGGGTAGTCGCCTCCCAGGATGCTGCTCGTGGCCATGGTTTCCTTCGATCGGAAAGAGAAAAAGAATGAGATGGATCGGATACAGACTGGACATCTCGCGCACCGGGCAGCGTAGGAAATGCGCGCATCCGGGGAGCAGCCATGCGCGGAGATTTCCACGGCCGAGTTGCGCGGGGCAAACAGCCGGGCGGGACGCGGCGATCCTGCTGGTGCCTGTCCGCGTGGAAGACCCGGCACTGGGACAGCGTGAGCGTCGGCCCGAGGCCATGAAGCTCAGCTGCACCTGAGCCAGCGAACTGGCCCGCGGCGCAGCTGCGCGGCCTAGGCCTGCTGCGCTTCGGTCAGGGCCTGCGCGGCCACCACCGCCTCGGTGCGGTTGCGCACGTTGAGCGCACGAAAGATCGCCGCCAGGTGGATCTTCACGGTGCCTTCGCTGATGCCCAGGCTGCGGCCGATGAGCTTGTTGGGCTTGCCCTGCGACAGCAGCTGGAGCACCTCGACCTGGCGCTCGGTGAGCACGCTGCGCAGGTGCTCCAGCGTTGCCGACGATGCGCCCGCGGAGCGCGCGTCGCCGTTCTGCGCGGGCGGTACGCCGGCCACGATGCCCGGCGGCAGCGCCGTCAGCATCATGGGCGGCACATAGACGCCGCCAGCCAGCACCAGCCGCACGGCCGACAGCATGACCTCGGGCGAGTACGCCTTGGGAATGAAGCCGAGCACGCCGCGTTCGAGCGCGCTGCGCATGATGGCGGGGTCTTCGTAGCCGGAAAGCACGATGACCGGCAAGGCCGGATGCCGGCGGCGGATTTCGTCGATGTGGGCCTGGCCGTCGGCACCGGGCATGTTGAGGTCGATCAGGGCCAGGTCGAGCTCGTCGGTGGCGCCGGCAAGCAGTTCGTCGACGCTCATCGCCAGGACGAACTCGATGCCGGGCTCGAGCTCCGACAACTTGGCTTTGACCGCCTCGATGACGAGCCGGTGGTCGTCGGCGATCAGAATTTTCATGGCATGTCCCAGTCCCAGCGTGCATTGAACTCAGCGTACGCCGAAGATACCGGCGATTGCCTCGCCCAGCAAGGCCGGTTTGCCCGTCGAACGGCATAGACCCCAAGCGGTATGGCGTGCGCCGCCTCGCGTTTGGAAGAATGGCTGCCTATTCGAAGGAACCCGGGACATGGGCATGTGCCATCGCTGCAGACGCCGGTGCAAGGCATCCTTCGCCATGCAAGCGCAGTGAACGGGCGCGGTTCATGGCCCGTCTGCTCGACTGTTTTTCGGCATTCCTCTCCTACGGCCTCGCGCTCGACGCATCGAATGCCGCCGGCCGCCCCACGCTGTCCCATGATGGTGCACAACAGCAGGCCCGCCGCCTGCTGGACGCGGCGCGCGCCGCGGCGGCTGCAGCGGGCACGCCTGCGGCACAGGTCGAATCGGCGGCCTTCGCCATGGTGGCCTGGATGGACGAGATCCTGGCGCGCCATCCCGACGCGGCAACCAGCCCCGCCCCATTACAGGCGCAACTCTTCAATTCGAACAACGCGCACAGCGAGTTCTTCCACCACCTGTCGTCGCTGACCGCCGCAGACGACGAGGTGCGCGAGGTCTACTGGCATGCGCTCGTGCATGGCTTCAAGGGCCAGTACTACTTCGAGGACGGCGACCAGGGCGAGCTCGGCAAGCTGAAGGAGCTGCACGGAAGGCAACTGCGGCTGCGACCACTGCCGCTCGGCAGCCTGGTGCAGGACCGCATCACGCCGCAACCCTATCGCGCGCCGGACCCTCCGGGATCGCACGACCCCCGGCGCCGCGACCGCGCATTGCTGCGTGCCGGCGGCGCGCTCGCATTGCTGGTGCCGCTGGTGGTCCTGCTGTGGTGGCTCTGGCTTGCCGGGCCGCCCGCCGTGGAGCCCAACCTGGGGCAGCGCATCGAGCAGCACCTGCAGACCTATGCCTGCGCCGACCTCGCGGCCACCGCCAGCAAGGACGGCAGGCTGCGCGTGAGCGGCTTCGTCTCGCTGCCCGAGGACGTGAAGAGAGTCGAGCGCGAAGTGGCTGCGATGCCGGGCGTCGGCTCTCCCGCGTTCGACATCGACCTGCGCCTGTGGCCGCACTGCGAGGTGTTCGCCATCCTCAAGCCCTACCAGCTGCGCAACCGCGACAAGGCCTACGGGCTGGACGTGGAAGCCCCCACCGCCAGGAACGGACAGCTGCGCGAGGGCGACAGCGTACGGATGCTGGTGGCGGCGCCCAACCACGACAGCTACCTGTGGGTCGACTACTACACGGCCGATGGCGCCGTCATGCACCTGAACGCAGGCCAGGTCGCCACGCGGCTGCGCGCCGGCGAAAAGCTCGAACTCGGCCGCGAGATTCCTTCCAGCTGGCTCGTGGGCCCGCCGTTCGGCAGCGTGCTGGTGACCGTGCTCTCGTCTCCCATGCCGTTCAACGAAACCGCCGACCGGCCACCGTTCGAACTCGCCTCGGCCTATCTGCTGCGCCTGCGCGAAGCGCTCGCGGCCAACAAGGGCGGCGACCGGCTGATCGCGGATTTCGTGTCGCTCGAAACCGCCGCGCGATGAACATCGCACCGTCGCCCATCCTTCTCTTCTGCCTGCTGCTGTCGCTGTGCCTGGCCGGCTTCGTGCTGCTGTACGCCAGCGTGCGCGACGCCGGCCGCGGTGCCCGAAGGCGCGCGCTGCGGCGGCGCATCGGTGCCCTGGGCCCGCAGGCCGCCGACATCGACGAGGCCGCGATCGACGCGCTGCGCGACGCCATGTCGCAGGCACGCCAGGCGCTGCGCCAGCCACACCGGCAACGCAACGCACCGGTGCCGTGGTTTCTCTTCATCGGCGACGCCGCGGCCAACCTGCCCGGGCTGCTGGCCGCGGCGAATGCCGAGCGGCTGGCGCCTTCGGGCAGCGAGCCCTTCGGCGATCCGTACTGGCGCTGGTGGCTCACGGGTTCGATGGCCGCCATCGAACTGCATCCCACCGCCGTCAGCGAAGCGGCGGCGGCGCCACGCACGCGCAGCCTCTGGCTGCAGGCGCTCCTGGCCCTGGCCGAGCGGCGCGAGCGGCAGCCGCTGCACGGGCTGGTGGTGTGCGTGGCCGCGAGCGAGCTGCTGCGCCAGGGCGCCGAGACGATGAACCCACTGGCGGCCCGCATGCACCGGCTGCTCGAAGAGGCCGGCGAAACCCTGCGCCTCCAACTGCCCGTCTACCTGGTGGTGACGGGCCTGGAGCAGCTGGCGGGCTATGCGACGCTGCGCGGTGCGCTGCCGCCCGAAGTGCTGGCGCAGGCGATCGGCCATCGCATGGCGCAGCCGATCGCCGGCAATGAGCCGGCGGCCGCACGGCTGGATGCCGTGTTCGATCCCGTGGCGCGGCAGCTGCACGCGCTGCGCATGGCGCTGCTGCGTGAACAGCCAGGCGCAAGGGGCCGGCTTGCGATCCATGAATTCATCGAGGCGATGCGCGCGCTGCAGCCCGCGCTGCGCCAGGTGGCCGAGGCCCTGTTCGAAAGCCCCGCGCGCCCGGCACGCGGGCTGCGCTGGCGCGGCCTGTACTTCACGGCCGCTGCGTCAGGTGCCGCCGGCGGTGCGTTCGTGCACGACCTGTTCACGCATTTTTTGCCGGCGGACCAGCCGCTCGCGCGCTCCGGCCGGCCTTCGCCGGGCCATGCGGCACCGCCATGAGCGGACGGCGCGCGAAGCTATTTGGCGTCGACGCGGATCTGCCGGGCGCCGAAGGTCACCGTGAGCGTCTGCGGCTTGCCGGGTTCGACGGCGCGCACTTCGCGCCAGCGCGCACGGTCCAGGTCGCGGAACGCGGCCATCACGCCGATGGCCTTGGCATCGGCCGGCAAGGTGAGGTCGAGCTTCCTGGTTTCTCCAGGGCGCAGCAGCATCTCTTCGCGCTGCACCAGTTCGGCGCCGAGCGTGGCCTGGTCTTTCTCGAACAGCGAGAAGAAGTCGGCGCCCTCGAACGGGCCGGGGGTCTTGAGCGCATACACACGCACCGTGAGCGGCGATGCGCGGCCGCGCGCATCGGGGTTGGCGTCGGCACCCGCCACCAGCGTGATCGACACCGGCGTGACCACCGGCTTGGGTGGTGCTGCGCAACCGACCATCAGCGCGCCGGCCAATGCGAGCCCCGAGGCCAGTGCCACGCGCCGCGCAACCGCGGCAGGAGAGCGTCCATAGGACGAATGGTATGTACCCAGCGTGCGCATGCTATTCCCTTCGTTGCATTGACCGGTTCGGACGCATCTTTGATTATCACCAGCCAACTCGAACAGGCAACATGCTGACCAACGAACTTGTCGAAGCCCTGCTCACGCCCATCGGCGAGGCATCGCCGTGCGGCGACGACCTGGAGTACGACGCCGCGTTCACCGCGCTGGCGGCCTCCGCGCAGGGCAAGCCCGAGCAGCAGTTCGGCGACACCGTGATCCCCGCGGTGGAGCCGGAGTGGCGCGACGTGGCCGAACAGTCCGACGCCATCCTGCGCCGGAGCAAGGACGTGCGTGCCGCCGTCCTGCTGCTGCGCGCATCCACGCGGCTGCAGGGCGTGCCGGGCTTCGTCGCCGGGCTCCAGCTGCTCGTCGGCCTGTTCGACCGCTTCTGGGACGGCATACATCCAACGCTCGATGCGGACGACGACAACGACCCCACGATGCGCCTCAATGCGCTGGCACCGCTCACCGACGAGAACATGGTGCTGCGCGACCTGTACGACGCGCAGGTGGGCGTGGCGGCCGGTGTCGGCCCGATCCGCGTGCGCGACATCGCCATCGCGAGCAATGCGCTCACGGCCGTCGGCGGCGAAGCGACCTATTCGATGTCGCAGATCCAGGGCGGCCTCGAGGCCATCCAGGCCGATCGCCCCGAACTCCTGCAGGCTGCGGTGAGCGTGCCCGGCCTGGTCGAGAAGCTGCAGGCGCTGCTGGCCGAGCGCACCGGCCGCGGCGATGCCATCGACCTGGGCGTGCTGCGCGGCATCGGCCGCGTGCTGCAGCGGGCCTGCAGCCTCGCGAGCGGCGCCCCCGAAGAAGTGGACGCCGGGGCCGCCGCCGATACCGACGAATCGCAAGGCGCCGGCGCATCGCGCCCGGCCGCCGCGCGCGGCGAGATCCAGAACCGGCAGGACGCGGTGCAGATGCTCGACCGCGTGATCCGCTATCTCGAACAGGCGGAGCCCGGCAATCCGGCGCCGCTCCTGATCGAACGCGCGAAGAAGCTCATTGGCGTGAGCTTTCTCGAGATCATGGCCAACCTCGCGCCGAACGCGATGGACACCATCGAGAACGTGACCGGCAAGCGCCCGTCCGAGTAAGCCCGCCTCATCTTTTTCGTTCCCAGTTTTACCGGCCCGACCCATCCACACCCGCAAGGAGCACTTCCCATGGCCAAGAGCAGTCAGAAATTCATCGCCAGAAACCGGGCGCCCCGGGTACAGATCGAGTACGACGTCGAACTCTACGGCGCCGAGAAAAAGATCCAGCTGCCCTTCGTGATGGGCGTGCTGGCCGACCTCTCGGGCAAGCCGGTCGACCCGCTCGCACCGGTGGCCGACCGCAAGTTCCTCGAGATCGACACCGACAACTTCGACTCGCGCATGAAGGCCATGAAGCCGCGCGCCGCGTTCTCCGTGCCCAACACGCTGACCGGCGAAGGCGACCTGAAGGTGGACATCACCTTCGAGAACATGGAGGACTTCTCGCCCGCCGCAGTGGCCCGCAAGGTCGACGCGCTCAGCAAGCTGCTCGAAGCGCGCACGCAGCTGTCGAACCTGGTGACCTACATGGACGGCAAAGGCGGCGCCGAGGACCTGCTGGCCAAGGTGCTGGAAGACCCGGCGCTGCTGGCCACGCTGGCCGCGAGCAAGAAACCCGAAGACGGCACCGCGCCCGCCGCCTGACCAACACCACCGGACCACCAGGAGAAAGCATCATGGCAGAAGCACTCGAGCAGCAGAGCGCACTCAAGGACGTCGCGTACGCGGGGAGCGACTTTTCATCGCTCCTGCAAAAGGAGTTCAAACCCCGCAGCGACGAGGCCAAGAGCGCCGTCGAGGCGGCCGTGCTCACGCTGGCGCAGCAGGCGCTGAGCAACAGCACGGTCATCGGCAAGGACGTGACCAAGTCGATCCAGGCCATGATCGCGGCAATCGACAAGAAGCTCACCGACCAGGTCAACGCGATCCTCCACAACGAGGACTTCCAGAAGCTCGAGAGCGCCTGGCGCGGCCTGCACTACATGGTGAACAACACCGAGTCGGACGAGCACCTGAAGATCCGGGTGATGGACATCTCCAAGAAGGACCTGAGCAAGACGCTCAAGAAGTTCAAGGGCGCCGCGTGGGACCAGAGTCCGCTGTTCAAGAAGGTCTACGAGCAGGAGTACGGCCAGTTCGGTGGCGAGCCCTTCGGCGCGCTGGTGGGCGACTACCACTTCGACCAGAGCCCGCCCGACGTCGAGCTGCTGGGCGAGATGGCCAAGATCGCGGCTTCCGCGCACGCGCCCTTCATCACGGGCGCGAGCTCCAACCTGATGCAGATGGAGTCGTGGCAGGAGCTCGCCAATCCGCGCGACCTGACCAAGATCTTCTCCACGCCCGAGTACGCCGCCTGGCGGTCGCTCCGCGAATCGGACGACTCCAAGTACCTGGGCCTGTGCATGCCGCGCTTCCTGGCGCGCACGCCCTACGGCGCCAACACCAACCCGGTGGAGGAGTTCGACTTCGAGGAAGACACGGCGGGCGCCGACCACAGCAAGTATTCGTGGGCCAATGCGGCCTACGCCATGGCGACCAACATCAACCGCTCGTACAAGCTCTACGGCTGGGGCTCGCGCATCCGCGGCATCGAGTCGGGCGGCGCGGTGGAGAACCTGCCGCTGCACACCTTCCCGAGCGACGATGGCGGCGTGGACCAGAAGTGCCCGACCGAGATCGCCATCAGCGACCGGCGCGAGGCCGAGCTTTCGAAGGCCGGACTGCTCTCGCTCATCCACCGCAAGAACTCCGACTTCGCGGCCTTCATCGGCGCGCAGTCGCTGCACAAGCCGGCGGAGTACGACGACCCCGACGCCACGGCCAACGCCAACCTGGCCGCACGCCTGCCCTACCTGTTTGCCTGCAACCGCTTCGCGCACTACCTCAAGTGCATCGTGCGCGACAAGGTCGGCAGCTTCAAGGAGCGTGACGACATGCAGCGCTGGCTCAACAAATGGATCATGAACTACGTGGACGGGGACCCGGTCAATTCGTCCGAGGAAACCAAGGCGCGCAAGCCGCTGGCCGCGGCCGAGGTGGTGGTGGAAGAGGTCGAGGGCAACCCCGGCTACTACACCTCCAAGTTCTTCCTGCGCCCGCACTACCAGCTCGAAGGCCTCACCGTCTCGCTGCGCCTGGTGTCCAAGCTGCCTTCCGCCAAGGGTGGCAAGTAGCCGGCGGCATATGCCTTCGGTGGGCCTTTGAAAACCGGGCCCATCGCTCGTTCTCTCCATAGCTCCCGGGCACACATGCCAAGGCACCGCCCGGAAGCCCTCTCTTTTTCCGACTCACACAACTGAAAGGTAAGCATCATGGCTGCAGACATGTTTTTGAAGCTCGAAGGCGTCGACGGCGAATCCAAGGACGATTCGCACAAGAAGGAAATCGACGTTCTCGCCTGGAGCTGGGGCGCGAGCCAGTCCGGCACCGGCCACGTGGGCGGCGGTTCGGGCGCCGGCAAGGTGAGCGTGCAGGACCTCTCGGTCACCAAGTACGTCGACTCCTCGTCGCACCTGCTCTTGCTCGACTGCTGCAACGGCCAGCACATCAAGAAGGGCACCCTGGTGGTCCGCAAGGCCGGCGCCACGCCGCTCGAGTACATCAAGCTCACGATGGAAGACATCATCGTCAGCAACATCCACACCGGCGGCAGCGGCGGCGAAGACCGCCTGACCGAAACGGTCACGCTGAACTTCTCCAAGTTCAAGTACGAATACACGCCCCAGAAGGCCGACGGTTCCGGCGACGGCACCAAGGAAACCGGCTGGGACATCGCGGCCAACAAGAAGGTCTGAGGCGCGCTCTCCGGCTGCCGCTCGCGGCCGGAGGCCGCTTCTTCAACCTCGAGCCGGAGAACACGATGGCAACACTCAACGCCAAGGCCCTCCAATGGGCCAGTGGACAGGTCGGCAAGCAGATCGGCGCGGGCGAATGCTGGGACCTGGCCAACAAGGCCCTGCTCCAGGCCGGCGCCGGCACCTCGTCGGACTTCGGGCCCATGGGCGACGACGCCGACTATGTCTGGGGCGACGAAGTCGCGCTCAAGGATGCGCTGCCCGGCGACATCCTCCAGTACCGCGACTACGAGATGACGACGACCACCACCACCGACGTCACCTTTTCGGACGACTCGGGCTGGGTGGACGAACCTTCCGTGATGATCGGGCATCCGCACCACACCTCGATCATCTCCAAGAACCCGGGCACCGGCGCCCTCACCGTTCTGGAGCAGAACTACAAGGGCAACAAGGAGGCGGTGCGCTCCAGCACGATCCGCTGGAACGACGCGCCCACCAAGACCACCTCCACGCGCAAGCAGATGAAGCGCCAGGACAACGGCAAGCTCGAGATGGCGCTCGTCGTGGTGACGGTCGACGTGACGGTGACGGGCAAGCTCAAGGCCTACAGGCCCAAGAAAAAGCCCTGACGGAAGGCCTGCTGCCCCGCGGCGCCGTGCAGGCACCGCGGGGCGTGCGCGCCTATTCCGCCGGCTTGGCGCCCGGCTCGAGCCCCGCCGGCATCGTCGCTTCCCCGCCCGCCGGCAGCAAGCGCGTCGCATCGCTGTCGTCTGCGATCACCCACAGCGTGAGCACCGTGTAGTTGTCGTGGCCGGGCTTGGCGTGCGCCTTGATCTGCGTGTCGAGCAGCTCGGCCCACTGGCTGGGCGTGCGCGAGGCATGCAGCGTGTCGACCAGCGCTTCGTCGCCCAGGGGCTCCCAGACACCGTCGCTGCAGAGCAGCAGCACGTCGCCGGGCAGCAGGCGCATGCGGTCCGACACCGTGATGTCGGGTGCCTCTTCGACCGAGCCGAGCGCCGACAGCAGCATGTTGCGCTGCGGATGCAGGCGCGCGCCCTCCTCGTCGAGCATGCCCCCGGCCACCATCTGCTGCACCAGGCTGTGGTCGGTGGTGCGCGCCACCACGGCGCCGCCGCGGAACAGGTAGGCCCGGCTGTCGCCGCTGTGCACCCAGGCGAGCACGTGCTGCTCGAGGTCGATGGCCGCGAACACGATGGTCGAGCGCATGCCCGCGAGCTTGCCGCCCTCGGCCTGACGCGCGACCACGTCGAGGTTGGCCTGGTCGACGAGTGCGCGAAGGCTGGCGCCGTCCAGGCTTGGGGCGGCCGCAAAGCCGGCCAGCATGCTGGTGCGCGCCGTGGCGGCGGCCACGTCCCCGCCCCCATGGCCGCCCGCGCCGTCGGCCACCAGGCACGCGACAAAGCGCTCGTCGTGCCAGTGGCCATGCACGTCTTCGTTGTAGTTGCGGCCGCCCTGCCGGGACAGCGTGACGATTTCGATTTCCAAGCGGAGTGCCTTTTGCTTCTTGTGCCGGACGTTCAGTTGCCAGCGGGCGGCACGTCGGCCTTCAGGCGCGCCATCTGTTCCTCGTAGGCCTCCAGGAAGGCCTTGCCGAAGAGGTTGTGGAAGTCGTCCTCGGCCTCGCTCGCGATGCCGCCGTAGAGCGCCACGAACTGGTCCCAGAGCTTGGCCTTGCGGTTGGCGCTGAACAACGCATCGAGCGCCGACCTGGACGCGATCTTCTTCTCGAGCTCTTCGGGCTCGAAGCGCGCGATGACGTGCGCCAGCGCCGCGCGCATGCCGACCATCACGCCGAACTGGTGGGCGCGCAGGTCGTTGAAGGCATCGCGCATCGCGGCTTCGGGCGGCATGAAGCCGCGCACGCCGGGGCCCAGCAGGTGCGCGAGCGCCACCTCCACCGTGGGCGAGAACTTGAGCGGGTTGTTGGCCTGCGACGCGATCATCGTGACCTCGGCGCGCACCTCGCGCTTGAACTCCTGGCGCGTCAGCAACAGTTGCAGCGTGCCCTCGGTCGATGCGCGCAGGATGACGCCGATGCGTTCCATCAGGCCCGGCGTCAGCGCCGCCGGTGGCTGGTGCTGGCTGCCGAGGCCGCGCAGCAACGCGGCCAGTAGTTCGGCGTCGGAGGCCGATGGGGTCGACGCGGCCGACGTGGGTGACGCGGCTGACGCGGCGGGTGTGGCGGGTGTGGCCGACGCGGCGGCGAAGGGCGTGGCGGGCGCAGCGGCGCGCTGCGCGGGCGGCGGCATGGCCGCCGGCGTGGGCGCAGGCGCGAGTGACGGCGCGAGTGAAGGCGCGAAGGCGGGCGGCGGTGGCGAAGCCTTGCCGATCGGCAAGCCGGTCTCGTCATCGAACGCGACGGCGGCCGGGGCCGGGGCCGGCACAGGCGGGGTCACGGCCAGCGGTGGCACGTAGCCGAACTGCCCCACCGGCAGATGGTCGCTGCGCGGCGCGGCGCTCGGGCGCGGCGTGCCCTGCAGCGCGGCCAGCGGGTC
>Ga0163161_10002380_pt1 | contig 13475 bp, 14 predicted proteins | sample S45metaG_FD_129847 | JGI IMG/M metagenome (GOLD analysis project Ga0163161, IMG submission 129847) | Switchgrass rhizosphere microbial communities from Kellogg Biological Station, Michigan, USA - S4-5 metaG | ecosystem: Host-associated > Plants > Roots > Rhizosphere > Soil | place: USA... | reverse complement strand
TAGATTACCTTCATCAGTTCTTCCATAAACAATACAGCAGACCTTTTTCTGTAAACGCCCTGCTGCCACAAAATGGAGGCTTGCCTGTACAGTTCTTTTCCTGAAATTGGGATGGCGACCAATCCGTCCCAGTTGGTGATTGCTTTTTCATTGATGATCGTTACCCAGTTGCCTGCTTCTACCATAGAAAGAAGGGAATGTACATCATTCATTTCCAGTTTAATATTGGGCGACACTTTATTCTTTTTAAAAATCTCGGTGAGCATATCCCGGGAGTTGAAACCGCTGCCCTGTAAGATCAGGTCAGTCCGTGCCAGTTCTTTCAGCGTGATCTTGCTGAGCCTGGCAAGAGGATTATCCTTTGATACGACCATCATCACGCGCGATGAGAAAAGCGGCTGCATCTCCAGCCCGTCGCTGTCTGTCTGTTCATGAAAAGCAAGTATAATATCCAGATCGGCCATTCTCAGCTTATTCTCCAGCTGTCCTGCTGCACCTGATTCTACATGAACAGTGATTCCGGGATACTTTTCTGAAAAGGGGGTGAGCGCAGGGAGGATCAGGGAACTGAAAGAATAGGTTACCCCGATGTTCAGCTGCCCGTTCATCATATTGCCATATTCAAATAAAGCCTGCTTGGATTTCTTGATGTCCAGGATGATCTTTTGCGCATGGATCAGGAAAACACTTCCGGCTTCTGTCAGGCGCACCTGCTTACCGATCCGGTCAAACAGCAGTGTGCCCAGTTCAGCTTCGAGCTGTTTGATCTGCTGGGAAAGGGTGGACTGTGTGACAAAGGAGGCTGCTGCTGCATCTGTAAAGTGAAGCAGCTCTGCCGCCTTGATAAAATAATTGAGTTGTCTTACTTCCATAACCGATCGTTAAAACTAATCAAAATCATTAAATCTATCAATTTTATAAATAGATAATGAATGTCGAAATTTGTTGCTGTAATACAATACAACAAACCATGACTGTTTTTCGATCACTAAAATCACGTAATTTCAAGCTCTTTTTTTATGGACAATCTATATCCCTGATCGGGACATGGATGCAAAAGACGGCGGTAAGCTGGCTGGTATACCAGATTACGGGCTCGGCGCTGTTGCTTGGAGTAGTTGGTTTTGTGAGCCTGATCCCTTCACTGGTTTTATCTCCCTATGCCGGGAGTCTGGTAGACAGGCATGACCGTTACAGGATCATGGTGATCACACAGGTGATTTCTATGCTGCAGGCAGGAGTTCTTGCGGGGATGCTCTTCCTGGGATACAACAATATCCTGATGATTATTGGTCTGAGCCTGGTACAGGGGGTGATCAATGCTTTTGATGTGACCTGCAGGCAGTCGCTCATGGTAGAAATGGTAGATGATAAAAATGATCTTCCCAATGCGATCGCATTAAACTCTACCATGACCAATTTTGCCCGTATTGCCGGCCCTGCCGTAGCGGGAATTATCCTGAGTACTTTTGGCACAGACGTTTGTTTTATTGGTAACTTTTTGAGTTATATCCCGGTACTGGTCTGCCTGTTTATGATGAACCTGCATACCCCTGTGATCGCAAAACCTGTAAAAAGCATCTGGACTGAACTTCAGGAAGGTTTTAAATATGTTTCAGGAGACAAGGAGCTGAGCAGTGTACTGATAATGATTGGTATCAGCAGTCTTTTTGTGATGCCTTTTAATACACTGATGCCCATTTTTGCCAAAGATCTTTTTCATGGGGATGCCAAAACCTTCAGCTGGTTTGAAAGTGCCGCAGGCTTAGGCTCTATTGTCAGTGCGATTTATCTGGCTAATCTCAAAAACAGCGATACTTTGATGAAACTGATTATGATTGCCGGCGGCGTGCTTGGATTTAGCCTGCTCTTGTTGTCGTACTCGCCACAATTGCCAATTGCCCTCTTGTTTATGGGCCTGGCGGGTGTAGGGATGATGGGGCAAAGTTCTGCGATCAATACGTACATACAAACACATGCAGTTCCTGAAATGAGGGGCCGCGCGATCAGTTATTATGTAATGGCTTATCAGGGACTGATCCCTGTAGGTAGTTTACTGATCGGATGGCTGGCCAATTTAATGGGGCCAAGGCCGGCAGTACTGATTGAGGGGGTAATAGGATTAACTGCCACTGCCCTGTTTGTATATTATAAAACGAGAGAAGTAGCAGTTAAAACGGCATAGCTGAATTAATGTAGTCCTGAAAACATGCTGAACAGGATGATCAGCAATACGATCGAGGTAATGACCACATAAAGCCTGTCCTTTTCAATGACAAAAGATGCCAGGGAAAAGAAAATGCGGATAATGGGGGTGGCGATCAGGATCACTACTCCCAGCTGTATAATTTCTGAAGCGCTGCCGGTGGCAAGGCCTTTAAGAATTCCTGTAAGACTGGTATAGCCGGCAGGCTCACCGTTAAATGTTGTGTAATGAGGCACACCTGAGCCTTTCTGGTATAAGTACCAGATGCCTCCGATAATGGCTACCGAGCCAGAGATCAGTACTCCTAATCTCAGTACCTGACCGATCAGCTGTTCCATATCGTAATCGGTCATTTTTTTATTTTCTTTGTTGGTCATGATGATTAGAATTTGTGGTTTAAACCGTTGTAAATCATGTTTAGTGCAATCAGCGTGATGGCTATACTAAAAATGAGCTTGAGTGAACTGACATTGATCTTCATCAGCAATTTTGAACCGGTAAAAGCTCCTGCCAAAACACCGATGATCACAGGGAATGCAATTCCCGGATCAATGTATCCTCTTTGCAGGTAAACTACCGCACTTGCAGCAGCAGTAACGCCAACCATAAAATTACTGGTGGTAGTGCTTACCCTGAAAGGTACTTTCATGGCGGTATCCATAGCGAGCACTTTCAGCGCCCCTGAGCCGATGCCCAGTAATCCTGAGAGCATGCCTGCAATGGTCATGATCGAAAATCCGGCGCCAATGTTATTCAGTTTATAATCTACAGGCCCATCTTTTGTAGGGTAGCTGCCATTGAGTTTCAGTTTGTAAGACCATTTACTGCCTGTTTCAAGGGCTGCCTCATTTTTCTTCCTGAGGGTCATTGCTGCTGAAAAGATCAGCATGACGCCAAACAGGATGGCAACGATATTGACAGGGGTATAAATGGCAAGGATAGCGCCGATCACTGCGCCGGCAGTAGTTGCAATTTCGAGGAACATCCCCAGCCGTACATTGGTAATCCCTTCCTTCACATAGGCACTGGCAGAACCCGATGAAGTAGCAATGGAGGCCACTAATGCCGCTCCGATGGCATAACGGATATCTACATGGAAGAATAGGGTGAGCAATGGAATGATCACTACACCGCCGCCAAGGCCGGTAAGAGAGCCGGCCAGTCCCGCAAGATAGGCGCCCAGTAATAGGATCAGGGTAAAAGTGAAGATAGTCATGATATATTAGTAATTGTGGTGTAAGATACTTTTTAAAAGTTGTTCTGCCGATTTCTGGTCTTTATTTGCAATGGCAGCTGCCAAATCCTCGTGGGACTGCTGGTTGCGATGAAAATGTTCAATGCTCTGGTCCCGTGTTGAAAAGAAATCATGGAGTACCCTGCTGAAGTTTTCATAAAGATCAGATAGCACCTGATTGCCCGAGGCCTTTGCTATGCTGATGTGGAAGGCAATATCGGCATCGGCACATTTTTTCAACTGAATGGCTTCGATAGCTTTTTTCCGCTGGGCCAGCAGTTCCTGCATCTGTTCCATATCAGCAGTTGTACGCTGAACGCAGGCCAAACGCACAATCTCATTTTCCAGTACGGCACGTACCGTATTCACTTCTTCATAATCAGCCCTGCGCAAACGCTGGGTCAGTGATTCGTCTTTAATTTTTGAGGCCACAATGGTTCCTGATCCCTGTTGCACTTTTAAGATTCCGGAAATGGCCAGAGTCTTGATGGCTTCCCTGATCGTAGAACGGCCCACCTGGTAAAATTCCATCAGTTCGGGTTCAGCAGGAATTTTTTCTCCTTTCTTAAGCCGGCCAGACGCGATATCTTTCTTGATACCTGCAATCACTTTATCTGAAAGTTTCATTATTATTTCTTTTTAAACATCTGATGTATGAGTGTTAAACATCTGATGTTTCAAAGATGTGGATTATTATTTAAACATCAGATGTTTTTCTGCATTATTTTTTCAATTGACGGTTACTCATTTGTTGTCGTTTTGAGTATTATTTATATCAGTATATCAATGTATTTTGATATAAATTGGTGTGACGACATTCGATTTTTTAAGGATTGTTTCTTTTTTAAAAAATATTATTTATACGTTTACAAAAACTTTAGGGGTGCCTTGCGCTGAGATATACCCTTTGAACCTGATGCAGTTAGTACTGCCGAAGGGAAAAGTAAGACAATATCCTATTGTCTTTTTCCTCTCCTGTTACAGGCCATTCCTATCGTTTAAAAAAAAACTGAAAAGATGGAAATTACTGTAAACAATCAACCCCTTAAGCTCATTGGCCCTTCTTCTGTTGCTCAGCTGCTTTCTGCTGTTTTGCAGGTCCCGGGAACCGGAATCGCTATAGCCGTGAACCAGGCTATTGTACCAAAATCCGACTGGCCCGGCCATGTTCTCCAGGCAGGTGACCAGGTGGTGCTGATCAAAGCTACCCAGGGTGGTTAATTGAGAGTTTTCCAGATGAAGAAATAGCTAAAGAACAATCTATGAAAACAGAAAAAACTCCAAATGGCGAAGTGATCAGCCGTACGCCTTTCCCGGCATCGCGAAAAATCTTTGTCAAGGGTGAACTTCATGATATTGAAGTAGCCATGCGCGAAATCAGTCTCAGTGAAACGAAGATCCATAACGGCTTTGGCTTAACTGAGCAAAACCCTCCGGTAACCATTTACGATACCAGCGGGCCCTATACTGATCCGAATGCGGTGATCGATGTAAAGGCCGGCCTGCCAAGGATCAGGGAGCAGTGGATTGCAGGCAGGGGAGATGTAGAAAAATTAAACCAGATTTCTTCGGAGTATGGCACAAAGCGGTTGAATGACCCTTCACTTGATCATTTGCGTTTTGCCTTTCAGCATCAGCCTTACCGTGCAAAAGCAGGAAGTAACGTGAGCCAGATGCATTATGCAAAAAAGGGCATCATCACTGCCGAAATGGAATACATCGCGATCAGGGAAAACCAGCGGATCGACCTGGTGAACGGGCAGCTGGGAGATCAGGCGGCTACGATGAACCACCAGCATCAGGGGCATAGTTTTGGTGCCAATACGCCACAGGGCTATATCACACCCGAGTTTGTACGTCAGGAAGTGGCTGCAGGCAGGGCTGTGATTCCTTCAAATATCAATCATCCGGAATCGGAGCCGATGATCATCGGCAGGAATTTCCTGGTAAAGATCAACGCCAATATCGGCAACTCGGCAGTGACGTCGAGCATAGAGGAAGAAGTGGAAAAGGCGGTATGGGCATGCCGCTGGGGCGCAGATACGATTATGGATTTATCAACAGGTAAAAATATCCACGAAACGCGGGAATGGATTATCCGTAATTCTCCTGTGCCCATCGGTACCGTGCCTATTTACCAGGCCCTGGAAAAAGTAAACGGAAAAGCAGAGGACCTGACATGGGAACTGTTCAGAGATACCCTGATCGAACAGGCGGAGCAGGGGGTAGATTATTTCACAATCCATGCAGGCGTATTGCTGCGGTATATCCCGCTGACAGCCAAACGTGTTACCGGAATTGTTTCCCGTGGCGGTTCTATCATGGCAAAATGGTGCCTGGCACATCATCAGGAAAGTTTTCTGTATACGCATTTTGAAGAAATCTGTGAAATCATGAAAGCGTATGATGTGGCTTTCTCATTAGGCGATGGATTAAGACCGGGCTGTATCGCTGATGCGAATGATGAGGCGCAGTTCGCTGAACTGGAAACCCTTGGTGAGCTCACAAAGATTGCCTGGAAACATGATGTGCAGACAATCATTGAAGGGCCGGGACATGTGCCGATGCACCTGATCAAGGCGAATATGGAAAAACAGCTGGAACATTGCTCCGAAGCTCCGTTTTATACGCTGGGGCCACTGACTACGGATATCGCCCCGGGATATGACCACATCACTTCTGCTATCGGCGCTGCCATGATCGGCTGGTTTGGTACCGCAATGCTGTGCTATGTGACACCAAAAGAACATCTGGGGCTGCCCAATAAAAAAGATGTAAAGGATGGTGTCATCACCTATAAGATCGCTGCCCATGCTGCAGATCTGGCTAAAGGGCATCCCGGTGCACAATACCGCGATAATGCACTCAGCAAGGCCCGGTTTGAATTCAGATGGGAAGACCAGTTTAACCTGTCACTTGATCCCGATACGGCAAAAGAGTTCCATGACGAAACGCTGCCTGCAGATGGGGCAAAGATCGCTCATTTCTGTTCAATGTGCGGCCCAAATTTCTGCTCGATGAAGATCACGCAGGATGTGCGGGAGTACGCTGCAAATCAGGGCGTAGATGAAGAAGCAGCCCTGGCAAAAGGGATGGAAGAGAAATCGCGTGAGTTTACAGAGAAGGGCAGTGAAATTTATTTGTAAATGGAACTGATTGTAGTGACGCCACCGGAGTATTTTAAAGGAGAAGCTGAGCTGATCAATCAGTTTTTTGCTGAAGGACTGGCTTTGCTCCATCTCAGGAAAGCGCTGGTTGATCCAGAGCAGTTCCGGGCGCTGATGCATGGTATTGATCCGGTGTATTATCCCCGGATAGCTATTCATCAGCAGCACGAGCTTGCAGCTGAATTTGGGATCAGGCGTTTGCATTTTAAGGAGGCTGAAAGAAGACAGCTGCGGCAGGAGGAAATCGGACGGCTCTGTTCTGATGGTTTTCATTTGAGCAGCTCGATCCATGATCTGGAAGAGATTTCAGGACTGGAAGGCTTCGATTATGTTTTCTACGGACCTGTATTTAACAGCATCTCGAAAACTGGCTACCACACCGTGCTGGCGGATGACTTTGTTCTGCCTGCCCATCAGGTTAAAGTTTTTGCCATTGGCGGTGTAGAAGAAGGCAAGCTGCAACAGTTAAAACAAATGAATTTCGACGGGGCAGCAGTGCTGGGAAGCCTCTGGCACCAGGCTGTTTCTCCTTTAACGGCTTTAAAAACCTTATTAAAATCAATCCAACAATGGTCATAGATAAACTACAATATATTTCACAGGCAGCTGCCGATGGATCACACCTCACGGCAATAGAAAAGGTGCTGCGAAACGGTGTGCAATGGGTGCAGCTGCGGATAAAGGAACAAACGGAAGAACAGGTACTGGGAATCGCCAGACAGGCCGCTGTGCTTTGTAAAAAATATGATGTCAGATTGATTGTCAATGATTATCCGCAGATCGCACTGGAAGTTGATGCGTATGGAGTACATCTGGGATTAGATGACATGCCTGTTCCCGAAGCGAGGGCAATTTTAGGCCATTCCAAATGTATCGGCGGCACTGCCAATACTTTCGAAGATGTTCTCAGAAGGGTGGAAGAGGGCGTGGATTATATCGGGCTTGGCCCCTACCGTTTTACCACAACCAAGAAGAATTTAAGCCCGGTGCTTGGGCTAACAGGTTATGCGGACATCCTCGGGCAGATGCAGGAGGCAGGAATAACCATACCTGTAATTGCGATTGGAGGGATTGAACAGCCGGATATTGACCTCTTGTTATCGGCAGGTGTTCATGGCCTCGCCCTCTCCGGATTATTAACAAGAAACAATGATTTAAAAGAAGAATTTTATGTTCACTATAGCAGATAAAGTATTTGGTTCACGCTTGCTGACAGGGACAGGGAAGTTTAATTCGGCCCTGCTGATGGAAGAAGCCCTGCTGGCCTCCGGTTCTGAACTGGTGACGGTAGCGTTAAAAAGAGTTGACCTGAAAAGCCAGGATGATGATATCCTTAGTCACCTGAAACATCCGCATATCAGTTTACTGCCCAATACCTCGGGCGTGCGCAATGCACGGGAAGCTGTATTTGCCGCACAGCTGGCCAGGGAAGCACTGGAAACCAACTGGCTGAAACTGGAGATTCATCCTGATCCCAAATACCTAATGCCTGATCTGATAGAAACGCTGAAAGCAACTGAAGAACTGGCGAAACTGGGATTTATCATCCTGCCTTATATCCATGCAGACCCTGTTTTGTGTAAACGGCTGGAAGATGCGGGAACAGCAGCAGTTATGCCATTGGGATCTCCCATTGGTAGCAATAAAGGCCTGAAGACGATTGATTTTCTGGAGATGATCATCAGCCAGAGCAATGTGCCAGTGATTGTTGACGCCGGTATTGGCGCTCCTTCAGATGCTGCAAAAGCGATGGAAATCGGAGCGGATGCCGTGCTGGTAAATACGGCTATTGCAGTATCGGGCGATCCCGTACGAATGGCCGAAGCCTTTAAGATTGCGGTTGTTGCAGGAAGAATGGCCTATGAGGCAAAATTGGGTGCTATCAGTTCACTGGCTGCAGCGAGCAGCCCTTTAACTTCTTTTCTGGATGACCTTTAATCAACTTTTTGATACCTACAGCTGGGAAGAAACCAGTAAGAGTATCTATGCGAAGGGTGCTGCTGACGTGGAAGCTGCACTGGCAAAAAAAACGCGGACACTGGAAGATTTTAAGGCGCTGATCTCTCCCGCTGCCGCTCCCTATCTGGAGCAGATGGCACAGCTGAGCAGGGCTTTAACGCTCAAACGATTTGGTAAAGTGATGCAGCTGTATGTACCCCTTTATCTTTCCAATGAATGCAATAACATCTGCACTTACTGTGGTTTTAGTTTCGATAATAAGGTGCGGCGCAAGACCTTATCGCCGATGGAGATCATGCAGGAAGTGGCTGTGATCAAAGACATGGGGTATGACCATGTGCTGCTGGTGACCGGAGAGGCCAACCAGACGGTGCATACGGATTACTTTAAAAAAGTACTGGAACTGATAAGGCCTCATTTTTCGCACATTTCTATGGAAGTGCAGCCTATGGATCAGGAAGATTACGAAGAACTGATCCCGCTGGGACTGAACACGGTTTTGGTGTATCAGGAGACCTACCATCGCGAAGACTACAGAAAACACCATCCCAAGGGCAAGAAGTCCAATTTTGAATACAGGCTGGAGACGCCGGAGAGGTTAGGTGAAGCCGGGATACATAAAATGGGGCTGGGGGTGCTGATCGGACTGGAAGACTGGCGAACGGATTCTTTCTTTACGGCTTTACATCTGGGTTATCTGGAGAAAAAATACTGGAAAAGCAAGTATAGTCTTTCCTTTCCAAGGCTGCGGCCTTTTAGCGGGGGCCTGGAACCTAAGGTTGAAATGAGCGACAGGGAACTGGTACAACTGATCTGTGCCTACAGGTTGCTGAACGAAGAAGTAGAGCTGTCTATTTCTACGCGTGAGTCTACGCTGTTTCGTGACCACATCATTAACCTCGGGATCACGGCGATCAGTGCCGGTTCAAAGACGAATCCGGGAGGGTATGCGGTGGAACCGGAGTCATTGGAGCAGTTTGAAATATCTGATGAGCGGAGCCCTGCGGAGATTGCAGCGATGCTGAAGAAGCAGGGATATGAGCCGGTATGGAAGGATTGGGATAGCAGTTTAGCCTGAATTTAGAATACAATCGTTATCTATAAAGATAATTAAAATTAATAAAGATTTATTTGTATTTATTATGTAAATAATTGCCCTTGAGTTAACTGTTTCGTTTATGGGATTTATAGGTTATCTTAATTAAATATAATGTATTTTTGTATGGTAAGAGAGCATTTATTTATGAAAGTCATTCGTGATAAGAAAAAACAGCCTCAAGGTGTTTTCATTCCTTTATGGGAATAGGAATCACTTAAGAATGGGATTGATTCTTCGAATGATTTGTATAAAGTGATGGATCATTTGACACAGAAATCTGTTTTTGACATGACTCCGGAAGAGTTGACCGCCAGGTTAAAACCGGTTACTGAAAAGATTGTTTCTACAGCGCTTAATGATGGGCGTTATATTTCATATTCCGCAGGGAATCCTGACAAACCAACTCAATTTATTCACGAAAATATGCTAGGTGAAAGAAAGTTGGTGGAGATTGATTTGGCTACTGGTAAAGAACAACATCTGAAAAACCTTTAAAATCGTGCCGGACTATACTGTAATCGCTGGACCAAATGGTGCTGGAAAAAGTTCGTTTTCTAAATCTTTGTCTCGTCCTGATGCCATTATTTTTGACCCTGATAAATACAAAATTTCTATTGAAAGTCAATATCCTGATCTATCAGAAGAGGCAGTCGAATCATCTGTAACTATTGCTTATTCAGAGCTTGAAATAGAGGTTCTGAAAGCAAGAAAAAGTTTAACAGTAGAGACCAATCTTAGAAATCAGTTTCTTGTTGAGCGTGCAGTTTTTTTTTTAAAATCAGGGGTATCAAACCAGTTTAATTTTTATTCTTCTTCCTGATGTGGCTTCATCAATGAACAGAGTTAATCTCAGAGTTGAAGAAAAAGGTCATTTTGTTCATCGTGATAGCATAGTAGAGAATTTAGTGAAGAATCTCAATTCCAGAAATGTTATTACTTATAAAATCTGGTAATATAACATACTTGAATGCTCAAGTTCCACTTTGGGCAGGAGAGATCATCAAGAAAATTATCCAATTGCATTCGCGAAGCAAAAAATAAAAATCAAATATTGGATTGTATATTCAAGGGTAACAATAGATTTGTACCGTATCACCCGAATATAAATGAAACCAGCATTTAAAATAATTGTTTCTTCTCTTTTACTGTTCTCCCTGCTGGGATGTAAGTCGCGAAAACCAATGGACAAAATCTTTCAGTCTGATTACTACACCGTATCTAAAACCAAAGTTTCGCAGGGTGCTTTTGAAGCAGTAGCCCTGTCTGCTACAGCGCTGAGCTCAAATTATGAAAGTCCGGTAAATCAGGAAATCAGCCCTGCTGTTTCCTTTAAGTTTAGTCTGAACGGTAAAGATAATGAGCTGCCTGCCGGCAAAAACCACCTGCTGAATATCATTGCTGATCAGGGATCATTCGAAAGCCCGGTCATTAAATTCGGGCAGCAGTACACAGATCCAAACTCAGTAGCCAAGAACGTTTTCCTGCAGCCGGATACCAAATTTACGATCCGTTTAGACCTGAAGGAGGTACTGGATCAGTTTGAACGTACTGGTTTTTTCAGGACTTACAATGGTACAAAGATTTATAAAACAGATTTCAAGGGCGTTTTTGTTGCAGGCAATACCAGTCCGCTGATCTGGGATTTTGATAACCTGGGCAACCACAGGGAACTGGAACTTCATGACGATGATGGCGACGGGATATACACGATCACATTGGAAATGAATAAACCGCAGGAGAAAAAAACTACGGCATCGTCCTGGCATTTATCAAAAGATATTTCTGCGTTTCCACAGTATACATCAGAAATTCCAATGATGGATGCGCTTTACAATCTCGCTTTAGAAGAGATGGAAAATGCAATAGAACCTGACAGCACTTTCAGAACTGGTAAAGAATGGGCCGGGGTATGGACAAGAGATATCAGTTACAGCATCATCTTATCCATGGCCACCCTGCAGCCTAAAGTTGCGGAATACAGTCTGCTGAGAAAAGTAAAAAACGGGAGGGTAATCCAGGATACAGGTTCCGGGGGGTCATGGCCTGTATCATCCGACAGGATGATCTGGGCAGTAGCGGCCTGGGAGGTATATAAAACTACAGGGGATGGAGAATGGCTGGCAAAAGCCTACGAGATCATCAGAAACTCTGTGGAGGATGATCTGAAAAATGTCTATGATGCAAAAACCGGGCTGGTAAGAGGCGAATCTTCCTTTCTGGACTGGCGCGACCAGACCTATCCGAAATGGATGCAGCCCGCAGATATTTATTCCTCTGAAAACCTGGGCACCAATGCAGTGCATTATCAGGTAAACAGGGTGCTTTCACAAATGGCTGTGCTGTTAAAAGATCAGTTGGCAGCAGAAAAATACGCTGCCCTGGCAGAACAGATAAAAACAGGAATCAACACCCATCTGTGGATATCTGAAAAAGGATATTACGGGCAATACCTGTATGGCAGACAGTTTTCTGTTTTATCGCCACGTTCCGAAGCCCTGGGCGAAGCATTGACTGTTCTTTTTGATATTGCTGATCCTGAACGGCAGAAATCGGTAGTGGCACGTACACCTGTCACTAATTATGGCATACCCTGTATCTATCCGCAGATCCCGGATATCCCTCCGTATCATAATGATGCGGTATGGCCTTTCGTACAGTCTTACTGGTCGCTCGCTGCTGCAAAAACCGGCAATGCCGAAGCATTGCTGCAAAGCCTGAGTGCCATCTACCGCCCCGCAGCATTATTCCTGACCAATAAGGAGAACTTTGTTTCTTCGAATGGTGATTTCGCAGGAACACAAGTCAACTCCAGCAATATGCTCTGGAGCTTGTCCGGCAATCTCAGTATGATCTATAAAGTGATCTTCGGAATAGAAACTCATGAAAATTCACTGGTATTTAAACCCTTTGTTCCGGAGGTTTTACAGGGAGCGCGCAGCCTGAAGAACTTCAAATACCGGAATGCTGTGCTTGATATCAGTTTATCTGGTTTTGGAAACCAGATCCGTTCCATTACCATGGATGGGAAAGAGCTGCCTTCTGCCAGCATACCGGCCGATCTGGAAGGCTCTCACGAGGTGGTGATCATTCTGGCAAACAATGCCCTTCCAAAAGGGGAGCTGGCCCTGCTGAAAGATGCCTTTTCACCGGCTGCGCCTGTTGTAAAGGTTCAGGGGCAGCTGATGTCCTGGGAAAAAGTTGAAGGTGCAAATTATACCATCATCCTCAATGGTAAAGAAATTGCCAAAATTGCCGTTCCGAATTATACGGCCACTAAAAGCGGGGAATATCAGGTGATTGCCTATGATGCAAAAGGCGCAACTTCCTTTGCCAGCGAACCGGTATTGATTTATCCTGAACAAAAAATAACCCGTATAGACCTCTCGCTCGTAACCGCTCCATCAGATCTTCCCTATCAGGGATATTCCGGAAAAGGATTTATTGAGATCAGTAAAACAAAGAACAAGCAGGTCGTTATGATGATAAATGCTCCCGAAACAGGAGCTTATGCGCTTGATTTCAGGTATTCAAATGGAAACGGGCCAACCAATACGGACAATAAATGTGCGATCAGAACGCTCAGCATTGATGGTTCATTTGCAGGAACGTTTGTATTTCCGCAGCGCGGGAAAGAGGAATGGTCTGACTGGGGTTTCAGCAATACCATCCGGCTGGAACTTTCAAAGGGCAGCCACGAACTGAGCTTATCTTTAGAAGACTGGAATGAGAATATGAACGGGGAGATCAATCAGGCGATGCTGGATCAGCTGAGAGTGATCAGTATCAATTGACATCACTACAGGATTGGTC
>Ga0163161_10002379_pt1 | contig 13477 bp, 18 predicted proteins | sample S45metaG_FD_129847 | JGI IMG/M metagenome (GOLD analysis project Ga0163161, IMG submission 129847) | Switchgrass rhizosphere microbial communities from Kellogg Biological Station, Michigan, USA - S4-5 metaG | ecosystem: Host-associated > Plants > Roots > Rhizosphere > Soil | place: USA... | reverse complement strand
GCAGGAAAATCTGAAGAAGAAATTGATTTCTTATTAAACTACAAAGTCTTCCACGGAAATACTCCTACAAACTCATTAATGATCAATGAATTAACTCCTTTTTCATTAGGACAGCTGATTGCACTGTATGAGCATAAGATTTTCGTTCAGGGAGTGATTTGGAATATTTTCAGCTTTGATCAGTTTGGTGTAGAACTAGGAAAAGTTTTAGCAAATAAAATCTTGCCGGAATTGGACAATAGTGAGCCAGTAAGTTCTCATGACAGTTCTACAAATGGGTTGATTAATTATTATAAATCAAATAAATAACTGTTGCAGATTTTCATTAATTTTGATTAAAATATAAAGCAATGAGTACCATCACAATACATCTTAAGGATAAAGAAGAGGAAACTTTAATTCAAAATCTTTTAAATAAAATGAAAATCAGTTTTGAGAAGGAGGAAGATGATCTTGTTTTAACTGATGAGATGAAAAGAGTGATTGATGAACGAAAAGCTAAGAATCATGAGGAGTTTACTCCTGCAAGAGAATTTTTGAAAAAAATAAAAAAGGAGCATGGCATTTGAAATTTTCCAATATCCAGAAGCGGATGAAGATATTTTGAACGCGATAGATTATTACAAAGAAATTTCAAATTCTGTACTATCAAGTTTTGAGAAAGAACTTTCAAGAGCTTATGATAGATTAGAGAGAAATCCTTTTTTTCAAATTCGCTACGATGACGTTAGAATACTTCCTCTTAGAAAATTCCCTTATATTGTTTTATTTCACGTTGATGTAGTTAAGAAATTCGTCTATGTGATTTCCGTTTTTTGTACCCATCAGAATCCGGAAAAATATCCTTAGAATCTAATAATAAAAGTAATAAAAAAGTAAAATGGCAGAAATTCTTGACGGATTAAAAGTTTCCAAAGAAATAAAAGCAGAGATCAAAGTTGAAGTTGATAAAATTATTGTAAGTAAAAGAAGAGCACCGCATTTGGTAGCCATTCTTGTAGGGAACAACGGAGCGAGCAAGGCTTATGTAAATGCTAAAGTGAAAGATTGCGAAGAAGTAGGTTTTCAATCTAGCTTAGTTAAATTTCCAAGCACAGTTTCTGAATCTGAACTATTGGAAAAAATTGAGGAACTTAATAAAGATAAATCTGTAGATGGGTTTATCGTTCAGTTGCCTTTACCCGATCAGGTTGATCAGGAGAAAATCATTAACGCAATCGATCCAAGAAAAGATGTTGACGGTTTCCACCCTACCAATTTCGGAAAAATGGCTTTGGAAATGGATACCTTTTTACCGGCAACTCCGTTCGGAATTTTAACGTTATTGGAAAGATATAATATTGAAACAAAAGGTAAAGACTGTGTGATCATCGGAAGAAGTAAGATCGTAGGAAGACCTATGAGCATCTTGATGGGAAGAAAAGATTTCCCAGGAAATTCAACGGTGACTTTGACGCATTCTTATACAAAAGACATCGAAGAATATACAAAAAAAGCAGACATCGTCATCACAGCTTTAGGTGATCCTCACTTCTTAAAAGGTGAAATGATCAAGGACGGCGCTGTGATTGTTGACGTAGGAATTACACGAGTGGACGACGATTCTCCAAAAGGCTATTATTTGGCAGGTGACGTAGATTTTGACAGCTGTGCAGCAAAAGCTAGCTGGATCACGCCAGTTCCTGGAGGAGTGGGTCCCATGACAAGAGCAATGTTGATGAAAAACACCATTATTGCTTATAAAACTTCAGTCTATAACGACTAATTTACAATGAATAAAGAAGAAGATATTTTATTGAATGAAGGTCAAATGCTCCCGGTGATGGAGCATTTTTACACGATTCAGGGAGAAGGAGCACACACCGGAAAAGCAGCCTATTTCATCAGATTGGGAGGCTGCGACGTCGGTTGTCATTGGTGTGATGTAAAGGAGAGCTGGAATCCTGATCTTCATCCTTTAATGAATGCAGAAGAAATCGCAGAAACCGCAGCAAAACACTGCAAGATTGTAGTGTTAACAGGCGGAGAACCATTGATGTGGAATTTAAATATTTTGACTTCCAAATTAAAAGAATTGGGATGTACCGTTCATATAGAAACTTCGGGAGCTTACCCGATGAGCGGAAAGTTGGATTGGATTACTCTTTCACCTAAAAAAACAGGACTTCCAAAGGAAGAAATCTACGCAAAAGCTCATGAGTTGAAAATGATTATCTTTAATAATAATGATTTCAAATTTGCCGAAGAACAAGCTGCAAAAGTTTCTGAAAACTGCAGGCTTTATCTCCAGAGCGAATGGAGCAAACGTGACGAAATGTATCCTAAAATTACAGACTTCATTCTTGCAAACCCACGTTGGCAGGCATCGGTTCAGACCCATAAATATCTCAATATCCCATAAAATTTCCTTAATTTAGCCTCTGTATCCTACATTTCAATAGATGCAAAGAATCCGGTATTCCAGATATTTAAAAACAATTATTATTCTGCTCGACCTTTTGGTGATTGCCGGAGTTTTTATGCTCTATTTTTTAAATAAAAATCCGGATCTGGTACATGATGAAGATTTGATATCTCAGAATTCGTTTTCACTTCTGTTACTTTTTTCTTTCTGGATATTATTGAGCGGAAGAACGAAAATTTATAATATTGCCAGAAATTTAACATACATTATTTTTGTGGAACGTGTTGTCGTGCACTTTCTTTTATTTGTTATCGGATTGATTCTTATCAGAAAAGTCAGCAATAACCAATTTTTCAGTTCTCAACTTACATGGTTTTCTCTTTATCTCTTCTCATCTGTAATTTTCACAAAGTCGATTGTTTATTTTATCATTAAATATCTTCGATCTTTAGGTATCAACCACAGAAACGTCATGTTCTTGTATGAAGATGAATCTGTTGAAACTCTTAAGAACATTCTAAAAGAGAGAAAGGATTATGGCTATAAAATGTTTAAATATGATTCTTCGGAGATTAATTCTGATGATCTTATTAAATTCTGGAAATCAAATGGCATTCATACCTTATTTATCCCTACAGAAAATCCTTTTTCAGATCATACGAAAGATGAGATTTTCAGATTGGCAGAAGCACATAAAGTGCACATTTCATTAGTTCCGAATATTTCTCAAAACGATTATTTCTTTTTCGATATGGGCTATATCGAAACTCAGCCGGTTTTAAATCAGGGAAAATATCCTTTAGATTTTTATTCTAATTTTTTGCTGAAACGAATATTCGACGTTGTCTTTTCAATATTGGTCTTAGTTTTGATTTGTTCTTGGCTGTTTCCCATCATTGCATTTCTGATTAAAAGAAGCTCGAAAGGTCCTATATTTTTTGTACAAAAAAGATATGGTTTTCATGAGGAAGTTTTTAATTGTATTAAATTCAGAACCATGGTTGTAAATGATGATTCGTCAACAAAAACAACGGAACATAATGACACGAGAATTACCAGAGTAGGAAAGTTTTTGAGGAGAACAAGTTTAGACGAAATGCCACAATTCATCAATGTTCTGAAGGGTGAGATGTCGGTTGTAGGACCAAGACCTCATATGCTTGCAGTTGATGATTATTATAAACCGAAGATCGGAAGATATACTTTGAGAAGTTTGGCAAATCCCGGAATTACGGGTTTAGCTCAGGTAAGTGGTTTTCGTGGAGATTCTGGCCAGGTAGAAGTTGAAATGAACAAGCGTATTCTTGCAGATGCTTTTTACATTAGAAACTGGAGTTTTGTAATGGATATGATTATCATCTTAAAAACCATTGTTTTGGTTATAGTTGGTGACAAAAATGCCAAGTAAAATAAATAAAAATAGTCTAATTTAGCAGAATGTTTAAAAAGTTTTTTACAGCCATAGGAGAATATATGATTCTTATCGGTAAATCTCTTCAAAAACCTCAGAAAATGCGAGTTTTCTGGAAGTTATTTATGAGAGAAATAAATGATTTGGGAGTCAACTCTTTTGGGTTGGTCACTTTCACTTCTATCTTCGTCGGAGCCGTGGTTTCGATCCAGATGTTTAATAATTTTGATGCATCTTCATTCCCTATTCCGACTTCATTTGTAGGATACGCGACCAAAGCAGTTTTAGTCCTTGAGTTTGCACCCACTATTATCAGTTTGATTCTCGCAGGAAAAGTGGGGTCATATATAGCCTCTACCATTGGAACGATGCGCGTTTCTGAACAAATTGACGCATTAGACATTATGGGAGTCAATTCTCCCAACTTTTTGATTTTACCTAAAATTATAGCCTGTCTGATCTTTAATCCTATTTTGATTGCTATAAGTATCGTATGTGGTATTTGTGGCGGATATATTGCAGGAATTCTAACCGGAAACTGGACAACAGCAGATTACATTACGGGAATTCAAATGTACATGCCTAATCTGTTTATTTACTATGCATTTACAAAGACTATTGTTTTCGCATTTGTAATTGCAACGGTCCCATCCTATTTCGGGTATTTCGTCAAAGGAGGTTCGTTGGAAGTTGGTAGAGCAAGTACACAAGCCGTAGTTTGGACGATGGTATTCATCATTATTTCCGAATTAATTTTAACACAATTAATATTAAGCTGATGATTGAGGTAAAAAATCTTAAAAAGAGTTTTGGTGATGTTGAAGTGCTTAAAGGAATTTCAACCACCTTCGAAAAAGGAAAAACAAACCTTATTATCGGACAGAGTGGATCCGGAAAAACAGTTTTCCTGAAAAGTTTATTGAACGTATATCAACCTTCATCAGGAGAAATACTGTTTGACGGAAGAGATATTAATGTCATGAACCGTGAAGAAAAGCAGCATCTACGTTCTGAAATAGGAACATTGTTTCAGGGAAGTGCATTGTTTGATTCTCTTACAGTAGAGGAAAACATCATGTTTCCGCTCGATATGTTTACGAATTTAACATTTAGAGAAAAGAAAAGAAGAGTTTTCGAAGTTATCGGTAGAGTACATTTAGATAAGGCCAATAGAAAGTTTCCTTCTGAAATTTCCGGAGGTATGCAGAAACGTGTTGCCATTGCCAGAGCGATCGTAAATCATCCAAAATATCTTTTCTGCGACGAACCTAACTCTGGTTTAGATCCTTATACTTCAAACGTAATCGATGATCTGCTGCTTGAAATTACTAAAGAATACAATACCACAACCATTATCAATACTCACGATATGAATTCGGTGATGACAATTGGTGAAAAAATTGTTTACCTTCGATTAGGTATCAAAGAATGGGAAGGCAATAAAGACATCCTGATTACTGCAGGAAATAAAAATCTTATAGATTTCGTATATTCATCAGAATTATTTAAAGAATTGAGAGAATATTTATTAGAAAATAATAAGACAATAGAAAATACAATCCATAAAATTGACGAAAATGAAACAGATAATTAGTATCGCATTATTAAGTTTTTCGGTTATAGCTTCTGCGCAGATTTCTCTTGCGGCAAAGGCAAATGTTTTGATCCCGACAAGTTCTGCATCGTGGAAAAACCTTAAAGCTGCAACTACTACCGCCGTAGAACAGAAAGGAAAAAATATCACAGGTTTCAATGTTGGTTTATCTATGAAAATCGATTTGCCTACAGCATTGTATTTGATGCCCGAAGTGTATTACAGTAATTTCAGCAATGAAGTGACTGTAGCAAATGATATTAATTCAGAAGCAACTACGATCAAAGCTAAGAGCAGCAGAGTTGACATTCCTGTTTTGGTAGGTGTAAATGTTTTGGGAGATCTTCTAAGCGCTTACGCAGGACCGGTAGGAAGTTTTAATCTTGCTAAAGGAGATAATTTTGGGAGCTTTGTTCAAAAAGTTGATGCTAAAGAATTCACAGTAGGATATCAGTTAGGTTTCCAAAGTGAAATCAAAAAAGTTATTCTATCTGCAAAATATGAAGGGGCTTTTTCTAAAGATCAGAGAAAATTCATCAACAATATAGCAGGCTCCAGCCAAGAAATTGATTATGATAACAGATCAAGTCTTTTTATGCTTGGTGTAGGATATAAATTTTAATTAAAATTTATATCCGAACTAAAAAAATCCTCAAATTAAATTTGAGGATTTTTATTTTGATATTCCAGCTCTGCTTCACGCTGTGCAATGACCGCTGCCTGTTTTTCCAGTTCTTCTTTATCTTTCTGAAGCTGTTTAAATTCTTTTCTCTGCTGTTCAGCCTTAATCGCCGAACCTTTGCTTACATATCCAATCATTCCGCCTATGATGAGCCCAATTCCAATTCCCGCCATCACGCCCATTACATGGGAAATAGTAATCTTTTCCACAGTAAAATCTGTCGTCAGATAAAATAGCAATGCTGATACTGCTAAAAGTATAAGTCCTGTTATTGAGATACCTTTCATGATATGATATTTTGGTTGATGAAATTTAAAATGAAATGTAGTTTAAATTAAACTTTTCCTCCTGCTGCTCTGTAATACTCTAATGCTTTAGGAAGATTCTTCTGAATATCACCTACTCTTGATCCCGGACTAGGGTGAGTAGACAAAAATTCCGGCTGTCTTGCTCCTGAAGATGATGCTTCCATCCTGTTCCAAAAAGGAATTGCCTGTCTTGGATCGTAGCCCGCCATTGACATGAGATATAATCCCATCTGATCAGCTTCTAGTTCCTGATTTCTACCATACTTTAACAAAACAACCTGTGAACCAATCGGGTAGACAGTTTGAAAGATCGCTGCTGTTTTTTCATTCTTTATAGCTAAACCAGAAGCAGTTCCTAAACCTTGAGCAATCATTGACTGCGAAATTCTTTCATTGCCATGACCAGCCAGAGCGTGAGAAACCTCGTGTCCCATCACCACCGCTAAACCAGTATCGTCTTTAGTAATTGGTAGAATCCCTGTATAAACTGCAACTTTACCCCCCGGCATACACCAAGCATTAACCTGATTATCCTGAAGAAGGTTAAATTCCCATTTATAATTTGCAAGATCTGCACCCCGACCGATACTTGCGTAATATTTCTCAGCCGCAGATTTTATTCTGTTACCTACATTTTTGACACTCGTAGCTTTTGAACCTGTAACAACTTTAGACTCCGTTAAAGTTTGCTTATACTGCTGCAGAGCCATTGCTTCGATCTCAGAATTATTGGCAAACTGTAGAGAAGATCTTCCGGTGATCGGGTTTGTCGTACAAGCTGCGACAGATAAAGCTGTAGCTCCTATTCCTAATAGATGTGAAATTTTCATTGTATTGCGTATTATAAGTTGAACCTTACAATTTCTATTCCAAAAAAAATTCTAAAGAAAGATTTGCATAGATTTTGCTATTTAACCTAACTAATTTCAATCATTATGAAAAAGTTTATCAATATAATATCCGTTACAATTTTAATTTTATTTTTTCAAAGCTGTTCTTCACAGAAAACTACAGATTCTTCAATCGTTAATTCTGTTGTAAGTTCCGAAGAATTTACATTCCATGCAGAGAGAGCAAATCCCATGAACTACGATGTCATCAATGCATTAAACGGAATTCCAAATAATCCTTCAACCAGAATTCTTCAGCTGGACGCAGGAAGTTATACAATAGAATTAAAGAAAGGAAAAATGGAAGTTGTACTTCCGTATTTCGGAAGAGCATTCAATGCATCGTACGGAAAAGATAACAGCTACCGGTTTACTTCAAAAGATTACACTATCACAAAATCTCAAACTAAAAAAGGTAACTGGATTTTTAAAATTAAACCAAATGACGTAAACAATGTTTCTGACATCAATATAGAAGTTTACAAAAACGGAAAAGCATTTACATCCATCAGAAGCAACGACAGACAGCCTATTACTTATGATGGATATATTTCTAAAAATGAAGAAATTAAGGTGAAAGAAATTGAGTAATTTTAATGCTTTCTAAGAAATTTCTCAACAAACAATTTTGCTTCGGTACTTGGATTTGAAACCAACGCCGAAGCATTTTTTTTGTGCTGAATATAAGCTTTTTCCAGAGATTCATCTCGTTTCATAAGGTTTAAAATACATTCCTGAACCCAATATTCATAGCGTTTTTCTGATTGCTCCCTTCTTACCAGATCAAAACGTTCTGTTTTTTTCTTTAATGAAATAAATTCATCAATTTTAGAATAAATTTCATCTAAACCTTCGTTATAAAGTGCAGAACCTAGCAAAACCGGAACTTTCCAGTCCTTTTCTTTTGACGGAATAAAATCCAAAGCACGCTTCAATTCTAATCTTGTATTTTTAGCTTTTTGAAGATTATCTTTTTCCACTTTATTGATGAAAACAACATCAACCATTTCCATGATTCCGCGTTTGATTCCTTGAAGCTCATCACCGCCACCAATTATTTTTAGAAATAAAAAAACATCGGTAATGTCGGAAACTAGAACCTCAGATTGCCCTACTCCCACGGTTTCAATTAAAATATAATCATAACCTGCAGCTTCACAGATCAACATCGTTTCAAAAGTCGTATTGGCAACACCGCCCAAGAATCCGGAACTCGGAGAAGGACGAATGAAAGCATTTTCTTCCTTTGCCAATTCTTCCATCCGGGTTTTGTCTCCTAAAATACTGCCTTTGTTGATTGACGAACTTGGATCGATGGCCAAAACTGCCACTTTTTTCCCTTTAGAGATCGCTAAAAGTCCAAAATTTTCTATGAAAGTCGATTTTCCTGCTCCGGGAACTCCCGTTATTCCTACACGGATTGATTTTCCGGTGAAAGGCATGATTTGCTTTAATAAATCTTCCGCCTGTAATCTGTGTTCAGGTTTTTTGCTTTCAACCAGAGTAATCGCTTTTGCAATCAGACGTTTATCGCCCGATTGTATTCCTTGTATCAACTCCTCTGTAGAAAATTTCACCTGATTATTGATCTTTTTTTAAAAGTCAGACAACACCTTTCGCTTTGTTGTATTCAAAAATATAAAAATAACACTCAACATCCGATATAAACTGATATTAATTTTAATGTTTCTAAATTAAACTTCAATGAATCATTCATCTCAGGAATTCACTATTTTTGTTAATCTTCAAATAGAAACCTTATGAAATCGCCTTGGTTTGAAAACACAAACACTGAGAATGATCTAGCGATTCCATATGACCTTTAAAAAAATAAATATCTACACATGAAAAAAATAGTTGCTCTTGCATCTTTCACTGCTATTTTACTGACTTCTTGTACATCAAAAGCTTCAACACCTGTCGCTCCGGCAGGACCTGCAGTTTCGACTGCCGAAGAATTGGCTCAGGGAAAAACAATCTTTGAAAATTCATGCAAAAGATGCCACGGATTACCGGATCCAACTGCTTATTCTTCCGTACAATGGGTCGGAATTATGAATTCTATGGCACCAAAAGCGAAACTGACAGATGAGCAACATCAATGGGTTTACGATTATGTGGTTTCTGTGAAGAAATAATCAAATCATTTCACCAAAATAAAATATTATGAAAAAGTTAGTTTTAAGTTCTGTCTTGGTTTCAGCTTTTTTAGTTTCGTGCGGACCGAAAAGCACCGCCGTAACCGGACCAAAATTTACATCTTCTGAACAATTGGCTCAGGGAAAAACAATTTTTGAAAACTCCTGCAACAGATGTCACAAACTTCCGAATCCGGAGAAGCATGATGATATGGGTTGGATCAAAACATTGAGCAGAATGGCTCCAAAAGCTAAATTGAGCGGTGAACAACATCAAATGGTGTATGACTATCTGATTTCTGTCAATAAAAAATAGGCTTTCTTTTGAAAGTCTATTTTATTTCAAATCAATTCCTAAACCTGATTTTTGAGAGAGTATTATTTTCCCATTTTCTATATAATTTCCTGTAGCATAATCATTTGAAATAAGGTTTGCTCCATCTAAATCTGCATAATCAACCAATCCTGCTAAAACACAACCTGCGGAAATTCCGACAGTCGATTCCGTCATACAACCAATCATAATTTTGTAATTTAATCTTCGGGCTTTTTTTATCATTTCTAAAGCGGGAGTTAATCCTCCACATTTCATTAATTTGATATTGATGCTTTTATAATAGGGAATTAATTCATCTAGAGATTCCAGATTTTGACAATCTTCATCTGCCATCCAATTTGCAAAACTTTTTTTGTTTAAAACATTGTAATCACCAATCGGTCTTGGCTGCTCCAAGTAAGAAAATTTCTGCACAGCAACATTTTCCTGAAGCCAAACACAATCTTTATCAGTAAAACTTGCGTTAGAATCTAATGCGATGCTTTTATTTAAACTTAAAAGTTTTTTGACGTTATTTTTATGTAAACCTTTACATTTTACTTTAAATTTATTCCAACTGCTTTTCTCAATTTTTTTAATTTGATCTTCAATATTGTCGACCGAAATTGTGATCGAGCTTTCAACCAAATTTTCAGAGGGAAGGCTATTTACTTCAATGAAACTTTTGTTTTCAAGTTTACCAAAAAGATCCCAAAATGCGCAATCTAAAGCAGAAAGTAAAAACGGATGAAGATTTAGATTTAATAAAAACTGAAAAAATTCTTTTGGATGAATAATTTTCTGAGCTTCAATTTGAGATCGAATTTCCTTTAATTTTAAAACAAAACTTTGAAGATCGATTTGATAATAATCAATTGCAACACATTCGCCGTACCCTTTGCAATTTTGATGAGACAGTTCTACAAGCAAAGCATCTCTTTTATTGTAGTTTCCGTAAGCGATTGAAAATGTTTCTTTTAAATGTAATTCTTTAAGTTCAAACCGTAATTCCATTATTAAATTTACAAAAAAAGGAGACTTATTTTGTCTCCTTCTTCTTTTTTTCTTTTGACTTTTTGGGTATTTTAGACTTTATGAATTTCTTGCGTTCTTTCACTACATTTAGGCTGTATGATGTAAAGCAAAACTTTTCAGATTCCGATAAAAATTTTAAAGCGTTATGAAAACTTCCTCTTTTCTCTGAAAGCATCGATCTGTAAAACCATAAAGTGGCTTTATCAATTCCTTTGATCTTCAATGAATAATTGATCAGTTTTTCAGCTTCCTGAAAATCTTCATTATCCAAAAGACATTTGATATAATATTGCGGAACATTGAGATTGGTAACATCACAAAACATCGCTTCTTCAAAATAGAGCTTTGCTTTTTCATAATCTGTAAGCATTTCGCTGTAAATTCTTCCCATTAGACAAAGTGAATCTGCATCTTCCGGATCGTATGACAAAGCATAATTCAGCGCTTCCAGACATTCCGGAAGACTGTAAGGATAGTTATCTAAAGCCTCAAAGTAATATTTATTTTTAGTTAAGGTCATTTTTTTGATTTTTTAATTCGTTTTTCAACTGACTTCTTTCTTTTTTGAAAGATTTTTCCTGATAATTCTTTTTAAAATCTGTTCCTGAAAATGTTCGGGTAGGATTTCCTCTTTGAACGTTCAAATGATTGTTCCAGGTTTCCTGCATTCTTTTTTGAAGCTGAATAATATTTTGCGCCAAAACTTTTTCTTTCAATCTAATAATCGACAGTTTTTTATTCTCCAATTGAGAACGCGAATCCTGAACGAAAACACTTTGTCCCGTCGGAATATGAGTTGCTCGAACAGCGGTTTCCACTTTATTCACATTTTGTCCGCCACTTCCCTGACTTCTCATAGTTTGAAACTGAATATCTTTTTCATTAAAATTGATTTTCTCCAAACCTTCCAGTTCAAAAATACCGATGAACCAATTGCTTCTTTTATGAAGTTTTCGAAATGTACTTTTTCCCGTCCAAAGAATACTTCCGAGCCAAGTTTTTAAAAACTCATTGATATTTTTTGATTTTAAAAGAATCGTTACAGATTTCAATGTCAGATTTTCATCACCATTTTCACGGTGAATGATTTCGTAATCTATTTTATTATTTTTTGCTTCCTCAAGGAAAACCTTCAAAACTTTGGCGACTACCCATTGACATTCTAAAGGTCCTTTTCCTGAGGTTATTTGTATGAGTTTTTCCATTTTTGTAAAATTTTTAAGATCGCTTCTCTGTTTTTAGCTTCTTTAATAAATGTTGGTAATTTTTCTACCATTCGCATCCTGTAAGGCAATCTTGTTCGTAAATCTGATGAAACATAATTTTCCATTTCTAAAAGATGCTCCCGATTTTTCGCCCAGAATAATTTCCCTTTAAAATTTTCTTGAAAATAATAAGGACTGACAAAAACCTGATCGTGTATCAAACCTTCTTCTTTAACAGAACAATTAAGGTATTTATCAGTTTTCGGTTGAACTTGAAAAGAAGAATCACAATCTTCACATTTTACCGTAACGTTTTTGGGCTTTTCTTTCAAATTGCCATGCTCATAGCGAATTGAATGCGCACAAATCGGACAATTGAGTTTTACAAATGCTTTGTAAATCACCAAATCCAATCCAGCTTTTCTCAAATCACAATGTCTGCATTCTAAGGTTGCCTGTTTATAATTGTTTTCATTTTTCACAACTGCATCTTCTCTACAATCCGGACAAACCACGAGAATGTTTTCATGATAATTGAAATATTCTTGTTTATATATTTTTTTCATTTTGTTTAATTAATTTATTGTTGGTTGAATGTTTTCAGTTGATGGCGCAAAAATTTAACAACCATCAACCGAAAACTGACAACCAAATTACTTATCCATCCTCACAATTCGAGGTTGAAACGTTCCTAAAATATCCACCAATTCACTTTGTGCATTCATCACTTCATTGATGTCTTTGTACGCCATCGGTGCTTCTTCGGCATTTCCGCCCATCAAAGTGACATTTTTTAGTTTTAATTCTTTTTTGATGTCATTTTGGGTAAAACGGTTTCTGCATTCACCTCTTGAGAAAGCTCTTCCGGCTCCGTGAGAAGCAGAGTTCAACGAATCCGGATTTCCTTTTCCACGAACAATGAAACCTTTCGCCGTCATTGATCCGGGAATCATTCCCAACTCATTTTCGTTGGCAGGAGTTGCGCCTTTTCTGTGAACAATCACCTCTTTTCCGTTATGGATTTCTTTCCAGGCGAAATTGTGATGGTTTTCAATTCTAGCTTTTACTCTGCCTCCAACTGCTTTCACTAATCTTCTGTGAATGTCATCGTGGCAAGCCGAAGCATAATCCCCCGCTAAATTCATCGCCGTCCAGTATTCCAATCCGAGATGCGTGTTCAAATCCAGCCAGGCGAAGTTTTGCGCTTCTTTTGGCAACGGGCATTGTTCTGTCGCAACTCTCGAATAATACTGAGCGATTTCTGCTCCTAATCCACGCGAACCGCTGTGTGAAAGAATTCCGAGATATTTTCCTGTTGGAAGTCCGATTTGTACGTCTTCTTCCGTAATTTCAACTTCTCCGAATTCTACAAAGTGATTTCCACCGCCGGAACTTCCCATTTGTTTGATGGCTTTTCCTTTTAACCTTTTTAAAATCGGGATCATGTCGAAAGTATCTCTGTCGAAAATTTCATGATCGACGTGAGATTTGTGC
>Ga0163161_10002377_pt1 | contig 13480 bp, 13 predicted proteins | sample S45metaG_FD_129847 | JGI IMG/M metagenome (GOLD analysis project Ga0163161, IMG submission 129847) | Switchgrass rhizosphere microbial communities from Kellogg Biological Station, Michigan, USA - S4-5 metaG | ecosystem: Host-associated > Plants > Roots > Rhizosphere > Soil | place: USA... | reverse complement strand
GGAAACGCAGGACTTTTAGACAATCAGGATTTAAAAAATATTGCAGAAAAATACAATAAAACTGTTGCTCAGGTAATTTTGAGATGGCACTTGCAGGAAGGATTCTGTGTGATTCCGAAATCTGTGACCCCATCAAGAATTGAAGAAAATTTCAACGTTTTTGATTTTGAATTATCAGATGACGAAATGAATGTTGTACGTTCTTTAGACACTGGAAAAAGATTATTTTTTGATCCGAAAGATCCGGCTTGGGAAGAAAAAATGTTGAATTCTGTTGCGGATATTTAACACTAAAATATTTAAATTTAAACATAAAAAAAGCTGTATTCATGATGAGTACAGCTTTTTTGGTTTTGTGATACTTTTATTTCGTCAAATCTAAACCACCAAAATTTCCAGAACTCATCATCATGTAAACTCCCTGAGTTTTATCTAATAAATCCCAATAAGCATGCAGTTCTTCTGCATTGGTAAACACCTTTAGATTTTCATTTTTAAACATTTCTTTGATCAGTTCCGGTGAAATAGGTTCCATTCTTTTGATCTTCAAAGCATCTTCGGAATAGAAAACAATGGCCTCATCTAAACCATCCATTGCGTGATCATATTGTTCTAAAAATATTGGATTTAAACTTGAGTAAGTATGCAATTCAAGAAAACCATATTTTTTTTCATTTTTAAATTGCTCACAGAAAGCTTTTACCACTGCTTTTACTTTACTTGGAGCGTGTGCGAAATCTTTATATAAAATTCCCTTGTCTTCTCTTTCTACTTTTTCAAGACGTTTTGAAGCCCCTTTGAAACTCATGATTGCGTCATAAAAATCTTCATCCATGATTCCCAAAGTGTGACAGATATGTCTTGCTCCTTCAAGATTCAACAAATTATGCGCCCCAAAAACAGAAAGCGGAATATCTCCCATTTCGGTTTTTAAATGAACTTTTCCGTCAACGATTTCGTAGTCCGGAGTTTTGTAGGGGATTTTTCTGAAATAATTTTCAGCGTTTTCCACCACTTTTACCACTTCTGGATCTTCTTCGTTATACACTAAAACTCCACCTGCAGTTATACTTGCAACGAATTTTCTGAACTGCTCAATGTAATCATCAAATGTTTTGAAAACATTGATGTGATCCCAGGCAATACCGCTCATCAAAGCGATATTCGGCTGATACAACAAAAATTTTGAACGAAGATCAATAGGAGAGGAAAGGTATTCGTCACCTTCCAAAACCATAAAATCGTTGTCTTTTGTCAGTTTTACCATACAGTCAAAACCTTCCAATTGAGCTCCAACCATATAATCAACATCTTTCTGATGAAAATTCAGGACATGAAGAATCATAGATGTGATCGTCGTTTTCCCGTGAGAACCTGCGATGACCACTCTTGTTTTCGTTTTTGACTGTTCGTACAAAAATTCAGGGTAAGAATATATTTTTAGGCCTAATTCTTTTGCTTTTGCCAGTTCGGGATTGTCCTGATGAGCGTGCATTCCAAGAATTACAGCATCGATATCTGATGTGATTTTTTCCGGAAACCATCCCAATTCTTCGGGAAGAATTTCTTTTTTGGCAAGTCTTGATTTAGAAGGTTCAAAAATGGCATCATCTGAGCCGGAAACTTCATATCCTTTATCTTTTAACGCAATAGCAAGGTTGTGCATCGCGCTTCCGCCGATGGCAATGAAATGGGTTTTCAAATTTATTGAGAGTTTTTTACGTTTTTAGTAATGATGTCTTGAAAAGCATTTACAATGCGATCCCAATTATTTTTAGATTGAGGCATTATCATGCTTGCATCGGTTTTATTGCCGCTGTTTTCACCATTTTTTACGTTGATAGAGACTGCAACACGATCGTATACTTTTTTGTTATCCTCTGCGATATGTCTGAAATTATTCTGAGTCAAAATCTGATTTAAATTCTGAATTTCTTCAGCAGTAAGTTTAAAAGTAGTTCTGACTTTCTTTTCCTTCCCTTCGAAAGAATAATGTGCATCATTACCTTTGATCAAAAGATTCTCGTAGATCGGTGCATAACCGCCACTTTTAGAATAACCGATGTCAAAATCTGAATATGCTTTTTGACTGTTGCACGAAACGATAATCACAATGGCAAATAATATTGCTAATAAATTCTTCATAATGACTTTAAATTTTTTATGAATGGGTTTGTTCAGATTTTTTCGCTTTTATTTCTTCGTCATAGGTGTGCAAAACGTTGAAATCTTCTGTCTGCTCAATGGCAGTCATTATTTTCAGAAGAATCTGTTGTGCATTTTCTGCATCGTAATCGATGTCTAAAGGTTTTTTAAATTCCATTGTAGGTTTTACTCCGGTGACTTTTACGCGAAGTCCTTTTTTATCAAACGCTCTTCTGAACCCGTTTATTTTAATGGGAATTACAATCGGTCTCTGATTTTTAATCAGTTTTGCCGTTCCTTTTCTTCCCTGTGCAAAAGCTGCAGTCGTTCCCTGCGGAAATGTCGCTACCCAACCGTTGTCCAGAGCTTTCATGATATTATCAATTTCGCCCAAATCAACCATTCTGTTGACGTTTTTACCTTCTGCTCTCCATGTTCTTTTTACGGTTACAGCTCCGGCAATTTTAAAAATTTTTGGAAGAATACCTTTATTCATGGTCTCTTCTGCAGCAACGTAATAAAAATCTACTCGCGGGTTAAGAAGATAGATAGGATTTTTTATTGTATTTAAATAACCGTTATTTACTGCACAAAATGCATGATACATCGCTGCAACATCGGCAAAATAGGTCTGATGATTGGATACGAAAAGTACATTAGAATCAGGAAGATCTACCAAATGTTCTGTTCCGGTAATTTTTAATTTGTTGAAACCATTAAATCTTCTGTAGGAAACAATTCCCAGAATAAATATGATAAACCTTTTTAAAAAATAAGGAGTGCCGAACGAATCGGTGAATATGTTCTTCTTCGCCATTTTCTAATTAAACATAATATGTTGCAAAGTTACATTTTTTTAATCAACTGACTGAATTCGCTGAGTATCATTGCAGTTGCACCCCAAATGATATATCCGTTGAAATTAATGACAGGTACTTCTTTTCCTCCTGCTCCGGGTAATGCCATTATTTCCGGTGAATCCGGAAGATTGAGAAATGAAGTTATAGGAAATTCGATAACTTCTACAGCCTCACTTTCCTGCAAAATAAATTCAGGATTTCTTTTGGAATAAGAAATATAGGGGTAAACATAAAAATTACTCGGTGGAATATAGATTGGGGACATCTCACGAATGATTCTTACATAAGGTTTTTCCAGACCGATTTCTTCTGATGTTTCACGAACGGCAGTTTCGGCAAAATCTCTGTCATATTCCTCGCGTTTTCCTCCCGGTAAAGATATTTGTCCGCTATGTCTGTCGCGCTCATTTTCTGTACGTTGAATCAATGGGAAAAACCATTCATTATCTCTCAGATACAAAACAATATTTACAGCAGCGAATTTCGGATTTTTTTCTAAAATCTGATTGTGAGTGAAAACTGCGCGGTATGGTGGTGAAAAAATTCCGTGTGCATTAGCACCCGCAAGCTGGGCTTTTTTGATTTTTTGTAATAGATCTTTTCCAAAACTTTCCATATCTCAAATTTACTATAATATCTTATAAAAAGGAAGGATGATGATGTTAATTAAGAATAATTTTTCTTGCAAATTTCTTACCGTATTTCTACGGATGATATCAGTAACTGATCCTGATGATACTACAATACCAGAAACAGTTACGATTTGAACGGTAACTAATGATATTTATAATTTACCCTTTTTTGATGGTTTTTAAGGCTCAAGAGAGTTCTACATTTGTATCACTAACCAATAAAAATTTTACCATGAAAAAATTAGTAACAGGAGCATTTGTTGTTTTATCAGCAAGTTTCGCTTATGCGCAAAACAGTGATAATACTGTAACTCAGTCGGGAACCAATAACACTGCTGCAGTCACCCAATTGGGACTTCAGACTTACGGTAACGAAAACGTGTCTACACAAACCGGGACAGGAAACTCGGTAAATGTATATCAAAGAAGTAACAGTGCTCGTAACAAAGCAGAAACTACTCAAAACGGAACATTAAACGTAGCAAACGTATCACAGGGACAAGGTTTTTCTGCGGGTGGAGTTGAAGTAGTTCAGGATCAGGATGGTCTTGGAAACCGTGCAACTGCAACTCAGCAATTCTCTTACGGATCTAAAATGAACCAAACTCAGGAAGGGATTGTAAACAGGGCTACTGCTACTCAAGGTGGTGGAGATGTGAGATCAAATATTTCTCAAAATCAGGATGGTAATTTTAACACAGCTACAGCTTCTCAAAGCCAGGTGGGATATACTCGTCCGACAGGAGTGTACAGCACAGCAAATGATATCAGCCAAATTCAGCAAGGTAACGCTAACACCGCTACTGCAACTCAAGTAGGATATCTAAGCGAATTGGATCAGGATCAAGACGGAACCGGAAACACGGCTACTTCTACTCAAACAGGACCTCGACACAAAACTACACAAAACCAGGATGGAAACATAAACATCGCGACAAGTACACAAACTGGAATTCACCAGACTTCTTCTCAAAATCAAGACGGGAACTTAAACCGTGCTACCTCTACACAATCTGGAAATGACCATTCTTCATCACAATCTCAAGACGGAAACTTAAACCGTGCGACTTCCTCACAATCAGGAGGTTCTTCTTGGTTGGTACAATCTCAGACAGGAAACAGCAACATTGGTACTGTCAATCAATCTGGAGGAACTTACAACGGAGCGATGCAGATCCAAAGTAATAACAACAACAACGCTTCAATCGATCAGATAGGAAGCAGCAACGGAGCAGGACAATATCAAACCGGGTTGAGAAACAGAGCAGAAACTGATCAAACAGGAGATAATAACTTAGCAGATACCAATTCCAACGGTAATGATAACGAAGGCTACATCGTTCAGAATAACAATTACAACAAAGCTGAGATCGATCAGATAGGAAATGATAACTATGCAAGTGGTACACAAAGCGGGACTTCCAGCAGTGCATTAAACAGCAATAACAGTAAAATCTATCAGGATGGAAGTGATAACAGCTCTACTGCATCACAATCCGCCGGAAGAAGCAATTCTTTAGTTTCTAATCAATATGGAAATATGAATCTATTGGAAAGTAACCAAATCGGAAACGGAAACACTGCAAGTGTGAATCAAGGTTCATCTTCAATGGATGCAAACAACAACGAAGCATTTGTAATGCAAAACGGTACAAGCAATACGCTTACTTTAAACCAAATGTCAAACGGAAATACTCATACATCAAGCCAGATGGGTAGCGGAAACACAATTACTGTCAATCAATAATTCGTAAAAAAAACAATTCTTTTAGTTATAGTGTATAGGAAAGAAATTTCTTATACACTATTTTTAAACCTGACAGTTGGGAAGAGAAAATATTTAGAAGCCAGATTTTCAAAGTCACAAACTGTTATTTTAAGCGAACATTAATTTTTCATATTTATACATGTAGGAGAGACTTCGGTTTCTCCTTTTTTTGGCTAAAACAATTTCACCGTAGAAACACGGTTGCGAATAACGGCAAACCGTGATTTTCATATCATCACCATTTAGCGTGTTTTCTATAGCACGGTATTCCAGTACCTTTAAAAAAAATAAAAATGAAAACCTTTGAGAAAATATTTATTGTTCTTGTACTTCTCTCAACGATGTTGGCGAAGTCGCAGCAGATAGATTGGAGTCGTATCAATAGTCAGACTGCTATTGATATGACGAATACGAAAAATACAGATCCTTCATTACTCACATCTTCAGTTTCGCAGGTTGTACAAATCGGAGATTTAAATAATACAGATTTAAATTTAAATTCAAAGACCAATATTATTGTTCAGCAGTTGGGTGACCAAAACAGCATTTACTTTAATAATTCATTTTCATCAAAAGAAGCCAAAACAGCAATCACAACACAGGGAAACAATAACATTGTAGATATTACAGGTACCAACAGTGTTTCGGATAAAATGCACCTTAACGTACAAGGCGAGAATATGACGGTCTTTATGCGAAATTATTAAACTGACAATCATGAAAAACTTCATACTCTTTAGCTTTCTTTCTGTTTTCTTTTCTGTTTTCATTTACGGACAGGAAGACAAAAAGATTGTTGCGAAAATTGAGAAAGAAGCAGTTGAAAAACAGTTGAAAATAAAGGCATTGGTCAACAATAATACTTCAACCTATCAGGAACTGAATTATCTTTTAATTTCAATTAAAAAAGGTTCAGGCGGAAATCTTTCCAACAATAAACAGAGCGGAAAATTTTCAATAAATCCGGGCGAAAGCAAATCTTTGTCAGAAATGAGTGTGAATCTGGAAAAAGGAGATGCATTAAAAGCATTCTTATACATTCGGGACGAGGAAACACAAAAACTCATTACCAAAGACAGTTTAGAAATCAATCAGGACTATTTTAAGAAGACGGTAAGTGTCATAGAGAAAGAAGAAGCTTTCGAGCTCAGCGGATTGACTATTGATGATACCAAAAGCAAAGTCGGGAGAGATTTTTATGATTTATTTTATATTCAGTACAATCAGATTCCGGACAAGAGCAATTCTGCCATTACGATTACAGAACTTCCTGCGCGAGGAACGAGTGGTCAGATTAATATTCAGATTGATGATAAAGTGATTTACAGCTTTATGACGAATCCCAGTGAAGATTATCTCAAAGAACAGTTAGATTTCACACTCCGATATATCAAAGATTTTAACTCCCGAAAGAATCTTATTAAAAACGAATTCATCTACTAAAACTAATTACCATGAAGACTCTTTTAATAACAATCATTTTTTTCTTAGGATTTTTTCAGGCTCAATCTCAACAGCTTGTCTACAAACCTATCAATCCCGCTTTTGGAGGCGATACCTTCAATTATCAATGGCTATTGAGCTCTGCGAGTGCCCAAAATCAGTTTGATAATAAAGATGGAGGCAGTCTCACAGGAAATTCAGGTTCGCTGAGTAATTTCACAGACAGTCTGAACAGGCAGGTTTTGAGTGAGCTTTCGAGAAAATTATTTCAGGATCAGTTTGGTTCAGGAGGTGTACAGGCAGGAAATTATATGTTTGGCTCGCTCTATCTTCAAATTACCAATACAGCACAGGGAATGATGATCAGTATTTTGGATACCAATACAGGAGAACAATCCGAGATTGTAGTTCCAAAATAAAAAAAACTAAAAACAATAACTAAACATGAGATTTTTTACTACTATCAGAATTTTTTTCTGGATACTTCTTGCGTATGTATTGCAATCTTGTGGTACAGCAATGAGTTTTACTTCTAATAAGGAAGTATCTACGATGGGGGAAATCACATCGTATACTACAGAATTGAGAAATTTACCTTTACCGAAAGAAAAAGTAGTCGTGGGTGTGTATAAATTCAGAGATCAGACCGGACAATACAAACCATCTGAAAACGGAGCGAATTGGAGTACGGCAGTTCCTCAAGGTACGACAACGATTCTTATCAAAGCTTTGGAAGACAGCAGATGGTTTACTCCGATCGAAAGAGAAAATATAGCCAATCTTCTTAATGAGAGACAAATCATAAGATCTACACGACAGGAATATTTAAAGGATGTTGACAAGAACAGTCAGGCTTTGCCGCCATTATTGTATGCAGGAATGCTTTTGGAAGGCGGAGTGATTTCTTATGACAGCAACGTGATGACAGGCGGAATTGGTGCAAGATATTTCGGAATCGGCGCTTCATCACAATACAGACAAGACAGAATTACGATTTACCTTCGTGCAGTGTCTACCTTAAATGGTGAAATTTTAAAAACCGTTTACGTTTCAAAAACTATTTTATCAACAAGTATTAACGGAAGTTTCTTTAAATATATCGACACAGAAAGATTAATGGAAGCTGAGGTGGGTTTCACACAAAACGAACCGATCCAATTGGCAGTAACCGATGCGATCGAAAAAGCTGTGAAATCATTGATTATTGAAGGAATTAAAGATAAAATCTGGGGGAAATCATTGGGTGATCTTGCAGATTATCAAAAGCTTGTAGATGATTATGATATTGAAACCAAAAAAAATACAGACCGACAAATCGGAAATATTTATCCGACCGCAGAAAGATCAAAAGTTTCGATTTTCGGACAGGTAGAAACCAATCAGGTAAAAAATGATTATGTAAATCCTGTTTCTCAATTTGGTTTAAAAGGCGGAATCAAATATTTCTTCGACAAAAATTTCAATGTAGAATTTAGTGCTGCTGCATACAGATTTGAAAATAAAAACATTTTAAAACGAACTTTTATTTCTCCCGAACTTAATATAGAATACTTTATGCTACCGAAATACAAATTTTCGCCATTTGTATATGCAGGAGCAGGAGCAATGTTTTCCAGGGAACCGGTGAGATACAAAGGTCAATTTGGCGGTGGGTTTGAGTGCTTAGCATTTAAAAGACTTGGCGTGAGAATATCTTCTCAGTATGATGTGGGATTCAGCGACGATTGGGATCTTCTTATTAACGGAAAAAGAACCGATCATGCGCTGAGATTTGGATTGGGTCTTCATTTATATTTAGGTAACAAAAAATAAAAACTATGAAAACTTACATTAATATATTGATTCTTTTGATTACCTTTTTTTCCTTCACATCTTGTAGCGAAGAATTGGTAGAGCAGGCGCAAACCGGGATTTTGCGTGGAAAAGTTGTAAAAAAAGGAACGAACCAGCCGATTGTAAACGCAAAAGTATTTACCACACCAAGTACACAGACTACTTTTAGTGATAAAGACGGAATGTTTGAGATAAAAGATATTCCTGCAGGGAATTATTCTGTAAAAACCGAATTGTCTGGTTATGTTTCAAGTTTTCAGGCGGTGAATATTCAAAATGAAAATCAGGTTGTCACCATTGTTTTTGAGATGGATGATGATGATTCCTTAAACTCACCACCTTCTGCACCAACATTATTGAGCCCGATCGACAACGCTGTCAACCAACCTTTGAGTGTGCAACTAAGCTGGAATGCGACTGATCCTGATAAATCTGACAGTTTAACTTATAAACTTACCGTAAAAAACAATATCAATACAAATGTTATTCAGGTAAATGATTTGAAAGTTAAAACCTATACATTATCCGGTTTGCAGTTCGGAGTCAGTTACTTTTGGCAGATTTCGGTTTCAGACGGTATTCATTCTGATATTTTGAGTCCTGTATTTAAATTCACAACGAGTGCAACTCCTGCAAACCGTTATCATTACGTTAGAAAGCAAAACGGAAATTTTGTAATCATGTCAAGCGATGTTCAGGGAAATAATTTTCAATTGACAAATGCATCAAACAGCAGTTGGAGACCTAGAAAAAATAATAATGCAGGATTAATCGCGTTTTTGAGAAATGATGCAGGTGGAAGTCATATTTTCACAGCAAATCCGGATGGTTCCAATATTTTTAAGGTAACGCAGATTCCTGTTGCAGGATTTAATCAGGATGAATTAGATTTCTCCTGGAACACTTCTGGAAGTGCATTTCTTTATTCAAATTTTGATAAATTATATAAAGTTAATAAAGACGGAACGGGACAACAATTAGTTTACACAACTCCGGACGGAAGCCTGATTTCAGAGGTAGACTGGAGCTATGATAATACTAAAGTTGCCATCAGGACCAACAACTTTAGTGGTTACAATACCAAAATATTCATCATTGATATGTTGGGAAATGTTCTTCAAAATGTTTTTTCAGCAGCGACAGGGGGAACAGGCGGACTGAATTTCTCAATAGATGGTCAAAAACTTCTGTATACACACGACGTTTCTGGTTACCAAGATTCTAATTACCGACAGCTTGATTCTCATATCTTTATTTATAATCTTACGGATCATACGATCATTGATGCGTCTTTACAAAGTGATAAACCTATCGGAACCAATGATCTTGATCCGAGATTTTCCCCAAATAATGCTCAGATTATCATGATGAATACGAGTAATGATAATGTTTCTCCAAGAAATATCATGACAATCGATCTCAATAATACAGGAGTAGATTTTACGAGAGCGGTTTTATTTTCAAACGGAGAAATGCCCGATTTCGAATAGATTTAATAAATTTATAGTGAAAAAAAAATCAAAACCGAAAGAGGTTTTGATTTTTTTTGTTCTGAACTAGTATGTTTTAGCTGAAGATATTATTTTCCATTGCATATTTTACAACGCCTACAGAATTTTTTACATTGAGTTTCATCAGAATTCTTTTTCTGTGAGTTTCTACGGTATTGATGCTGATAAAAAGTTTTTCGCCAATATCTTTACTGCTGTAGCCGTCACAAATCAATTTCAGAATTTCCAATTCTCTTCTTGTAAGAGGTTCTTTGATATTTGGACTATGTTTTTCCTGCTCGTTGCTGATGAAATTGATCATCATTTTCTTTGCATGTTCGCAGATATAGATCTCATTCAAGGTAAGTGCGTTCACCGATTTTATAAATTCATCATAGTTACTGTTTTTGTCAAGATAACTTTTAATGCCTTTATTAAATAATTTTCGGATCACTATTACATCATAAGAATTACCAATCACAATAATTCTTATTTTACTGTCTTGCGAAATGATCGTCTCTAAACATTTATAAAGATCACTTAGCAATAAGATATTTGAGCTGATCATTAAAAATTGGGGAGAATTTTCTCTAATGTGATTGTATAAATTTTCACAGGTATTAAAAACGGCTACGGAACTAAAAATTTTGTCTTGTATAAGTAATTTAGAGAGACCTTCCATGTACAGAAGAGGTTCATCAAGAATTGCTAAATTTGGTTTCATCGGTTTCTAGTTTTCAGTATATAAATATACAACAAAATATGTGTATTTGTCGTGAAAAAACGTAAATTTTTACCGAAAAACGCAATATAAATGTACTTATTTTGTTTTTTCCGTAATTATACGGTAATGTAATCAATTTCCTGTGATTTATTTTTTTTATAGCCATATAATTTTATCATTCAACCCAATGTTTATGGAGTTTTGCGACAGTGTAAACTGCGATAAACTTTTCAGGTAGGGATTTATTAATCTTAATTATCAGAAAAACTCAGACAAAATTTTTTAATAGACTAAATAAAAGATCAATTGGCATTTTGGTCTAAAAGAAAAAACCTTCAGAAAATCTGAAGGTTTTAATGTGTTGTCTTAATTAGAATATCCGCTTAATTCTTCCTTTTTCGAATTATAGATTTTGTATTCTAAATATTTAAAAGAATCCCTTGGGATAATGGTCACCCATTTTTTGTATTTCAAAAACCATTTCATCTGTATGCTTTTGATTCCTTTAGTAAGGAAAGCTTCTACGAAAGGATGTACATGCAGGTAAAGTTTTCCTTTGTCTTTTTGCATGATGGTTCTGATGGTGTCTTCCATTTTCTCAACAATGACGATCGGTGCCACGATTTCTCCGTCTTTGTTGGGGTTTTCTTCTTTTGTGTCGATTTGTTTTTCCGGACGGTTTCTCTGTCTGGTGATCTGTATCAGTCCAAATTTACTTGGAGGCAGAATCTTGTGTCGCGCTTTGTCACGGCTCATTTCTGTTTTCAGATGTTCAAATAAATCTCTTCTGTGATCCGGGTTGGTCATGTCGATAAAATCTACAACGATGATACCACCCATATCTCTTAGACGAAGCTGTCTTGCTATTTCTGTTGCCGCCATTTTGTTCACATGCAGTGCATGTTCTTTATTGGCAGAATTTCCGGCTGTAATATTATTTCCGGAGTTGACGTCGATTACGTGCAGTGCCTCTGTGTGTTCTATCACAAGATATGCACCTTTTGAACTTGGAATATTGACGTGTTTTCCGAAGCTTTGTTTAAGCTGCTTCTCAACGTTATAATATTCGAGGAGAGGAATGTGAGAATCATAAAACTGAACGATGTTTTTGCGTTCCGGAGCTATAACTTCCACATAATTTTTCATTTCTTCTACCATTTGTTCGTCGTCACAAAAGACATTCACGAAGTCCTGATTGAAGTTATCTCTTAAAATAGACGACGCTTTATCGTCTTCACTCAATACTTTCGACGGGACTTTATTTTTCTGAATATTCTTAAAAGTATTTTCCCATTTTTGAATCAGTTGATTCATATCATTGTGAAGATCAGCGACTTTTTTTCCTTCGGCAACGGTTCTGATGATGACACCAAAACCTTCAGGTTTAATACTGTCTATCAAAGTTCTCAATCTTACTTTTTCTTCGGAACTTCCGATTTTTTTTGAGATAGAAACTTTATTGTCGAATGGTATTAAAACCAGAAAACGTCCCGTAAGAGAAATCTGCGTAGAGATTCTTGGTCCTTTTGTAGATATGGGTTCTTTGGTAATTTGTAAAAGAATGACGTCATCTTTTGCGATGATCTTATCTACTGTTCCGTTTTTATCAATTTCGGGCTGTATTTCGAAATTTTTTAAACTTGAAGCATTTTGTTTCTTAGAAAGTGTGTCTTTTAAAAATTTTTTGTAAGTAAGATACTGTGGCCCAAGATCTTGGTAGTGCAAAAATGCATCTTTATCGTAACCAATATTTACAAATGCAGCATTCAGATTGGGTGCCAGTTTTTTTACTTTTCCTATGAACAAATCTCCGACTACAAAATCATTTTTGTCTTCTTCCTCATGAAGTTCACATAATCTTCCGTCTTCCAACAAAGCAATTTTTGTAAGCTCATCTTCGTGCGAAATTATAAGTTCTTTCTTCATTTTTGATATAAGATAATTTTTTTGAGATTAAAGTTTATTCAGTTTTTCTTAATGATTATGTTTTTGAAATTTAATAATCATAATGTTAAATTTTTGAAATTTTAATAATAAATTAAAACTGATTTACTATAATCTTAAGGGTAACAAACAAAAAATATAGTTGGTGAATATTAAAAAATATAAACACCAACTATATTATTATATTACAAAATCTCTAGTTGAGATTATTTTTTCTTATGTCTGTTCGCTCTTCTTCTTTTCTTTCTTTTGTGTGTTGCAACCTTGTGTCTTTTTCTTTTCTTTCCGCTTGGCATAATGTTAATTTTTTTGTGTAACTAGTTAATATTCAATTGTTATTCTTATTTTACTGCAACTTTAGTTTTCACTTTCTCCACAAAAGATTTTGATGGCTTGAAAGCGGGAATGTTATGTGCAGGAATCTCTATTGCAGTGTTCTTAGAAATGTTTCTTCCCGTTTTAGCTGCTCTAGTTTTAACGATGAAAGAACCAAAACCTCTTAAGTAAACATTGTCTCCATTATACATAGAAGTCCTGATCTCCTGCATAAAAGCTTCTACAACTTTCTGTGTTTCATTCTTTTCTGTTCCCAATTTATTTGAGATGGTGTTTACCAATTCTGCCTTTGTCATTTCCTTTTT
>Ga0163161_10002373_pt1 | contig 13493 bp, 10 predicted proteins | sample S45metaG_FD_129847 | JGI IMG/M metagenome (GOLD analysis project Ga0163161, IMG submission 129847) | Switchgrass rhizosphere microbial communities from Kellogg Biological Station, Michigan, USA - S4-5 metaG | ecosystem: Host-associated > Plants > Roots > Rhizosphere > Soil | place: USA... | reverse complement strand
CGGCTGCAGGTGCTACATTTACTGACCAGTATCTGTTCAGGCTAGCAGAAACTTACCTGATCCGCGCAGAAGCATATATGCGCCTGAACAATCTGGGCAATGCAGCTGCGGATATCAATGTTATCCGCACAAGGGCCAATGCTACACCTGTATTGCCTGCAAATGTGAATATTGATTATATCCTCGATGAGCGGATGCGCGAGTTGGGCGTGGAGGAGAAGAGAAGGCTGACACTTGCTCGTTTGGGAATGCTATACGACCGTGTGAAGAAATGTAACCCTTACTACAAAGATATGCTGCCGACTTATAACCTATGGCCTATCCCTGCGGGAGAGATCGAAAGGAATAAAGATGTGGTGTTAACCCAAAACCCAGGCTACTAATGAAAGTAACATACTGTTTCCTCTTTATGGCTCTGCTGACATTTTCTGCGTTGGCGCAGAAAAAAAGTCAGCCCACATTTACCAACCCGATCTTACCATCGGGCGCCGATCCCTGGATTATCCATAAAGATGGGTATTACTACTTCACGAGCACTTCACAAAATTCACTGACCCTGCGCAAGACGAAGCATATCAGTGATCTGCAAAATGCGCCGGTCAAGACGGTTTGGACGCCTCCGGCAACCGGCCCGTATTCCAAAGAGATATGGGCTCCGGAAATCCACTTTCTGCAGGGTAAATGGTATATGTATTTTGCCGCTGATGATGGGAAGAATGATCACCACAGGCTGTACGTGATCGAGAATGCTTCGAAAGACCCTATGCAGGGGACATGGATTTTTAAGGGACAAATCACTGATGCCAGTGATAAATGGGCGATCGATGGTTCTGTGTTCAGTCATAAGGGGCAGCTGTATATGATCTGGTCGGGTTGGGAAGCTGACCATAACGGACAGCAGGATATTTACATTGCAAAGATGAAAAACCCATATACGCTGACCGGCCCCAGAGTAAAGATCTCAAGCCCGCAGTACGACTGGGAGAAGATTGGCGACCTCAATGATCCGCTGAACCCACCGCATGTAAACGTAAATGAAGGCCCGGAAGTACTGGTGCACAACAACAAGTTATTCCTGATCTTCTCGGCGAGCGGGTGCTGGACAGACCATTATACTTTAGGGATGTTAACAGCGGCTGCAAGCGCTGATCCTATGGACCCGCGCTCCTGGAAGAAGCACCCTAAGCCGGTTTTCAGTACCAATACAGAAAACAGCGTATATGCGCCCGGGCACAATAGTTTTTTTAAATCGCCAGACGGGAAGGAAGACTGGATACTGTACCATGCAAACCCTGCCCCGGGCTGCGGTTGCGGCGGTAAACGCTCTCCCCGCATGCAAAAGTTCAGCTGGAACACGGATGGGACACCAAATTTTGGTATACCCGTCAAGGAAGGAAAACCATTACCTGTACCATCGGGTTCTTAACCATATAATTGAACAGCAACACTATTGAATATGAACATAAATCTTATGAAATCAACGAAACGGTTATTTTGCGTGATCCTCTGTGCATGCTCGCTGTATGCACAGGCACAGACAACTGAAAGCAAACAGACTTCGCCCCGCTGGAGCCTTGAGCAGGCTGCGGCATGGCAAAAAGAAAATGGCTGGGTATCGGGAGCAAACTTTCTTCCCAGCACGGCCATTAACCAGCTGGAGATGTGGCAGGCCTCAACTTTCGACCCTAAAACCATCGATAAAGAGCTGGGATGGGCAGAAGGCATAGGATTTAATGCGATGCGTGTGTTCCTCCATAGCCTGGCTTATCAGCAGGACCCTGCGGGTTTCAAGAAAAGGGTCGGCCAGTACCTGGCTATCGCTGATAAACACCATATCAAAACCATCCTGGTATTTTTTGATGACTGCTGGAACCCAAATCCGAAGGCAGGAAAACAGCCTGAGCCAAAAACCGGGGTGCACAACTCAGGATGGGCACAGGACCCCGGACGCCCGATTACTGAGGCCAAAGATTTTGCAACGCTTTCAGCCTATGTAAAAGATGTCATGAATACCTTTGGTCAGGATAAACGTATCCTGCTCTGGGACCTGTACAATGAGCCGGGCAATTCAAAAAAAGGAAATGAATCTATAGGACTGCTGACTAAGGTATTTGAATGGGCCCGCGGCACTAAACATGTACAGCCGATATCCGTTGGTTTATGGAGATGGGACTTTACAGAACTTAATTCGCTGCAGGCGCTCAACTCAGATGTAATCACCTATCATCAGTATGAGGCCCCGGCAGAACACCTGCGCATTTTACAGGCACTGAAGTCGCACGGCCGCCCGCTGATCTGTACTGAATATATGGCACGCCGAAACAACAGTCTGTTCAGCAATGTGCTGCCGATGCTCAAAAAAGAGAACGTTGGTGCCATCAACTGGGGATTGGTAGCAGGAAAGAGCAATACCATCTATGCCTGGGATACCCCAATGGCTGATGGTGGCGAACCTAAGTTATGGTTCCATGATGTTTTCCGTAAAGACGGAACGCCTTACAAAACCGAAGAGATTGAGGCCATCAAAAAAGAAACAGGGAAATAGGCTAATGTAAAATTTGTAAAGCATTGGTGCTAAATTGCTTTAGGTTATAGATTCTTTGTTTATAATTACGATATTTAGCTCAATAGCCCCTCTCTGAGGAACTACAAATAAATCATACTGTAACCAATATAAACCTTACTGAATAAAATGGAAAATTCTCGTCGTAAATTTATTACACAGGCATCCATCGCCGGGCTCAGCTTAATGCTGCCAAAAACCAGCTGGAGTGCTAAAAGCTATAAGCGGATTATTGGTGCCAACGACCGTGTACAAGTGGGGGTGGTAGGTTTCTCAGACCGTCACCGCAGCTCGCATATGCCTTGTTTCATGAACCATTACAAAGAGCTCAATTTTGAAGTCGTAGCCGTATCAGATATCTGGAAAAAACGCCGTGATGAAGGCGCTGCGATGTGGAAAGAAAAGATGCAGAATGATGTAAAGGCCTACCGCAATAACGAAGAGCTGTACAACAGCAAAAGCGTTGATGCCGTATTTATCGGCACTGCCGATTTTCAGCATGCACAGCATACCATAGAGGCGGTGAGGGCAGGCTGTGATGCCTACGTGGAAAAGCCTTTTGCCGAAACTATGGAAGACAACAAAGCCGCCCTGAAAGCGGTGAAGGAGACCGGTAAGATTGTTCAGATCGGTTCACAACGCCGTAGTGGTACCAACTACCATGCTGCACATGACTTTATCAAATCCGGCAAGTTTGGGCCTATCACGATGGTAGAACTTACCTGGAACGTGAACCAGCCGGGCCGCTGGCGACGCCCTGAACTGCTCAATGTTTTAAAGGAGCAGGATACCGACTGGAAACGTTTCCTCGGCAACCGCCCATATGAGAAGTTTGACCCACGGATATACCTGGAATACCGACTGTTCTGGCCATATTCATCAGGCTTGCCGGGCCAGTGGATGAGCCATCAGATCGATACCGTACACTGGTTCACAGGTTTAAAACATCCGCGCAGTGTGGTTGCCAATGGTGGGATCTACCAATGGAAAGATGGCCGCCGCAACTGGGATACGATCCTGGCTGCTTTTGACTACGGACCGGAGGATGATTTGTCACAAGGTTTTCAGGTAACATTTGGATCACGTATGCACAACGGTGATGAACGCCCTGCAGAAATTTATTACTCAAATGGTGGTGAGCTCAACCTGATCACCAATAAAATATCACCAAAAGGCGGGTTAACCGAGAAGATGGCCGCCGCAATGAATATGAAAGCTAACCTGCTGCCGGAACTTAGCCTTGACAATTCTGAACAGGTGGTGGCATCGGCCAATACCGGCGGGGACAAGCTGACCTCCAATCACGTACGTAACTGGATGGAATGCATTCGCAGCCGCAAGCAGCCAAATGCACCAGTTGAAGCCGGATACAGCCATAGTATTGCCAATATCATGACTACGGCTGCGGCACATACCGGCGCAAAAGCAACGTTTGATGAAAAAACGCAGGAAGTAATGGCAAATGGTAAGGTGTTCAAATACTGATCGGGATGATGAAACTTAAGATACTAGGTAGTGTGGCGCTGGCAGCTACACTTTCTACTGCCGCTATGGCGCAGCAGGAGGCAGTGACATTCAAAAAATCTGATCAGCAGAAAAAAGTGGACATCATGATCGGTGGTAAATTATTCAGCACCCTGATGTACCCTGATACGCTGGAAAAACCGGTGCTTTACCCGCTGACCACTGCCCGGGGAACCGTCGTGACCAGAGGTTTTCCACTTAACCCCAAACCGGATGATCCCACAGACCATCCCCATCATATCGGTTTGTGGTTTAACTTTGAGAACCTCAACGGACTGGATTTCTGGAACAATTCATTCGCCATACCGGCCAGCAGAAAAGCGCAATACGGCTGGGTACGTACCGACAAGATCACGGAAGTTAAAGATGGCAAACCAGGCGTACTGGCCTATCATGCCAACTGGACCAACCAGGCAAAAGAAGTGATACTCGAAGAAAACACACGCTTTGAGTTTAGCGGTAATGGCAGCCAGCGGATTATAGACAGGGTGACAACACTGAAAGCAGTACAGGACGCTTTGTTTACTGATGCAAAAGATGGTATGCTGGGTTTAAGGCTTGCACATGAATTGCAGATGCCAACTACCAAAGACGAAAAGTTTACAGATAGCAAGGGAATTGAAACCCTGGTAAAGGGAGGGACAGACAAAGTGCCTACAGGTAATTACCTGAGCAGTGAAGGCAAAACAGGTGATGCCGTTTGGAGCAGCCGCGGTGTCTGGTGCATGATCCATGGCAAAATGGGCACCGATTCGGTGAGCGTTGCGATCATTGACCATCCTAAAAATCCCAACTATCCAACCTTCTGGCATGCCAGGGGATATGGGCTGTTTGCAGCCAATCCATTGGGCGAAAAGCAATTTACAAACGGCGCTTCTGCCAAAAACCTAAGTTTAAAAAAAGGCGAGTCTGTCACTTTCAGATATCGCGTAGTGATTAATAACGGCAATGCAGCACTCAGTCCTGCACAGCTCAATAACCTGGCTGGCAGTTTTGCCAAAAAATAAAAATAACATATGAATTTAAAATCTTTATCTAAAATATCAATCCTGCTCTTATTTATGGGGCTAAACCTTGCTGCACAGGCACAAGTGAATACACTGAGTCCAAAAGAAAAGAAGGATGGCTGGAAACTGCTGTTTGACGGAAAGACCAGTAAGGGATGGCGCAGTGCAAAATCCTCCTCCTTTCCAACCGGAGCTAATGGCTGGATCATCAAAGACGGCTTGCTGACCATACAATCTTCTGATGGGAAAGAATCGCAGAATGCCGGTGATATTATCACTACTGGCGAATATGGGGCATTTGAACTGAGCTTCGATTTCAAATTGACCAGAGGGGCTAACAGTGGTGTAAAATATTTTGTGACCATGAAAGAAAATTCCGGTGCTTCAGCCATCGGACTGGAATATCAGGTGCTGGACGACGAAGTGCATCCTGATGCCAAACTCGGTCGCGATGGCAACCGCACACTGGCCTCTTTGTACGACCTGAAAACATCAACCAAAGCAGGAGCGGTAAAACCTGTGGGCGAATGGAATACCGGCAAAGTGATTGTTTATCCCAATAACCATGTGGAGCATTGGCTAAACGGAATAAAAGTCCTGGAGTATGAGCGCAAGTCGCCAGAGTACCGTGAACTGGTTAAACTCAGCAAACACAAAATCTGGAAAGACTTTGGCGAAGCCGATAAAGGGCATATCCTGTTACAGGACCATGGCAATGAAGTAAGCTACCGCAATATCAAAATCAAAACGCTTTAAGTTCATCCGCAGGGGATTTGCGCTGCAGCGTATGAATATACTCCACAGGTGTTACCTTAAAGTACTTTTGAAAGTTACGTGTGAAAATACTTTGTGAGCTGTATCCTACAGTCTTTGCGATCTCGAATAAGGTAAATTCGTTCTGTGCGATGAGCTTAGCCGCTTTTTTGAGGCGGGTAAGGTCGATCAGCTCTTTCGGCGACAGGGAAGAAAGAGATTTGATTTTGCGGTAGAAGGTAGGGCGGCTCATATTCATGTGATCAGACAGTTTGTCGATGTCCATATTGCCGTCCCTGAGGTTTTTCCGGATGTATTCATCAAGCCTCTTCAAAAAGGCTTCATCCGTTTTGGAATGTGCCATTACCCTGACATCTTCAAATGGCGAACTTGCAAAATGATCTTTGATTTTCAAACGGTTTTTTAGCAGGTTCGCTATCTGGTGCTGCAGGAGATGTGGCGAAAATGGTTTTTGGATGTAGGCATCTGCACCTACTTCCAAACCTTCGATATGGGCACTGTAAGTGTTTTTTGATGTTAACAGGATAATAGGGATATGGCAGTAGTCTACGTTGGCCTTTAAAACACGACAAAGTTCAAAGCCATCTATCCCCGGCATCATGATATCCGATATGACCAGGCTGATCACTTCAGCAGATAAGATATTTAGCGCTGTTTCGCCATCGGGCGCCAGATGAAGGGTGTACTGATCGGCCAGAACCTCATTTAAAAATTCAAGGATATCTTCGTTATCATCAATGATCAATATGCTGTCTGTCATGTCTTTTTATCTTTTTCCAACTACTTAATTTAAATTCTATGGTTTGATGTACGGGCAAGCGTAATTCAAAAATGGTAATAATGCTGTTATTTTCAGCCAAACTGAGTGAACCATTGTGCAGTTCGGCCAGTGACCTGGCCAGTGAAAGGCCTATACCTGTTCCGGGCCTGGTATTTCCCCGCAGCCTGAAGAAGGGCTCGAATATTTTCTCTGCAAACTCTTCTGGTATACCCTTTCCGTCATTACTGAACCTGATCGTAAACTGCTCATCTGTGATGTTAAAGGGATCAATTCCCACCGTTACTGTGGTAGCTGCATATTTAATGGCATTCGAAATCAGGTTGCAGGATATTTTGACCAATGCTTCCCGGTCAACGAAAGCTGCCACATCAGCGGACGGAGCTTCAAAGTTCAGTTCTATGCCATCTTTGAAGGCCTGCTGTCTGAAGATGTCAATTTGTTCAGTAATTAAACTGGTAATATCGGTTTTCACAAAGCTGAGGCCGAACTGATGTGATTCTGTTTTACGAAAATCCAGCAGTTGTGTGGTGAGCTCAGTCAGGCGTTTTGCATTTTTTTGGATCATCAGTAAGCTTTTTTTAAAGCCCTGTTCAGCGGCTTTGGTAATCAGCAGTTCAACCGGGCCAACGATGAGCGTCAGGGGAGTTTGTATTTCATGCGCGATATTGGTGAAGAACTCAATTTTTGCCTGGTAAATTTCTTTTTCCTTTTCATGTTCAAACAGCCGCAGTTTGTTGATATTCCTGCGTTCCAGATAGCGGTGATAATATCTTACCAAGAGATAAAAGCATAAGCCGGTGATCAATACATAAGCAAAATAAGCTGTATTGCTTTTCCAGAAAGGGGGCAGTACCCTGATGAAAAGGCTGCGCTGTTTCCCCGTCCAGCTGCCTACGTTGCTTTCTGCTTGTACAAGAAAGGTGTATTCACCGGCAGAGAGATCAGTAAAATAAGCTTTCCGGTTACTTTTCAGGTAAGTCCATTGCTGATCGAGCCCCTTCATCAGGTATTTGTACCGCGTTACCTGCGGGGATGAATAATTCAATGCTGCAAATTCTATACTGAAATTACTCTGGTCGTGGTTAAGTGTAATGGTATCGGTATATAAAATGGATTTAGCTAAAGTGGCTGACTGATCATTCGGCATGATCTCCTTATTATTGATCTGGAAACCGGTGATGTAGGTGGGCGGGGATTGTTCTTTATGGGAAAAGGCTGCGGGATCAAAGGCGATCATCCCCTTAACCGTACCAAAATACATTTTGCCCCTGGCATCCTTATATGCAGAATTATAGTTGAACTGGTCTGTGATCAGTCCGTTAGATTTGGTATAGGTTTTAAATTTTTCGGTCTGCAGGTCCAGGCATACCAGCCCCCGGAGGGTGCTTACCCAAAGGTGTTTTGAGTTATCTTCGAGCATACAGAAGATCATATTGCTGGGCATACCGGTTTCGGTAGTAAATTTCTTTATGGTTTTACGGTCAGGGCTTAACTTGATTAAGCCGCCGCCGCCGGTGGCAAACCACATATTTTGATCGCTGTCCTGAAGGATATAGCGTACTGCAACATCGTCGGCAGATTTATTTCTTGCCTGATCACCAAAACGAATGTTGCCGCTGACACCCGTTTTCGGGTTGTAGTAAAATGCTCCCTGGGTCATACTGCCCGTCCAGATATTGCCTTTGTTATCTTCCAGGATATGCAGGACGTATGATTCGTAAGGTATTTGCTTGATGCGGTTAAAAGTCTTTCTTTTCCTGTCGTAAGCAAATAATCCGGCACCATTATAAATGGTTCCTACAAGTAATGTGCTATCCTTTGTCAGGTAAAAACAAAGCACAAAATCACTTTTATTATCATTCTGATTGCCAATAAACTTAAAACGTGTGGTGATTTTCCCGCTGCGGGTATCCATGATATCCATACCATGAAAAAACGGGCCGATAAATAGTTCGTGGCCTATAGCAAGTAAGCCGTGTATATTAGGGTAGGATACATCGTCTTTTTTGCCCGACGCGGTGTAATGTGTGAATTTACCGGTCTGAATATTAAATTTATTGAGTCCTGCATCTTCAGTACCGATCCATAGATTACCTTTATCATCAGGGCGTATTTCGCGGACGGCGTTACCTGAAATGGAATTGCCCCCGAGCTGCAGATACTTTTCAAATCTTGCGTTCTCCTTCGAATAATAGTTTAATCCCCCAAAAAAGGTTCCTACCCACATCCCTCCCCGGTTGTCTTTGCAGGCGGTATAAACGGCATTATCAGCAAGGGAATAGGGGTCGCCGGCTAATTTATGGATGTTCTGGCTCGTATTCGCTGCCAGGTTATGGATATAAATCCCTGATTCTGTAGATATCCAGAACTCCTGTCCCCCGGCGGCAGTGATATCCCGTACATAAATATTACTATCCTTTTTGCCGCTTAAAGATATGGAACGGGTGCTGCCGTTTTTAACATCATGTAGTTTCAGCCCCTGTGTAAAACAACCAACCAGTATCCTGTCGTCTTCCAATGGGAATAAGGTGTTGATAGACCTCAGTTTCGGAGGTACCCGTTCATCAACGATGCGTACTTTTCTGACCAATTTGCTGGAGGGAGAATAGATGCTGGCTACGCCATCGGCACTGCCTACCCATATGTTCCTGTGACGGTCAAGTGCCACGCAGTTGCCGGAAATGGGTAGCTTTTCAATTTTATGCTCCTGCTGCCTGTACTGATAAAGCGAGTGTTTGGAGAGAAACCAGAGGTTATCGTCCTGGTCAATGATAAGGCTTTCGATATAAGTCTGCGGAACACTTTCCAGGAGGGTCAGTACTTCTTTGTAAGGGTCATATCTGAAGATCCCGTTTCCTGTACCTATCCACAGCATTCCCTTTTGATCTTCCCTGATACCGGTAATTACATTGTTGCCAATATCACCAAGCCTGTTTTTTTTATTTTTTATCGTCTTAAACGTATAGCCGTCAAAGCAGTTCAATCCGCCGCGGGTGCCGATCCATAACAATCCCTTTTTATCCTGAAGTATCGATGTCACCGAATTGTGCACCAGTCCGTCATCCACCTGATAGTGCTTAAAATAGTAAGGTTGCCCCTGGCAGGAAAATAGCCTGGCAGCCATCAGTGTTGACAGAAGTAGTGTACGAAAGAAAAGGTTCATCATTTAGTTAGACTCAAATATAATTAATAAACAGTGCCTTAACATCACTATTTTTATCCTTCACTCATTTGTTTTCATCCCGGAACTGGCTATCGTGCAATTTTATACGGTTTAGCAGGGATGTTCATGGAATATGAGACGAATCGACAATAAAATGAACAAAATATAGCTTATTTATTCTTTTACAGTAGCGATGATAAACCATATATTTACTTTAATGAACATCAATTGTCGATATTCAATGATAAGCAGAACTAATGCGGTAAAAGCTGTGGTGCTGGTCTTGTCTATGCTGGTGCTGAATATTTGTATGGCATGGAGAACGGACTGCCAAACCTCAGTGGGGAGATTTGAGATCAATGGCTACGCACAGGGCACTACCTATCACATTGTTTATTACGCTCACAAAAATGTGATATTGAGGAGGCAAACCGATAGCCTGCTGAGCCGGTTGGACAGTTCTGTATCTTTGTATTTGCCCTCCTCGCTGATCTGCAGATTTAATCAGTCAGACAAAGGGATAACCGTTGATGAGCCCTTTCGCGTGCTGATCAGTAAAGCCCTGGAAATTAATAAGGCTACGGATGGGGCCGTAGATGTGACGGTGAAAAGCCTGGTAGACGCCTGGGGCTTTGGAGTTAAAAAGCCCGCCGCTCCTCCGGGGGATGAAAAGATAAAAAGCATTTTAAAAAATGTTGGCTATGATAAAATATGGCTGCAGGGCAATTTTCTGCACAAAAAATATGCGGATGTACAAATAGACCTGAATGGCATTGCCCAGGGATATTCTGCTGATTTGCTTGCCGCCCTTCTTGAGCGGTCTCACATCGAAAACTATGTGGTGGAGATTGGCGGAGAATTACGTATCAAAGGAAATAAACCGGATAAGGAGCCATTTAAAATAGGTATCGAAGCGATTGATGGGAATGATATGGCACCTTCACCGCTAAGAAAAGTAATTGCCCCGGGCAGCGGAGCGGTCACCACATCGGGGAATTACCGTAAATATGTAGAAGCCAATGGGAAAAAGTTGTCTCATATTATCAATCCTCAAACAGGCTATCCGGCCATCAATGAGATGATCAGTGTGACCGTTTGGGCAGAAGATGGGATTACTGCCGACGGGTACGACAATGGCTTTATGGTGATGGGCCTGAAGAAAACACTCCGCTTTCTGGAAAAAAGAAAAGATATGGCTGCGTACATTATCTATCAAACAGATGATGGCACCGTGGCGGATACGGTAACTAAAGAATTTAAAGGCTACGATATACATTGATAGGATGGAAAGAAGAACTTTTGTAAAGAATACAGGTTTGCTGGCAGGTGGACTATTATTAAATAAGGCTGGCCTTTTTGCGAAAGGTGCCGGCCGTGTGATCAACATCGGTATCATTGGCTGCGGCGACAGGGGCAAGGGAATCATGAGGGTCATTGATGAGTTTCCGGAAAAATATAATATTGTAGCCATATGCGATGTACTGGACATGCGCCTGACTGAAGCACAGAAGTTCGCCAAAAAACATCAGTACAGTCAGTATAAAGATCACCGGGCATTGCTGAAAAATGCACAGCTGGATGCTGTTATCGTTGCTGTCCCGCTTCATATGCATTATCCCGTAGCAGTGGATGTGTTAAAAGCCGGCAAACACCTGTACCTGGAGAAAACGATGACCTATAACGTTCAACAGGCACTGGATTTGGTGAAATTGGCAGAAAGCCTGCCTAAACAGGTAGTGCAGATCGGCCATCAGTACCGCTATTCCCCGCTATATTACAGGGTCAAAGAAATGATCAGCAAAGGTTACCTTGGCAAAGTGAGCCAGGTAGACTGCCGCTGGGACCGCAATGCCAACTGGCGGCGGCCGGTGCCCGATGCTTCGCTCGAGAGGCAGATCAACTGGCGTATGTATAAAGAATATTCCGGCGGCCTGGTTGCTGAATTGTTATCACACCAGATTGACTTTATCAACTGGGCCTTTGATACCCATCCCACTGAATTTCTGGCAACCGGAGGGATTGATGTGTTTAAAGATGGCCGCGAAACGTTTGACAATGTACAGGTGATGCTGCGCTATCCTGAGCAGAATATGGTAGGTAATTTCGGGGCTACCTGCGGTAACAGCCGTGATGGTTATCTCTTCAAAATTAAGGGGACCAAAGGTACAGTGTCTTTACTTACCGATAAGGGGATGTTCTATCCTGAAAAAGCCCAGCAGAAGGAAAAAGGAGTAGTGGATGGCGTAACAGGGGCCACAAAAATTACCTGGGACAAAGATGGGGGCACACCCATTCTGCCCGATGCCACTAAAGATGGTACCTGGTATGCTTTAAATGATTTCTATGATAAAATAGGTTCAGGATCACTTCCTGATTCCAATATCTATACAGGGGCGAAAACCGCTATCTGTGTTCACCTGGCCAATCAGGCCTTATATAAAAATGAGATTGTTCACTGGAAAAAGGAGTATTTGGTTTTAGACCGCGATAATTCGTAGTTTTGGCATAAATGTCTGAACACCATTTCCAAGATACGGAGGAGCTACTATATCTGGATGGCCTTAAAAATGGTCAGCGCAGCGGGTTCGACTTTATTTATAAAAAATACAGCATATTGCTTCTGCCCAGGATACAGCGAATGGTGAAAGCACCAGAGATTGTAGATGAACTGATGCAGGATGTATTTCTGAAGGTGTGGACCAGGCGGGATGAGATCGACCTGGAAAAATCGTTTAAGGGCTGGATTTTTACGATTGCACATACCACCGTATTTACCTACTATCGGCGTCTGGCACTGGATAAGAAAATGCAGCAGCACCTCCTGGAGGTCTTCGTTGAATTTTATGACCAGACAGAAGATTATATCTTTCATAAAGAGCGGCTGCAATTGCTCAATAGTGCGGTAGATCAGCTTCCGCCGCAGCGGCGGGAAATATTTCGGCTCTGCAAGATGGAGGGAAAGAGTTACCAGGAAGCCGCAGAACTGCTCTCCATCAGCCCTTCTACCGTTAGCAACCAGTTGGTGAGCGCTACCAAATCGATCAAAAACTATGTGTTTTTCCACTCACAGGAATTTCTTGTTTTTTGCATCGCTGCTTATCTCAGACACTGAAAATCCTTTCTTTCTCTCGTAAATCTTGTCAAATACCAATTTAAAACATATCATTTTCTTAAAAGCACAAACAGATTTGGCTCATTGATGGATATAATGATCTTTTTTTTATAAAAAGATCATTACCCAATAGTGTGTTCTTCCTTTTCGTGCGTAGTTATACCTATACGACCATGCAAAACTCCCTGCCAACACCAGAATTGTACAACAGATTTTTAGAAAATCGCAGTAATGCGGCTGAACTGGAATTGCTTTTTGCTTATTTCGGCACAGCTGACGATGCTGAACTAAGAAATTTGGTTCTTGAAGCAATGCAGCAGGAGCCAACATATATCGTGCAGGATCAGGATGCCAGGCTTTCTGCCATTCATGATCAGTTATCTGAAAAGATCTTTGGCGCTCCAGAAAAATCACTGATGCGCTCGATTGCTTTTGTGCGCACAGCCAGAATTGCTGCCATGCTTTTTATAGCGGCATCGGTGAGCTTTTTAATTTACAAGGCAGGTAAAAACCAAAGCTATAAGGTGGTACCTGGCGGACAAAGGGGGGAGCTCGTTGTAAACGGCCTT
>Ga0163161_10002370_pt1 | contig 13500 bp, 12 predicted proteins | sample S45metaG_FD_129847 | JGI IMG/M metagenome (GOLD analysis project Ga0163161, IMG submission 129847) | Switchgrass rhizosphere microbial communities from Kellogg Biological Station, Michigan, USA - S4-5 metaG | ecosystem: Host-associated > Plants > Roots > Rhizosphere > Soil | place: USA... | reverse complement strand
CCTGCCATCGCTGTTCAAACGCTTCAACTATCGCCACGTCAGCTCCCTGGCCGAGCATGAGTACGGGCAGATGCACTTCCACATCAACGAGGTGCTGCACAGCGACCGCCAGTGCTACCTGCATGCGGCGAAAAAAATTGATGTGCCGGTGCTGTTCCTCAACGGCGAATGGGACGAATACACCGCCGCCGACGACGCCCGGTTATTCGCCGGCCACGTGCAACACAGCACGTTCAACACCATTCAGGCCACCGGCCACTTTCTCGACATGGAGCACAAAGCCGCCTGCCGGGACAGCCGCAACGCACTGATGGGTTTCCTGAAATCGTCGCAACACGAAAGCCGACCGCGTTACCAGTACGTCCAGGACCAACATGCATTGGCAAGCTGAAGTAACGTCATCGCGAGCAAGCCCCGCCCTGCTGCGTTAAACGTATTGCACAGGCGCGAGGCTTGCCCGCGATCGACCGTCACGGGCTCCATGCATTGTTGATACATCCGGGTTAAACCCGCCCCACGTAAAGAAAAACTTCAAATCGCCGGCCGTATCTGGTACAAAGTCACCGCTCTGAGCGGGTGTCGTATAATGGCATTACTCCAGCTTCCCAAGCTGATAACGAGGGTTCGATTCCCTTCACCCGCTCCACTACTCGCTTAACTCATTGATTTTTCAGAAATCTACCGAGCAAAAAGCGAGACAGTCACGTAGTCCTCCTACAAAGGGCTCCTACAACGTGACGCAACGCAACAACCTCTACCGCCGTTCGAGCGGAATCTACGTCCTTCGCATCACCGTCCCGGTTCGCTATCGCGTTCAATTGGGTCAAAGAGAAATTCACGCATCAACCCAAACCACTGATCACTGCGCGGCGAAGGCTGTAGCATGCCGTCTGCTGGACCATTGGAATACATACGTGAGCGAGCTGGAAATGGGTCAGACCGGGCTACCTGAATCAGGCAAAGTATCAACGTCGAAAGCAGTTATCAGCGTTGGCGAACTCAGTGCTGCAAGCGGATTGCAAATCGAGCATGTGCTCCGAGAACTGCTGAACAATAATATCCCCATCGTTTACGAAGCTAATGCGCAACCCGGCTTTCTGGTAAGCGACCTAACGGAGGTCGACCGAGAGAGTGATTCGGGCGGGTTCATTCTCAACAGCGCATTTGAAATTGGCACCCCCCACGCCTTCAGCCGTTTTATTAAGCCATTCAACACGCGTCACACACTTTTGAACATCATCGAAACCGGCTTTTCGGAAGAGGTGGTATTTCGAATACCGGGGCAAAAGCGGGAGGCAGCCTTCTTCGATCTACCTGGAATTCGTGTTACCGCGCGCTCGGTGTTGCTGCTGAAGGTGCACGCTGAGCGCTTCTTCAGGGAGGCCTTGTCTAGGGCTGTGAGCTCCAGCGGCACACCGCCCGCCCTCACCGGGCGAACTGACGATAAGGCTTCGGCACTGCCATGTGACTGCTGTAAGCCCGCGCGCGCCGAAGAGCTGGTTTCCACGTTGATGACAACCTTTCTCCTACGGAAACAGCCAAGTTGGAAGCTGGAGCAGCAGAAGAAAATGGAGACGCTGTGTGGCACGTTCGTCGATCTGATGAACAATCCGCCATTGGGAGCGTTGAGCCGTCAGATGATCTGGGATTACGACGCAAAGCTACGCAAGATGCCAGCAAACAGATATGACGCTGCTCGCCGCCATGGGACTAATGACGCACATCGCCTTCTCGCGTTAGCTGAAGAGCATGATGAACCCCGCCTTTCCTCTGCAAGTGTTGAACGCTACTTGGAAGCGCTTTCAAGCATGTTCGCATGGGCAGATCGTAACCAAATCCTCACCGACAACCCTGCTGAAAGGATCAACGAAAAGACGAGAAAGACCACGCGTGATCAGGACGACCGCTCACAGTTCGACAAAACCGACCTCGACAAAATATTTTCCGCTTTGTGGTTCAGAACCGGCACCGGTGAGCGGAACAAACAGGGACGATTTCACCTATTTCGCCCCCATTTTTACTGGTTACCCCTTCTGGGGCTTTATACCGGTGCAAGGTTGAACGAGCTTTCGCAGCTCTACATCGATGATGTGAGAACGACAGAATCGGGTGTTTTGTATCTAGACTTCAACCTCGAAGGTGCAGACAAGGTAGACGCGGATGGCCCCGAAAAATCACTGAAAACCGTCAACTCAAAACGCATCGTTGCAGTGCATCCCCACCTGATCGAACTGGGTCTTCCCCGTTATGTTAAAGCACTCTCCGACGCGGGTTATTCTCGACTGTTCCCCGAGCTTAAGCGTGATGCAATCAAAGGCTACGGCAAGCCAGCAGGCAACTGGTTCAATGAACGTTTTCTTGGAAAGCAACTGGCTATCCCGAGAGACGGGAAACGCACTTTTCACTCGTTCAGGCACACATTCATCACTGCATTGAGCGAGCTTGAAGTGCCACCCGACATTCAGGCTCAGTTAGCGGGCCACAGCCGGGGAAACACTATTGCAGCGACTCGGTATCGAAAAGACGCCGAGGCCGAACGACTATTGACCTACGTAGAGCGATTGGACTTTAAGCTGTCGACAATCAAACCGTTTGTCGTTGCCGATGGGCTCGCTGCCGTCAAGGATGGATTGAAACGCAAACGAACTTCGACAAAAACAAACACGCAACCTTAGTCGTAAGTTCCAATTACACTCAACCTCAAACAACCACAATCAAACTCGAATCAATCGGCTTAAAAACACACTCAACTGACAACCATGCTGCACCTACCGGGATTTAGGTGCAGCACCATCACTGGTTTCAATCCTGCCCACCAATTTTCAGTTGCTGCGCCCCTTTAACATTCATCATATGTATAAGCGCAGAATTTTGAGACCAAGCTATTTTATGCAAAAAACTATTGGCTGAACATGACTGCTCAATGCTTTCCAAAAACGAATCAAGCCACCAATAATACCCCCAACCCTTAGCAGTCAATAGCGAACCCATTGAAAACTCAACTGACAATATCAGCTTCACACTAAACGTCTGGACATCCATGAAATCTCTACCCAAATAAAGCTCAGAGAAACTCGGGGGAAAACCACCATTCATCCCTTCGAACACAGGTAAAATATTAAACTTAAACCTTTTTGTTTTAATACTAATACTAGAATCACCCTCTCGAGTTATGAAACTTCCTTTAGGCAAGATCAGATCAAAATGCTCGAAAATCGCCCCATCTTTTCCATACGCGGATATAACTTCACCGAAGTGCTCACCATCTGCTTCTTGGCTATGCAGAAAAGCTTCACGCTCCTCCATTGGTTTAGAAAAAAGCTCTAGAAAGCGATTTTCGAGCAGAACTGACGGAATATCCTTTCTTTTAAGTGTAGTTAATTCATCCTCCGACAGAGATTCATTGTTTTCAAAATAACTACTCAAATGCAAGGATAAGGAATCAAGTGCAAAATACTCAACCGCCTCGACTAGCAACTTATTAGACTTGGGGGTCTTTTTTACTGGCACCCCCTCATCAAAAGAAAGGCCATAACCAATTGGCTCCCTTGTCCATATTCTTTCGATAGCCTTGTTTTCAGAGCATATCGCCGTTACATAATCACAAATCTCACTTGCAAACTTATAATCATGAACAGACAACAACTCTTTTGAATCTCTTTCCGCGCAAACCACCGCCTCGAATGTAAATACCCCACTATTTGCCGGTTTGATTTTTTTTACAATAAACACAACACCTACGAAAACTAGAAGAACGCCCACCCACATGGCTGTGGCGTTTGACAGATCAAAAAAACCAACAAACCCCGATGAAAGCACATTGATACCCAGCGCTAAAATTATAGCGACTGCAAAAACCTCCCCCACATTCGCTTTGAAAGCAAGCAAGTCAACCAGTTTTACTTTTTTCATTTTATGCCTTATTTATAAATTACTGCCCTAAGCTTCGACATAAGCTTTTCCGATCTCAACACTTCAACGTGAGTTCTCCCTCCTGCCCCCTACACACCCGACCACCGTAAGCCCATATTACCTGACACAGTCACTGAATAATTTTTCAATAGTAATAGCTACCCGGGACACACATTCCTCCAACACTGCGTTGTAGGAGAGCAAAACCAACGGGCTGCGGGTGCATTTTGCGGTGGCGTTACGGTAGCGTTACGTTGCGCACGAATCGCTACAGCCAAAATGTCGAGAGGCCTACAGCCAAATTCCGGTATAGAAAGGTTCAGTGGGCAAACCGCCCCATCCTCCTACAGCCCGACCAGTAGAGGGCTGAGGCCATAGCTCCTGGCTCGCCAACGTTCGCCTACGACGCGATCTCGCCTTGGTTTCGTTTACGATACCGACAGAGCCTCAGGCGAGCTCCAGCAGCCCCTCAAGGCCAAGTATAAGCTTTCATCAAATTCCACCGCCGACAACAAAGGCAACCCTTTAGAGGGGGGCTTTTATTTCTAAGGGTTCGCTTTTTTGAGAGTCACTGTGTGTGTGTGCGCGTCACATAGATGGTTATGGTAATTACACAGTTATTAGGACGGCAGGATCAATGTCCTGTGCTGGCGCGGATTTCGGGCGGTTTGCGGGTCGACATTTGTCCCTTTTTTTTGCGCAAGCATTCTACAGGGTGAGTCGGCGCAGAGCGCCCTTTACCGCCCCCTGAAGCTCACTGTCAGCTTCAAGGTGCCGACTCTCCGCGCGCGTCTTGCGCCACTTGTCACGCCGCCCGACTTTATCGAAGCTGTGCATGCCGCGTTCTGGCGTCGCGTCATGCAGTTTGCGATTTATCTTGATCGCAGTCAGCTTGAAGCGGTCGCCGTCAGCTTGCTTCTCTGGAACTATTTGACGTCGAAAACGGAACAGTCCGGCGAGTTTATCGAAGTGGAAGTGCTGAAGGTCAGCCAGCAGGTCCATCCCGTATTCGTGTAGGGCTGAACCTTGCAGCGTCACCTCGACTCGTGCTCGCCACTGATCTTTCGGGAGTGGTTGTTGGTTGTCGGTTTGTTTGAAGTAAACCTGCCAGGCAAATGGGTCTTCTTTGTTGCCTATGCGAAAATTTAAGTTCGGGTCTAGTCGATCCCCATGACGGTCGAGATAACGATTCTCCCGGGTGGCGGGGTCGAATTGGCGGTGCTTTGTCCCATCCGCAAAAAGGCTTGATTGCAACCTGTGGGTCATTGCCAGCGTTTCGGGTATCGAGCCGGTCTTGTGCCGGAAGTCGCAAGCCACTTCAACAGCGGTGATACTTGGAGCAACCGCAAAGGGGTAGCGAGCGGAAAGCTCCTCAAGCGTTTGTAGTAGTTTTCTGTGGTCATTCGCCAGCACGTCGTGAAAACGTAGACGAAACGCTGTCCCCACGCTACCGGCCTGCTTATCGAGCGTTTCAACCCAAAGCTTGGCGCCGGTGATCTCTCTAAGCACTTCTTGGACGTGTTGGTGTTGTGATGGCCTCGACGTTTCGATCACAACGTCGAGCCAATCAATGCACGCGGAAACCTTAAAGGATTGGCGGCTCGCCCCGGTCTCTGCCCATTTCACACCAACGCACGCCCTTTCCACAGTCGCTTGTCGGCAGGGGCTACTTCAAACTCGTGCACCTGAATCCCGATTCGCGCCGTCGATGATGGCGCGACACTAAGCGCCGCCCGTGTGAAGTCTGCAATGTCCGAGAGGCTGTAGTAGGGGCGCGTGCCTTTGCCGTCGTGGCTGGAAAGAAATGGAGTCAGAACTAACCCATAGTAAGTGGACTTGCCTCTACGCATGTCAGCGAGCATGTCATCCCAAGCTCGGACTGCGCCGAGATCGCGGCGAAGCATGTATGCGGCTTCGCTGGCTATTACGGTTTTCACTTTCATAGTTCTTCCGCCTTTTATGATTCAACAGTCGGGGCAATCATCAGGTGCAAGTGACCCTTCAACATGTTTTCAACAATCACAAACGACTCACCGCCGTAGGAGGTAGAGCGCCGGCCAATGTGCAGAACGAAGGAACCAAAGCTGTCGTCTTTGGTGATGATGTTGGCGTCCGCCAGCTCGCTGGCTAATTGATCGTCGTCCAAGCGGTAGTAGCCCGTCCCGACTATCTCGTGCACCTCGTTGAGTTCGGCTGTTCCAGATGCAAAGTCTTCTGCCAGTGCAGTGAATTGCTCGGCTAACAACTCGTCGGCGAGCGCAGCCCGGATTACCGCAGACTTGTTTGGTGCTCCCGGTTTTTGTGCAATCACGTCACGAGCCCAGTCTTGCCAGCGGATACCTCTATTGACCGCAAGGGCGTCAATAGCTGCCCAGGTGGTTTCCTCGAATCGAAGAGAGGTTCGTCCGGTGCCAGTCAATTCTGTTGTGCGGACCTTGTATACGTTCGCCATGTTTTATACCTACTTGATCATTTTGGACGTTGAGCATAACAGTCAGCACAATATGACACAATATTATTGTGTCTTGTTATGCCGACAGCTAAGCTGACCACACATTAAACGAACGTTTTGAAATGTGGTCACCACTGGAGCTCGATCATGGCAAACGGCAAATTCGTCGCTTACTACCGCGTTAGCACCGCAACTCAGGGACAAAGTGGATTGGGGTTGGAAGCTCAACGAGAAGCCGTTGCGCGTTACATGAGCGATGGGGAATGGGAATGTCTGGCCGAATTTCAAGAAATCGAAACCGGTAAGGGGGCTGACGCTCTTGCGAAACGCCCGAAGTTGAAAGCGGCACTAGACACCTGTCGTAAACTCGGTGCGACCCTAATCATCGCCAAACTGGACCGTCTCGCACGGAACGTGCATTTCATCTCAGGCCTCATGGAGACGGGTTGCGACTTCGTCGCTGCGGATATGCCGACAGCTAACAAAGTCATGATCCAGATGCATGCGGTCATGTCTGAGTGGGAGCGTGATCAGATCAGCAGGCGCACCAAAGACGCTCTGGCCGTCGCAAAGTCTCGTGGCGTCATTCTGGGCAAGGCCGGACCTAAAAACCTGCGAGCGAATGTTCAACAACGCCAACAGGCCGCAGATGACTTTGCAGCCAAGCTCCGACCTGTATTCGAGGGAATGACAACAAGGAAGCTTTCGCAGCGAGCAATGCTAGAGGAGCTGAACAGCATCGGAATACCAGCGCCAAAAGGAGGCGTTTGGCAGCTCACTCAAGTCCAGAGGGTGATTGCCCGATTGGCAGCTCAAGATAATTCTTGACCTATCCCCGCAGGGTCGCGCACGCGCAACGATCTGAAGTTTCAAAAGGGATAACGAGGGATGGAATGAAAAGGCCCCAAACGAAGGCTCAGAGCTTTAGGGGCGGGGTGTAGTGCCTGTGTCTGCCCAACCTCAGCACCCGGTCAATGAAGTCTCGGAGTCACCCATTTCCGGACACTGTTCACCTGGCACTCGCCTGATGCAACATGCATGGAAAACTCAGCTTCGGAGACGCATATGTCATTGAAATCGACAAAGGAACAGTTGACACAATTACTCGCGGATAAGGACAACAAAGTCATCGCGCTGTCCGGCAAGTGGGGCACAGGCAAGAGCTACATGTGGGACCAGGTCAAGAAATCATCCACCGATGAGACTGTAAATGGTGCGCTCTATGTATCGCTGTTTGGCTTGTCCGGAATGGAGCAAGTCAAAATGAAGTTGATCCAAAGCGCGGTGCCCGCCATTGCGGAAAATCCGGGGTTTTGGGCCGGCGCGAAGCAAGCCGTAAGCTCGGGAGTTAAGGTGCTTGAGGGTTTCCACAAGGGGTTTGGCGCTCTGAACGATCTCAGCCTCGTCTTCGCTCCTGCGATACTCCGGCAAAAATTGATTGTTCTCGACGATATCGAGCGCAAGCACGAAAAACTCAATATTGACGAGATTCTGGGTTTTATTGACGAATTCACTCAGCAACATGAGTGCCGATTTATGCTAATTCTCAATAGCGATCAGCTCGCCAAACGGGACGTGTGGGACTTGCTTCGAGAGAAGGTCGTCGATCAAGAGCTTAAGCTGACAACGTCAGCCTCCGAGGCCTTTGAAATCGCAATCGAGCTGACAGCGTCGAATTTTGACGAACAAATACGAACCGCAGTTGCATCGTGTGGACTGACCAACATTCGCATAATTCGCAAGGTTATCAAGGTTGTCAATCGCATCTTGGGGGGGCGACATGACCTATCTGATTCCGTTCTATGGCGCGTGATCCCTTCGACCGTCTTACTTGCCGCGATCCATTACAAGGGGATTGAGGATGGTCCAGACTTCGCCTTTGTGCTTTCTAAAGACGCTGGCAGAAGCTGGAGTTCGCTCAACACGAAAAAAGAGGAGCTATCGGAAGAGGACAAGCGGAAATCGAGATGGCGAATTCTTATGAGCGAGCTGAAAATCGCCCAGTGCGACGACTACGAACTCTTGGTCGTCGAGTTTTTGCAGTCTGGTTTATTCGATGTTTCCCAGGTCGCAGAGATCATTGATCGTTACGTCAGGGAAGCCGAAGCAATGGATGCACGACATGCAGCCCACAAATTCTTTGAACGATCCGTATGGGATCACACCCTGACAGAAAAACAACTTCTTGCCGAGGCCGTGGAAGTCGCTAAAAAATCGCACTTTATGGATGCCAACATGGTCAGTTGGCTTTGCGAAACAATCTCAGACCTTCCTGGTGGCCAGCCAATAGCGGATACAGCCCTGACCGACTGGATCTCAGCCTTCAGACTTCAAAACCCGGATGGAAATGAGTTCCCTCTTTTCTTCCGTGGCAAGCTTCATCCTCGCATCCAAGATGAATTTGAAGCGGCTAAAAACATGGCACAGGCCAAGATATCTGTCTTCGACGCCTGCCTCCATGTGGCGGAGCACAACGGATGGGGATCTCGTCAAGAAGTAGCTCTCAAGTCAGCGACCGCGCAGGACATGGAGTTAATCATAAGAAATAGTGAGACTGAAAAGCTGCGTTTTTTCATGACTAAGATGATTGAACTCTGTGTCGACAAGGAGAACTACGAAAAACATTTCGGATCAGCGATGGATAACTACATTCAAGCCTGCAAAAAAATCGCTCATGATCCACAGTCTGGGCGTCTAGGCAAACTGGTGAAGATGCTGTTTGTCGAAGCTCACCTCGAAAGCTTGCTGGATATTTCTTCTCAGCCCGCAGTCGCTTCCGTATAGCAGGCTCCTACCTACATCACTTGGTTGGGCTGAATCGCCACGTCGTCATCGTTCGTATTATCGAGTCAAATGACTGAGTTTTAAGCGAGCAGCCCTCCCTCGACTTTCGATTCCGCGTCAATGAGCCCTAATTTTAGGGTTCATTGTTGTCTTCGTCGTAGCCCATATAGTCATCTTGCGGCGCGTAATACTCCGCCGCGTCATAGATCTGCGTCTTCTTGTAGCGGTCGCCGAGGCCAACAACCGTAAGGCGAGAAAGGCCGGCAATCTTCAAGCCGCAAGCGACGCATTCAAAATGATTGGGCAGATGTTCTTGCTTCTCAGTTATTTCCCCGTCCCGCAGGGTTTGAATGGGTGCCGAAACAGGCTCACCCACAACGAGTGCATGCGAAGCACATGCTGGACACTCAACACGGTGACCTGCTTGCCGAGTTGCCCTGACCGCAGCCTGAGCGCCCAACATGGCACGCTCCTTGTCACTTTTGGCGAGCCAGACTTTTTTATGGGCTTCGACTTCGCCTTTCACTGCTTTAGCACTATCGTCGACTGCGGCAGCAATAACTTGCTTAGCAACCTTTGCCTCATCCTCACCAAAAAAGTCCTCAAGCGTCATCCCGATTGAGAGGAGAAGAACCTCACTTGTCTGATAAAAACGCGGCTGCCAAACCGAGCTTTTGATTCCGTCGAAGCCTGGCTCGCCTGAATGTAGCTCGGCATTGCGCCTACCTGTGTGCAAGATTCCGAATCCCTCATGCTCCTTCGTAAAGTCCGGCAAAATCGCCATAAGGCGTTTGAAGACCTCACTGACTGCGATGGATTTCGGCGTGAACCTTTCCTCGATAGGATTGAAACCTAGCGCATGGTAGAGACTGGCCCAACTCTTGTCGGTCTCTGCCAAAAGTGTGGGACTCACATTGGCGAGCGCTGCTCGCGCCAGAAATTCGAGGGAAAATCCCGACCAAAGAGCATATTCCCAATCCTCGCTGTCTAGGTCACTCATATGCTGCACATAGCGTTGAGCTTTGAGATAGAGCGCTTCCGGGTCCCAGGTCGTTGGGGTTGCTGCGGGTTTGACTGTCTTCTTCACTGAAGGCTCTCCAAATAAATTCTCTGAATCTTTCGATTCTCACGTTCAGCGGGAATCGGCGAGCGTGCGTGCAACATGCGCCAATTGTCGATTAATAAAGTGTCGCCAACTCGTGCAAGGGCGATCTTCAAAGGCTCGCATTTATCAAGTTGTTCGTGAATGCGCTGACTGGCGAGCTCACCAATTTTGCTCGCCGGCTTGAGAAACAGTTCGTCCCACCGGAAGCAATAGCCATCACTGGTGGGTTCGCACAAGCGCAGCAGTGCGAGCTCTCCGTTCCTCGGTCGGCGCGGCTTAAAAATGGCGCGTTTAAGAATGTCCAAAGTCACTGCGTCAAAGATGCTTTTCCCGTCGAGCAAAAGCGTTGGGACATCAGCGTAACCGGTCACGCATCTTAGAAGTAGGTATCGAGGTGGAATGCGCCAGTGCGCAAGATCAGTGTGAAATGGGAAACAACCGAGCCCGTAGCTACCGCTATATGTGTTTGGTGTCGCGATAGACCGAGGGACCAAGTCCTGGACAGTTCCGCCCTCCCACGGCTCCAGCGGATGACCAAGCGCATATGCGACCGCGAGTGCGTCTGCGCCGGGGCAATAGTCTCGGACGAAGGCATATCCATCTCTCGCGACACCTTCCTTAAGGGAATGCATATCGGGGTCCTTTCTTCAGCAATTGGCATTTCCGTGGCCACTGACTCATCAATCTCGCTTGCCTGTTCAAATTGCGTGGTGAATTCGCGTGTGATCATACATCTGCGGGCAGGCAACATAGGTCGTTTAAGGTTGCTGTCTCAATTGATAAGGTTTTGCCAAAAAGTCAGACCTAAAGAACAAGCGCCCCCTCTCCTCCTGCTCAATTCCAAGGATTTTACTTTCTGTCTTCGGGGGCCGCACAGGTCCTACAAACGTGTAATACAATCATCCATGCAACACTCAAATTTTCAAGGACTTACGTGACAGATAGGGATAGGGCGGATTCCCTTCACCCGCTCCAATCGAATTTTGATCTCACGTCAGATGGTTTCGACGGGGGATGTAGAGACAGAAAAAACCGGCCTTGATGGCCGGTTTTTTTATGCCCGGGATTTGGTGGATTTTGCTTCTTCAGCCATTCCGCCATTTTCCCTGATCGATTCGCAAGTGCCCCAGGGCGATAGCGTCTATCCTAAGACCTGTTAGCGTTTTTTTCGAAAAATACGGATTTGTTATCAAATTCAATCCGACATTAGTGTTTCCACCGTTTCGAAATTAGCGTTTTCGCATAAGATCAAGGTTCTGTTAGCGTTTTTCTTGTCCCAGTAAAGGATTTCGTCAATGCAAGTCGGTTTCAAGACCCTCGCGACCCGTTACGACATCGCACTGGCACAGCCTCTGCGCGTCGAATCCATGATCGGCACGGTACGTGTCAATCGCGAAACCGACGGCAATGTGGAAAACCGATACCCGACAAGCTATCGGCCCGCAGACGATTTCGCAGGACATTTCGAATTCGGCCTCAAGTACGAAGAGATCCACCTCGAGTTCTTCGCCCGTCTGTTCGCAGCCATAGGCCCGCAGCCTGTCGAAGAGTGGTGTCGACGGGAGCCTTTCGGCCAATACGCCCGCCGCACGGGGTTCCTCTACGAATGGCTGACAGGCGAACGCCTGGATGTGCCTGACGTGACCAATGGCGGCTATGTCGATGTACTTTCGCCCCAGGACTATCTGACTCGTCGCGAAGCTCTGCGAACTCGTCGTTGGCGCATCAACAACAACCTGCCGGGGACGGCTGAGTTCTGCCCCTTGGTTCGCCGTACGGTGCCAGTGCAGGAAGCTCTGCAATTCAATCTGCGCGAAGCATTGGGTGAATTGGATCAGGCCTTTGGTGCCGACATCCTGATGCGTACGGCCAGTTGGCTGACATTCAAGGAATCGCGCGCGAGCTTTCTCATCGAAAAGGAAGCCGACCAGGCGGATCGCATCCAGCGGTTTGCCCATGTCATTGCCCAGTACTGCGGTCATATCAAAGACCCGTTGAGCAACGACAGCCTGCATTCCCTGCAAGCTGGCATTCTTGGACATGACGCCATCGGACTGGGCTTGCGGCGCTCTCCCGTATTTGTTGGCCAAGCAACAATGCGCGAGGACATCGTGCATTACATTGCCCCCGATTTCGCAGACCTCGCTCAGCTCTTGGCAGGCCTCAACGAGTTTGAGGTTGCAACCCGTGGCGCTGAGTCAGTGGCACGTGCCGCAGTGTTGGCATTTGGCTTCGTGTACATCCATCCCATGCGCGACGGGAATGGCCGGATTCACCGCTTCCTGATCAACGACACCCTGGTTCGGGACAAGGCAGTGCCCGACGGCGTGATATTGCCGGTGTCTGCCACAATCACAAGCTCGATCGACTTCAGGGCCGGCTACGATCGTACGCTGGAAGTATTCTCGCGACCGTTCATGCGACGTTACGCGACGGCCCATCGGTTCGGCGAACTCGTGACCTACGAGGACGGTACTCGCAGCAACTTCATCTTCGATGAATATGAGGACGCGCGCTTTGCCTGGCGCTATCCCGATCTGACCGAACACGTCCTGTACACCGCACGCGTTATCGAGCACACGATTAAAAAGGAAATGGCGGATGAAGCCAGAGTACTGGTGATCTTTCAGCGGGCTCAGGAACAGTTGAAAGAGGTATTGGAAATGCCAGACCAGGATGCGAACCGCATCATTCGCTCTATCAAGGAGAATGGCTGGACGGTGTCGGGCAAGCTGAAGAAAGGGTATCCGCAACTTGAAGATGAGCGCGTGGCAGAGCGCGTTGTGGAGGCTGTGCGTTCTGCGTTTGAGGATTGAGAGATGGGAGCTGTTGATGGGTTTGCCGAAGTCGGGCAACGGCCTGTTTTTTATGGATCAACAGAGCGCAACACTCGAAAAAGCAACGTCCTACACAACACTGGGAAATGTCCGTACACTTGCGCATTGCTGTGCTTTTGCCACGAGGCCTATAGTCCGAGCGCGCCAAAAATGGCGTTTCGGGTTTGGCGACCTGAAGTGGAATGCAAAAGCGCACTGGCTTGCTTGCAGGCGTTTTTGCATCTGTAGAGTTGTCGTTTTTTGGCAGCTGTGCGCGGGAGATCTTCGGATCTGCCGGCTTCCACTCCGGTTCGCCAACCTGCGTACAGTTGCCACCCTTTCGTTTGGCGACGATCGGCTGGTAGACCTCAACTAAGTGGAGCAATACTCATGAAAGAGTTCATGGCTTTAACCAGCAACGCCGACGATCT
>Ga0163161_10002369_pt1 | contig 13501 bp, 17 predicted proteins | sample S45metaG_FD_129847 | JGI IMG/M metagenome (GOLD analysis project Ga0163161, IMG submission 129847) | Switchgrass rhizosphere microbial communities from Kellogg Biological Station, Michigan, USA - S4-5 metaG | ecosystem: Host-associated > Plants > Roots > Rhizosphere > Soil | place: USA... | reverse complement strand
TCCTGAGGATGCGGAATGAGAACTACCGTACACGAGCGTAACGCGCTTGCAAGGCACAGAATCGATCAAAATGTTAGCGAGCGAGGGCTCTGATATAAGCCTGACAGGCCTGCAAGGCAATCAGTCCGCGGTCCCCGTCGTCGGTGATGGCGATAATTCGCTGAGCATGCGCCGGGTCAAGTCGGGCGCGCGCGGCTCCATGACCCACGCGGCTGGCTCCGGAGGCGGTTGGCACTCCACAGACAGAGGCAGTGTCATGGGCATCGAGGAGGACTGACAGGCGCACATCAGCAGTGGCAAGACGATCGCGCAGGCGACCTTGATCACGTTGGGCATCGCTAAGCACTCGGTAATGGGTTTGTTCGCTGGTCGAAAGACGCTGCTCCAGTGCCAGGCGCTTGTCCTGCTCGGTCTGTTGCTGCGTTGCGGCTGCCAGAGCCAGCTGATTCAGTGCCTCGGCGTGCTGCTTGGCCTGTTCCGCCAGTTGCCCGCCATAACGCCAATCCTGAAACTGCCAGGCCAGCGCCGCTGAACCACCGGCCAACACAGCCAGAAACACAACAATGCCAATGACGCGGTAAGACATCGGGATCAAACCGAAGGCTGGCATAACACCGCCCTCGCCCGTGCCCAGAGTTGCAAACGATCTTGCAGCCCGTTCAGACCGCCGTTGATGCGGCGGGTGATGCTGTTGAACTGGTCGCGGTCGGCCAGTTCGTTGAAGCCATTTTGCTCCCAGAACCAGGCGGCTGACTCGGCGGCCCATTGCGGCTTTTCCAGCAGTTCAGGCAAAAACAACAAGCGATCATCGCCGAACAGTCCGAGACTGCACTGACGGTAATTGTCGCGACCGGTGATCTGAATCAGGCCTCGGCCACGGTATTTTTGACCGTCTCCGTCGGGTTCTGGAGTATTGCCCAAACGGGCGGCCAAGGCGCCGGTGTCGTATTTGCTCAGGTATTGGGTGCTGCCCAGTTCACGTACGTACTGCAACTGTCCCGATTCGTGACCGACTTGCGCAAGGAAAGCGGCGATGCGTTTTGGGGTGTTGATGCTGAAACGAAGCATGGCGGTGTTGAGAGCGGAAATGAAAACGTCCGCTTGGGAGCGGGCGTTGGGGAAAATGTTCAGTAACTGTTGATCTGTGACGCGCATCACTCGCTCCTGTGGTTAATGGATGACCTCCCAAAAATCAATGGTGTCAGGCCTTCGCGTCCAGGCAGGTCGCGTCAATCGTGCATCGATAGCTTTTTTCTCGGTCGCCGGTGGCGGTGACCTTGTCGATCGACCAACGACCGCGCATGAAATCCGGCCAGGTGGGGTCCAGCAGCACGACTCCTTCGGCGGACAATCCCGGATTGCCAGGGCATGCGATTGTCACCTTGAGTGCTTCGCGCATCATCCGGCGAACCTCACCTTCGCCGGCGGCCCGGGCATCGCCTGCGCTCTGAAAGCGCTGGCGAAGGTTCTTGAACGGCGCGATACCGCTCTCCTCCACACGCACACTGCCGGCCGCCGCGTCCCACCAACTGGTCTTGCAACCCTGGTATTTCGCTCGCGCAGTTTCATCCAGGATGGCGGAGATAAAGGCGTGATCGCCTGGGCGATTGTTCGTCGTCACCGACAGCTTTATGGTCGGCAGGATTTTGCCCGATAACGATTTCGCCTGACCGCGCCGCGCCAGCACGTACAGCTCGTTGATCGGCTTGGCGACGGCGTCATGAAGGTAGGCCAGTCGCGTCAGAAACCCCATGTCTGTTTCGTTGGACTGGTCGATGTGCTCGATTTTTATCAGCGACAGGTCCGGGGCCACACGAGGGGAAAATCCGTGCCTGGACGTCAACTGGCGAAACAGCGCACCCAAGGTCGTCGGGCCATGGCTGACCGATCGGCGCTGCTTGAATCCGGTCTGATCAGCCGCACTGAACGGCGCTGCCGTCGCCACCAGCGTCAGACGCAGGGGAAACAGGGTCGGCGTGCGCCGGGTAATGACGAACTCGCCTTTATCCACCAGCCCCGACTCCAGATAACCGACCCGCAGACCGATTTTTCCGCCAAGGCTGGGCAACCCTTCAAGCCCATCCAGACTGATCGTGAGCGTCAGTTGATCGGACTCGATCCCTGCCGCGTCGATGTGCGTCCAACTGAGCAATCGTTCGTTGAGCAGCGCAGCGTTCGCGCCGTAAATTTCCATCGTAGGGGTGAAACCCAGTGACATGTTGCCTCCTTAATCCCAGGCCGAAACCGGTGTGGGTGCGACAGGTTTCGAATCCACTTCCGGCAGCACAACCCACACGCCCGCCGGCAATATCGGCCCCCATTCGGCAAGCTCCGGATTAAGACGCCAGAGCGCTTCCTCGGCAGCATCGTCACAACGCTCAAGCTCGCGGTACAGCAACAGATTCACCGAATCACCGGCAATACTTCGAGCCCTACGCATTGGCGAACTCCGTCAATTCGACCACCCAGCCGACCACCATCGCGGTGCCGTCATCAATGACCTCACTCTGGGTCTCCGATACCTTGTTGATCTGCCACAGCCCCCAGTTGCGGCCAATGCCATCAACCAAAGGCAAAGGGATGCGCAGCGCCTGCAAGGCACGCAACTCATCGAGCCGATCCATGGCGGTCGCGTACATCGACTTGCCCGTTATCGTCAGCCCTTGCAGGCCTTGGCCGATCTGACTGGATTTGGGTTTGCTGGTGAGGATGTCGATGCTCTTCCAGCCGCCGTCCGAGGTGCGCACCAGGCTGTGGTAAGCGAATTTTCTGGACAGGCCGAAAATGAAACTGCCGAGTGCCATTTGCTGACGCATCATGTACCTCCGTCGGTCAGGGCCGCATCACTTCGCATGGCGAGTGAGTTGGGCATTGTCATAAGTCCTAATTGGCCCGTGATCTGTTGCACAACCAGGTTCGCCAATTGACTGGCGCTGGCCTGATCCTGGCCGTTGATGTAGATGTTCGCGTTAACCGTGTTCTGTTGATTACTCGTCTGGGCGTTGGTCAGGTCTTTGCTGACCTGATCTGGAGCGGCGAGCTTGTCGGCGGGTTTAGCGAGTTTCTCACCCAGCCATTCCCCTCCCCAACTGCCCGCCACACCACCCAGCAAACCACCAATCACGCCACCAACTGCGGTCCCCAGAATAGGCACCACGCTGCCAATCATGGCGCCGGCAGCAGCGCCCGCATAAGTACCGGCGAGCCCACCACCGGCAGAGCCCAGCGCACCGCCGACCGCTTTGGTATCACCCGCCTGCAGGCCTTTGACAGCATCGTAACCAGCGCTGAGCAGCATCAGCGGCGCAACCCGTTGGGTGACTGCCGAGCCCATTCTGGCGGCACCCAGCAAGCGACTCCCGGTCGACATACGTGGCACCTTGGTAGTGCTTTTGGGGATGGGCTTGATCGCGGCTTTTCCAGGAGCGGTGCTTTTTCCGGCCCTTGCGCCTCGGGGTTGCTTTTTGCCCTTACGGCCACGCTCTTTGGCATCGGCTGTCAGATCACCCGCTTCGGGAATCGGTCGCGCACCGGCCAGGACCAGAAGTTTTGTCGCTGCAGCTGTGATCGCGGACGCCATCGCGACCTTGATTTCAGCACCACGCGCCAACGCAATGGCCCCCGCGAGCACCAGTAATCCTGCAGTAGTTTTCGGTTGTGCTTCAGCGACCCCGCTCAAGCCATCGGCCAATGCGCCAAGCGACACCATCAAACCATCAGTCAACGGTGCCAGGGCATTGCCGCCCGCCGTGAACATCCGGTTCTTACTCGCATCCAGCGCATTCCAGCGCCCTTGCGAGGTTTCCCCAAGCGCCTCGGCGGATTTCGCTACGGAACCGTTGTATTTCGGCAACACCCCGTCGGAGGTCCGTTCGGACACCAGCAAAAAAGCCTTTTGAACGTCTTCCGGCTTTTTCAGCAGTTCAAGAATCGCCGCGTTATCACCGAACAATGTCTTGGTCAGTGACTGCTGTTCTTCTGCAGGTTTTTTCTTCAGTGCTTCAAGCACCAAGTTGATCGTTCCCGGCGCGTCCTTGCGCAGGCCATCAGCCAACATCCCGGGATTAAATTTGCCGTCCAGGTCAGACCAGGCCTTGCGCTGTGCCGGTGAAGCCGCGTCCCCCTTGGCCAAAACCATGGTGAAACCTTTCAAAGCCTCACCGGCACCGGCCTTATCCGCGCCGCTGTTCAAGAACGCCGCCGCGAGGCCCGCCATCTGTTCCAGCGTCATTCCCGCGGCGATGCCCGCCTCGCCACTGCGTTGCACGACAGAACCGATGTCTGCTGCTTTGACATTCAGGCCGCTGTTGCCGAGATGGTTGGTCGCATCCGCCAGACTCAGGCTTTGTCCCCGATCCAGTTTCATCGAGTTGCGCCAGCCCAACAGCATCTCGCTGGCGGCCTTGACGTCGAGATTGAACGCCGACGCCGTCACCGCGCTATCTCGGGTGAAGTTCAGCAGTTCGTCCTGCTTTTTGGCCGGGTCGAGCCCGTCCCCGATACCTGCCTTCGCCGCCGCCAACTCGACCTGGGCCAGTTGAACCGCAGTTGCCCCGCTCGGAGCAACCTGCTTGTCAGTGGCCATTTTCTGGTTGGCCTCCGACAGTTTCTGCAACTGGACATTGTCCAGCTTCAGCACCTGGTTGAGCTCAACCATCGCCAGCTCAGCCGCCATCGCAGACTTGAGCAAATCAGGCGGTGCACGCTGGTCAACCTCAGCCTTGAGTTTTGACTTTGGCTCACTGCCTGCCGCCGACACCGAAGCGTTCGCCTTGAGCAGCGACTGCTGCGACGACAGGGCAATGTTCAGCAACGCCAAGGTTTCACGGAGCTTCATCTGCTCCGACACCAGCAGACGGATGTCGAGGCTGGCCGTGGTCAGTGCCAGGTTCAGCCCCGACATTTCAGATGCGCTGCCGAGTTGCGGCAACTCGATGCTCGCCGCATCGGACAGCGAATACTTACTCTCTGCCATCCCGCTCTACTCCTGTTTCACGCCAAGGCGAGTGATCGCGATGTCGTAACGGCGCAATGCCTTGCCGGCGTCCCATTCCAGAATGTCCGCTTCACTTACCGGGTAAATGAGCGGCACCACATCAAGGATTACTTCGATGTCGCGTTCCGAAAGTAGTCCGCCGGTTTGTTTAAAAAATCGTCGATGCGTACCTGAAGCTGTGTCCAGTCGGGCACGGTCAGCAGGTCCAGATCGGGAAGCATCAACCCGGTGCAATGGGCGGTGATGAACTCGGCGCGTTCCTTGGCCGTTTTCAGCTTTTTCATCGCCTTGGTGGCGCGCAGCACCGGCATTTCCAGGGTCAGCGAGGTCAGGCTGCGGCCCGCTGCGTCGAGCGGTTGCAGCAGTTGCACCTGATCGGGATCGTCCGATGCGGTGTCCCGCTGTAAAAAATACGACGACGGGCGAGTCGACATCTCATGTACGTACTGCGCGATGCTCACGTAGTCCGGGCGTTTGAGCTGGTCGAGCTCCTTGACCGACAGGCCGGTTGCCAATTTCGCCAGTTCGAAGAATTGATCGTCCTCATCATCGCCGGCACGGAACAGGGCTTCTTTCTGTGCGGCGTAAAACAACGGTTTGAGCTGAATCTGCTCGAGTGTCGATTGGTCGTCGGCGGTGATCGGCGACAACAAGGGGTGAACGGGAGGCGTCCAGGACATGAAATGAATTCCTTGGGTGTGCAACCTGTGGGAGCCAGCCGGCTCCGGGCGGCGTTCCGACGATGGCAGCGACAAACCCGACATCAATGTGTCAGGCACGCCGCATTCGCGAAAAGGCTCGCTCCCACAGGGACTGCGTTTAACCGAGTTGCATGGGGGTAGTGCGAGGGGTTACGGAATCAATACCGCGCGACGGGCATCACCGAGAATGTCCACGCCGTTGAGCACGAACTTTTGCGTGCGCACGTCGATGTCGATCACTGGGATGCCGTTTTCGAGGCGGTTGTAGGTGCGGCAGGAGAGCTCGAGCGTGGTGGTGGGTTTGTCACCCATTTTGAGTGCTGTTTCGACCAGGGACTTCAGCTTGCCGCCGACGGTGTGGTAGGTAAACCAAGTGTTGCCATCCTGATCCTGACCGGCCTCGCGCACGTTCAGCAGAATGTCTTCCCCCAGCTTCACACCCAAGGCCAGCATCACTTCCGGCCCCATGCCTTGCAGGACCAGATTAGCCGTCAGCACGGTGCCGTTCTTGATCATTTCCTCGCCGATGAAGCGCCCGCCTGTCATGGTTTCCATGCCGAACTCAATTTTCGGCGGAGTAAAACTTTCGACGGTCGCCGACAACGGCAGGCCTTGCAGGGTGGCCGCGATGGCCTGTCTTACACGGTTGGTAAACATTAGAGAACATCCTCCAGGAACTGCTCGATGATTTCATCGCGGGCGTTGAGTTGATAAACCATGTGTTCGTTCGGTGCGTAGCGGCCGTAGTCGATCACCACGTACCAGGTACCGTTTTTGTACTTCTCGACGCTGTTCAACTCAGGGTGCAGGTACACGCTGCCGCCCGGGATGGTTTCGTCGGCGACCAGGGTTTGCAGCCAGTCGTTGATGCGCTTGACCTCCTGATCCATGAACGACTTGGTCAGGTTCTTGGCCATGGCCTTCTGACCGGCCTTGACCAGCTTGCGGCTGATCGCATCCTCAAGGCCGACGTAGCTGATGAACTTGCCGGTGATGGAGCGGTTACCCAGCAGCGAGAAACCGCCGAGGATGGTCCGGGCGTAATAGCTGACGCCGTAGCGGTTGAGCAGATCGCCTTCGGTGGAGGTGTCGAGGATGTTGTATTCCACGACTCGCGAAACGTCTTCGGCGTAGGTCACCTGGTTGCCCGGGCTTTCCCATTGCTTGACCTTGGCGAGCGCGGCGATGGCCAGGCTCGAAGGCGCCAGGAACACGTTTTTCTTCGCCGCTTTGGAGTAAACGGCCGGCATGTTGTGCACCACCAGGCAGCGGTCGAAACCGAGGTCCGCACCGCCCAGTTCCTGGCTGTAAGTCACTTGATCGGCCACCGCGGCGTCCTTGCCGTCGAGTACCACCCGCGCCTTGATGCGTTTGCCAAACGAGGCGAACTCACTCGCCACGGCTTTGGTGCCGGTGAAGCCTGGCGCACCAATGATGGTCAGGTCTTCCGCTACGCCGCTCAGTGCAGCCAGGCCCAGTTTGCGACCGGTCAGAGGCTCAACGCCGCCGATCACGTTGTTCTGCGTGTCCGCCGGGGTGGCGCCCTCTTCGACGATAACAACATAGACCGGCACCTTGGCCACTTTCAGGATCTGGAACACTGCGTGGAACAGCGTGCCCGACTCAGTGCCGGTCGGATCGAGCAGCGCCTGGGTGGTGAAGCTGTTGATGCGAAACGGAGCATTGCGCGGAATCAGCGGATCGGCTTTCGGCGCAGTGCCGATCAGACCGATGACGTTGTCACCGAGGCCACCCATGGCCTCGGGGGATTCGGTGGCATTGACGGTAATGCCGTTGTGCTCGAAGTTCAGAACCTCAGCCATGTTATTCAGCCTTCTTGGCAACGGCCTTCAAGGCCTTGGTGGATGTAGAGGCTGATTCGGCAGCCTCGGTTTTTTTCAGTTCCAGACGACCAGCGCTGCGCAATGCACTGGCCTCCACATCGAGTAGGTCGAGTTCTTGATCGACGCTCGACCAGTGGCCCCCCCCGGTGGGGAATGGAACAAGCACGGTGTAGGTTTGGCGTTCTGCCATTTGGGTTTCTCCAGAAACGAAAAAGCCCCAGGTGAGTGGGGCTGTCAGGTGTTGTGTGATGTGAAGCGGATAAGAAAACGCCCCGTCAGTGCGGGGCGTTTACTGGGTTTGCTCGGAGATCCAGGCGGGCTGTACCGGACGGAACTGCTCGGCGGGAAACTCCTGCTGTTCCGGCCAATCGCGCAGCGTCTGCATGTAATCCAGCAAGCCCGAAAATTGTTCCAATGTGATCGAGGGCGGCCGGCTCAGCTCCTGCTCGTCCCGGTGCCGGTCACGAATCCATTGCACCCGCAGAATTTCGAAGTTGCGCCAGGCTCTCTCCGTCGCGGCCAGATCTTCAGGTGGCGGATCTATCAGGATCGGCAACCCGTCAGCATCATGACCGCGAACCTTGCCCGGCATCGGATTTGCCAAAACAGCTTGATAGTGTTCCTCGGCAATGGGTTTAGCGTCCTTGGGCATTTGCGTGTGAAAGCCCTCGAGATAAGTGCACCCAGTAGATTGGCTGTAAAATCGTTGCATGTTCAAACTCCAAACGCCCATGCCCGGGAAGGCGCGGTAATCACCCCCCAGTTATGTAAATTGACACCCGTGTTTGAAACGGCACCGGGCACGATATTTCCCGCCGAATTGTTAGCGGTGACCCCAACAGGACAAGCCCCCCCAAAAAGACACGCGGCTCGGAAAGCAACAGGCCAGGCAACAGATCCTGATGCACCCGCTGGAATACTACCGACAGTGGTCCACTGGATAATGAAGCTGAACATCCACGTCGGGAAGATGATGTAGCCGTTAACGTTAAGGCTGGCTGTAATCCCCCAACGCATTTTTTTTGGCGTGATAAACGTAGTGTCATCGGCCCCGACATCCGCCTGATTCTGTGTAGCGACCTTGGCTGTACCCTGATTGGTTTCAGTAGCGTAAGCAGCCAACGCAGCAAGCGCGGTGATATCAATGTTTCCCTGATTGATCGGCGCGTTCCAGGCCTTGATGCACCACATGACGGCCAGGTTTCGCGGTCGTGTTTCTGCCGCCGTCCTGGTAGCTCGGGACGAATCGAAGGTTGTCGTATCTGCGTTGCCACCGCCCGCGTCGAGAGTGACGTATGAAACGCCTGTTGGCCCGTTTTTCAGGGACGTCCCTGTAAACGGGTTCGTAGCTCCTACTGCTCCCGTGACGGGACCAATAGCGGCAGACGCCGACCGGGAGTAAAAGCTACCAACAATGGGCTGCATGGCATCAAGCTGATAACTGCCAATCGCCCGGCTAGCATCCACACCACGCCCATGGTCCCAGCCACGCAGAAACTCGCCACGCGACTCAGGCAGACGGAAATTGCCCGCGCCTTCGCCGCCTGTGTTGAACGTAGTCCCCAGGTAGGCGGCCAGGTCCGGATAGACCGCAATGCTCTTAACACTGCCGTCGATCTCCAGAAACCCGGGCGCAATCTTGTTCACTGGGAACGCCACCATCGCGCCGACCGGCAGCGCCGAAGCCTCGGCAATCATCGCCCCGATTTCAGCCTTGGTGTACACGTCCTTGATACCAAACCCGGCCAGCGTTTCAGGATTCGAACCACCGGTTGCCCGACCGTACTTATCCACGGTCAGACTCTTATAAGTCCCCGGCTGAATCCCCGTCCGGCCAGCCAACTTTTCAAACGTCAGCGCCGTCGTGCCCAGGGCAATCGACCCGTTGGAAGTCAGATGCCACAGCGAATCACCGTTCACCACACCCTCTTCGACCATCACAGTCAGGCTAGGCGTAACTTTCGCACTGGTGTTGGCATCGCTTGCCCGCCCCCAGTCGCCATTGGCAACCACCCACAGGCCGTTGTCCTTGGCCTGCGTCTGGTTCGACAGCAACACCCGATCACCTACAACTGCCGCGACGCCATCGATTTGCTGCGCGCCGCTCAACACCACGTTAGCGGTGGCGGCAACCCGCACCGATTGCTTGCCATCGAGTTTGCCGAGTTCTTCAGCGAGGTAACTCATCACCCACGCACGCGTCGCCTTGACCACCGTGTCGTCAATCAACAACGTCACCAACGCCGCATTACTGGTCTCGAAAATCGAGCGAATGTAGAACTCTTTCCCCGAACCCGACGTCGCCAATACCGGCTTGAACGACTCCGGATATTTGACGATCGCATACAGTATGCCGGTATCAGTCCACAATCCGGCCTCACGCACATACCAGCCGCCTACTTCAGGCGGGATAGTCACTTCGGCCAGCAGCCAGTTTGGGTTTTTCTCATCCTGGAACAGCGCATTGAGCGGCCCGCGCCACACTTCGCGTTTCAGTGCGGTGGCCGTTGCGGCCGGGTTGTAAACCGTGCCGCCACCATCACCGACGGAGATCTGCGACAGTTTGATCGGCACGCCCGCCGCCTTGCAGGCGGTTTCGTAGGCGATCCCCGCATTGGTGAGCAGGGTGTAATAGTCGGCCATTTAGGACCCCTGTGGATAAATAGTGGAGGTTTCGACGGTATAGAGCCCGGCGGCCATGAAGGCCTGACCCGAGGCTTCAAGCCCTTCGATGACAATCGGATAAACCGTGGTCAGCTCGCCGCATACGGTGGCGGCGCCGATGACGTGACTGCCGAATGCGCTCAAGCCGACGGAAACCTTCAAGGTGTCGCGTTCGCTTTTGGCATCGGCCAGGCGTCGGTCGAGACGTGCGTCAATTGCTTCGCTGTAGGGCTGTTCGGAAAAAGCCCGAACGGAAAAGCTGTAAGGCGGACCGGGCGGCGTTTGCTCGTACCAGGCACGAATTTCCGGTATCAGTTGCAATCCCTTGATCGCGTTTGCCAGCGCTTTTCGAGTCCCGGCCTGCCGTGCTGTGGGCCAGGCGAGTTCGACCGTCAGGCGTTTTTCCGCCTCGGGCGCTTCGGCGCTCCATTCGCTGACCCCGCGATCCGCGCCCAGATACGGCAGGAATGCCAGCGGTGTTTCGGCAGGATTCATCAGGTCGGGGAACGGCGGATCGATGCGTTCGAGCAACCGGGCGAAACCGAGATCAAGTGCCTTTTCCAGCGGTGAGCTGTTGGCCGGCAACAGGCTCGCGCGAGGTGTGTCGTCACTCATAACGTATCCACCTCGACCTCGACGCCCGTGCAATACGGCGCTTGAAAAGCACTCGTCACAATCGGCGCTACCGGCTCAAGGATTTGCAGCTGAACCGCGCCGGCGCTGTGCAGCGTGTAGTCGATCCAGCTCGGGTCCACCCGCCCTTCCAGGCGATGACAGGCATCGGCATACGCCTGCAGCTGCTGTTGCGCGGCGACTTTGGTGAGCCCTGAATCGGGCCCCGGGTTGATCTTCGCATTCACCCGGATTTTGTAGTTCTTGATTTGCGCGGCCTGCACGGTGACCCGATCCGTTTCCGGTCGTACATCAGGCCGGGCGAAATGCTGGCGAACACCGTCGAGCAGCGCTTGGGATGGCGTGCCATCGCTCTCCCGGGAAAGCACCGTGACCGTGACTTCGCCTGGCGCGGTACGGCGTCCATTGCCGTCCTTGACCTGCGCTGCATAGCCGTCCGGGTCGAAGGTGTAAGTGACCGTCACCACACCCGCCGCGGCGCTTTCCACCTTCACGGCGGGCCGTTCGCCAAGGGTGAAGATCTCGCGTCGATACTGCATGCGAGAGCCAGCCGCCGGGGCATGCGGCGCCAGGTAATAACGCAACCGGGCGTCGTCATCGCTCTCGAAAACCGGATCGATCGGCGGGAACGCCGCCGGGTCGCCCGGATCAAGCATCTGACGTTCTAGCCCCATGTCCGCGAGGCGCGCATCGAGATTGGTCCCGGTGGCCCACCACGCCAGCATCTGCTTGATGCGGGCGTTGTATTTACGTTCATGGATTTGCAGCCGAACACAAAAGGCCTCAAGGGCCAGGGTGAGCAACTCGCTTTCGTTTTCAAGACTGACCAAAAGCTTGGCCGCGCTCTCGGGCGAACGGGCGCCGACGTACTCGACGACAAAGGTTTTGAACTCTGCGAGCAAATCCTCGAACGCTTCGATCGTGACGATTGCCGGTTCGGCCAACTGATTCTGGCCGGGGATCAACATGCTCATGCCATTACCTCAAAAGTCTGTTGGCGATTTTTCCAGGTGCCGGCGAAACGCAGCAGCAGCCCCGCACCGCGGCGACTGGCGACAATGACTTGCGGCTCGAAATCGTCGATGCCGTTGTGCTTGTTGTAAAACGCATGGGCCGCATGGCTCTGGGCAAGAATCAGCAGGTCGTCGCCGAGGTTCCGCCCCAGCAACTCAGTGAGTGCGCAGCCATACAAAGGACGCTTCTGACGCGTGCCCAAAGGCGTGGTCAGTGCACGGGTGGCGCGCTGCACAAACTGCAGCCAGTCATCGACCGTTGCGCCGGTGTTTCTATCGATTCCGATCATGGGAAGCTCTTTATGCGGTACTGATGACGCGACCCTGGTGATCCACCAACGGGCCGCTCAGATGCACACCGGAAGCATCGAGCCGCATGCCGACGGCGCCCAGTTGCAATTCGATGATCTCAGGCGTCATCGCCAGCCTTGCCGGGCCGATGCTCAACTCGAGGGATTCACGAGAGCCGATGAACGCCACCGGGCCGTTTTTCCAGTGCAGAACATGACTGGCGTTGTCGTAACCGCTTTCCGTTCCGTCCTGATAGAGGCGACGCGTCAACGATGCCTGTGTCGAGACGGGCGGGAACTGACCGCCGTTAAGGCCGAACAACGCCACCGATTGTCCACCGCCATCGCCGCCGCCATGGTTCAGCAACAGGCACTGCTCGCCCACGGAGGGGATCCGCGACTCGCTCTGTGCGCCGGCACTCGGATTGAAAAACCTGATTGCAGGGGTAAGCAGCTCGCCATGACGGACCTTGCAGGTGTTGCTGGCCGCATCGACCTGCTGACAAACGCCTATGCGACAGAAGCTGTCGGCACGCCGGTGCAGATCTTCGAGCTCGGTCTCCATCTCGGCCAGACGCTCGATGATCGGGCCCAGTTGCATACGTAGAAGCGCATCAAACATGGGTCAGTCCTCTAGTGCGGTGTATTGATCCGGGTCGTCGATGTTCGACACCTCCCAGGTGCGGGCGAATTTCGGAATACCCAACGGGTCCTCGAGTCGCGTCGGGCCGAGGTACAGGGTTTGGGTAAATGAAACGGTCCAGGCGGTGTAGTCCCGCGTCTCGCTGATGAACGCGGACGGGATGCCATCAATGTTCATGGGCATATCGCATTGATCACCCGGCAGATTCCAGCGGTTATCGGCGACCAGGTTTTTCAACTCACTGGCCAGATCGCAAGCCGCCAACCCTGCGCCAGGCAATACGACTTGCAAGAAAATCGTCAGGACATGAGCGATACGTCCGTCGTTGGCACGGTTGCCCGGCGCATTACGTTCGATGGTGATCAGCACCCAGGGCTGATCGCCGGTGCCGTCAAAGTCTTGATGACTCCCGACGTTCAAGCCGGGAATGGTGGTGCGTAACGTTTCGGCAACGGCGGAAAACAGCTGCGACGGTTTTTCGATGACGGCGGGCATTAATGGCCTCCTGTTCTTATAGCAACGCGAAGATCAGCGACACCGGTTCACTGTTGATCCGGACGAGAATCTCGCGGCGGCACTTCGCAAACGCCAATCCGCTTGGCCGCCCAACGTTCATAAAGGCCAATGGCAACGTCTGCCCCGGCCATCGCCGTCAGGCAACCGAACGCGCAAGCCGTCCAGATCGACACGCCGGCGGCATACAGCAGCATGATGGCC
>Ga0163161_10002367_pt1 | contig 13509 bp, 10 predicted proteins | sample S45metaG_FD_129847 | JGI IMG/M metagenome (GOLD analysis project Ga0163161, IMG submission 129847) | Switchgrass rhizosphere microbial communities from Kellogg Biological Station, Michigan, USA - S4-5 metaG | ecosystem: Host-associated > Plants > Roots > Rhizosphere > Soil | place: USA... | reverse complement strand
TGGTGAACCTCTCTCACGTTACGACGTATTCGTACAAACAGCCCGTGCATTTCGGCGAGCACCGGCTGATGGTGCGCCCGCGCGACAGCCATGACCAGCATCTGATCAGTTCGGAACTGACGTTCGATCCGCCACCTCGCGAACTGCGCTGGCTGCACGACGTGTTCGGCAACTCGGTCGCTATCGCTTCTTTCGGCACGCCGCACCACCAGCTTCGCATCGAGAACAAGGCGCAGTTGGAGCATATGCCCAGCGACCTGGAAGACGTGCATATCGAGGATTACGCGCGCAACTACCCGTTCACCTATTCGTCGGAAGAGATGCCCGACCTGCTGCGCTCGATCGAGCGCCAGCACCTCGACCCGCAGCGCAAGATCGACACCTGGGCGCGGCGCTTCGTCGGCAAGTCGGGCGCTACCGCCACGCTGGCGATGCTGACCGACATGACCAACGCGATCAAGCAGGAGTTCACGTACGTGCCGCGCCACCAGAAAGGCACGCAAAGCTCGCTGGAGACGCTGGAGCGTGGGACCGGCACGTGCCGCGATTATGCGATGTTCATGATCGAAGCGGTGCGCGCGCTGGGCCTCGCGGCGCGGTTCGTGTCGGGATACGTCTATAATCCTTCGGGGCGGCGGCGCACGGTTGGCGGCGGCAACACTCACGCCTGGGTGCGGGTCTACCTGCCGGGCTCGGGCTGGGTCGAGTTCGATCCTACTAACGCGATCATCGGCACCCATGGCCTGATCCGCGTGGCGGTGGCGCGCGACATCTACCAGGCCGTGCCGATCTCCGGCACCTGGAGCGGCTTTCCCGGCAGTTACAAGGACATGTCGGTCTCGGTCGACATACATGTCGACCCCGCCTCGCAAGTCGCGGCCCCCATTTCGCAACTCGTCTGACCCTCTTACCCGCCCCCTCTTACCTGCAAGGTGACCTGAAATGCTGATCCGCGCCGGCTACAACATCCGCTTCGACACCCAGACATCCGTGCCGATGCTCGCGATGTTGAGCCTGCATCCCTCGCGGCACAAGGACCTGAAGACGCCGCAGCGCGTGCTGACGACGCCCGAGGTGCCGATCTACGACTACCTCGATGCCTACGGCAACGTCTGCTCGCGCGTGACGGTGCCGCCGGGTGGACTGACGCTCTCGACCGACTTCGAGATCGAGGACAGCGGCGAGCCCGATCGCCAGTCGCCCGACGCGGTGCAGCACCCGGTCGAGGACTTGCCCGACGACGTGCTGATCTATCTGCTGAGCAGCCGCTACTGCGAGACCGACCGGCTGCTGCAGACCGCGTGGTCGCTATTCGGCCATGTCGCGCCGGGCTGGCCGATGGTGCAGGCGATCGTCGCCTTCGTGCATAACCACATCGAGTTCGGCTATCACCACGCCCGCTCAACCCGCACCGCCTGGGATGGCTATCAGGAACAGCGCGGCGTCTGCCGGGACTTCGCGCATCTGGCGATCACGCTGTGCCGCTGCATGAACATCCCGGCGCGCTATTGCACCGGCTTCCTGGGCGACATCGGCGTGCCCAAGAGCGCGTCACCGATGGACTTCTCCGCCTGGTTCGACGTCTATTTAGGCGGGGAGTGGCACTACTTCGACGCGCGGCACAACATTCCGCGCATCGGCCGTATCCTGATGGCGCGCGGCCGTGACGCCACCGATACAGCGCTCACCACCACCTTCGGCCCGGCCTACCTCGCCGAGTTCAACGTCCACACCGACGAAGTGGTGGACGGCGTCCCCGAGGACGCGACCGCCTAGAGCTTGCCGAACTTCTCCTCGTAGGCGGCCGTGTCGCCGCCCGCGAGGAGCCGGGCCTGCTCCACCCACGAATCGCGGCGCGGACGCCCGGCGAAGGCGCCCAGCTTGGTGTCTAGATCGTCGAGATCGGCATCGCTCCATGCGGCGATCTGCGCATAGCGCGTGATGCCTAGGGCATGGAGCGTGGTGACGAGCTTGGGCCCCAGACCCTTGATCCGGCGTAGATCGTCCACCTCGCCCGGCTCCGCGACAATGCTCGTCGGGGTTGGCTCTGCAACCGGTGCGACAGCTTCTGCCGGACGCGCGGTCTGTGCCTCGTATTGCGCGCCACCGGCAATCACTTCGGCCACTCCCGCGAAGGTGCCGGCGGCGGCGGTCGGCAGGATCTGCGGCGGCAGGACGGCAGCGGCGGGCGGTGCATCGATCAGCGCCTGGTTGCGCGCGGCAGGCGCGGCGCCCTCGTCGAGCACGTCAGGCCGGCGATCGCGCGCCTTGGGACGAGTCGCGCGTCCGATCAGCCAGACGACGAACAGCAGCACCACCAGCAGCACCACGGCAAACACCGGCCAGTTGGCCTCGATCAGCTGGACGAGATTCATGTCAGTTCCTCAAGGCCAATAGCCGGCCTTACTTGTCACCGGCTAACGCCGAGTCAAGTCAGGCGCCGCCAGTCAGGCAACCGCGACCGGCGCTTTCTGAAACAGCACGCGGTCTTCCGGGCCGAATGCGCGCAACCATAGCACACCGAAGTAGACGGCTAAAATCGCCGGGATGCCCAGCGCCAGCTCGGCCCATTCCGGCAGGAACGCGGTCGCCGCCCAGCCCACCAGCACCGCCGGCGCGACGGCCCAGACCAGCGCCCAGCGCCAGTTGTTGATCGGCTCGTGAACGATGCCCGACAGCACCCACGACTTGGCGAGCGATGCGAAAGCGAGCGCCAGCGCCAGGGCCAGCGCGGCGGCGGCGGCCTGGAACAGCTGGTTGTAGCCCAACCGCTGCATCAGCAGGATACCCGCGACCGTCAGCAGGCCCTGCAGCACCACCGTCAGCACCGAGACCACCAGGTTGCGGATGCGCGCGACGTAGATCAGCGCCGCCTCGCTCACCACCGCCGTCGCCGCGACCGCCTCGGCCGCCAGCAGGAACGCCAGCGCGCCGGTGCCGCCGACGAACTGCGGCCCGATCAGGCCCATCACCCCTTCGCCCGGGATGCCGAGCGCCAGCGCAATGCCGATCTGCGCGGCGAGGATCCAGAAGCCGACCTGCCGCACCTGGCGGGCGATGGCGGCATAGTCGCGCGTCTTGAGATTGCGGGTAATGACCGGGCCCAGGATCGGCTCGAAGCTGGTCTTGAGCTTCTGCGGCAGGCTCGCGACTTGCTGCGCGACGTAATAGACGCCCACCGCGCTCGGTGCGGCGAACAGGCCGAGGATGAAGATGTCGAGCCGGCGGGTGCCCCATTCGATCGCGTCGGCACTGGCGATCGGCAGGCTGCGCAAGGTGAGCTTGCCCATGCCCGACAGCGACGGCCGCCAGCCGCGCGGCAGGCCATAGGCGCGCAGAAACGGCACGAAGGCGGCGATCGCGGTTGCGTAGACCGAGGCGAGATAGGCGACTGCAAGCCCGCTGCGCGGAGCCACGAGGGCCATGATCCCGGCGACGATCGAGATCGTCCACGGCTCGACGATCGAGCGCGCGCGCACGGTGGCGGCGATGTCGAAGCGATAGGCGAGCGCGGCCAGCCAGATCTCGGTCAGGGCCAGCGCGGGGATCGCCAGCACCATCAGCCGGTCGATCCAGGTAAATTGCCCGCCCGGGAACAGCGGCGCCGGCACCAGCCAGAAGCCCAGCGCCACCGCGCACGAGGCGATCAGCGCCACGATCGAGCCATCGGCGATGACGTTGGCGGGGTGCTCGTCCGATTCCGACAGGCGCTGCGCCAGCCCGCGCTTCTCGCCCAGCGTGCACATCATCGCGGTCAGCTCGATCAGCACCAGCGCAGAGGCGAACACGCCGAGCGCGGCGGGGCCGAAGCCGGGCGCGCGCCCTGCGATGAACAGGAACGGGATGCGCGCGGCCAGGCGCAGGAAGAAGCCGAACAAGTTGGTGCGGCCACCCTTGGCGATCGCCTGCAGGTCCGCCTGTGCCGCGTCGGCGGAAGGCATCGGATCGCTCAAGCGCCGAAGCCTTCCTGCTCGGCCTTGAGGGGTCGGGAGAGGATGGCGGAGACCACGTCGCTCGCCGGGCTCTCGCCCGAGAGCAGGCGGCACACGCCCTCGACGATGGGCATAGCGATACCGATGCGCGCGGCGAGATCGGCCAGCACCGGAGCGGTCGCCGCGCCTTCCGCGACGCTGGTCTTGCCCGACAGCGCATCGGCCGCGGTCAGGCCTTGGCCCAGCGCTAGGCCGAGCGAGAAGTTGCGGCTGGAGGTGGAGGAACAGGTCAGCACCAGATCGCCCAACCCACACAGGCCGGCCAGCGTCTCGGCCCGCGCGCCGCGCGCGAGGCCGAAGCGCAGCATCTCGGCATAGCCGCGCGCGATCACCGCCGCGCGGGCGTTCTGCCCCAGGTTCATGCCCTCGACCACGCCGCAGGCGATGGCGAGCACGTTCTTCACCGCGCCGCCGATCTCGGCCCCGACCACGTCGTCGGAGTAATAAGGCCGCAGCGCCGGTCGGGCGATCAGCGGCGCCAGGCGGTCCCACTGCTCGCGGCCATCCGCGCAGGCGAGCGTCACCGCCGTGGGGAGCCCCGCCGCCACTTCGTGCGCAAACGTCGGCCCGGACAGCACTGCCAGCCGCGCGGCAGGATCGGCGGCGGCGACGACTTCGGCCATCAACCGCCCGCTGCCGGCCTCGATCCCCTTGGCGCAGAGCACCAGGTCGCGCGCGCCGGCGGGCAGTTGCGTGACGACCGAGGCGAGGAACTGCGCCGGCACCACCACCACCAGCACTGGCAGCAAGGCCAGCTCGGCCAAGTCGTGCGTCGCGCGGATCGTCGGGGCGAGCGCGGCGCCAGGCAGGTACGTGCCGTTGCGCCGCTCGGTGTTGATCGCTTGCACCAGCTCGGGTTCGCGGGCCCAGAGCAGCACCTCGCTGCCGTCGCTGGCGAGTGCCTGCGCCAGAGCCGTGCCCCAGGCTCCCGCGCCGACGACGCCGACTTTCGCGCCGCTCATGCCTTCACCCCGGCGCCGCGCACGGTCTCGGCGCTGGGATCCAATGGCCAGCGCGGCCGCGCTGGCGTGTCGAGCGGGTCGATCTGGCCGAGTCGCTCGACCCCGGCCCAGGCGATCATCGCCGCATTGTCGGTGCACAGCGAGAGCGGCGGCGCGACGAACGGCAGGCCATGCTCCGCCGCCAGCGCCTCCAGCGCAGCCCGGATCGCCTGGTTCGCGGCGACACCGCCCGCCACCACCAACGCGGTGACTGTGCCGCTGTTGGCGAGCGCGCGGCGCGTGCGATCGATCAGGCAGTCGATCGCCGCCTGCTGGAACGAGGCGGCGATGTCGGCATCGGTGTATGCGCCTTCGGCCTGCTTCGCGCGCATCACCGCGCTTTTCAGTCCGGCGAAGGAGAAGTGCGGTTCCGCGCTCCCCAGCAAGGGACGTGGCAGGGGTACCTTCTTCGCAGCCCCCTCGCGCGCCAGCCGCTCGACCGCCGGACCGCCGGGATAGCCCAGACCGAGCAGCTTGGCGGTCTTGTCGAACGCCTCGCCCAGCGCGTCGTCGATGGTGGTGGCGAGGCGGCGGTACTGCCCCACGCCCTCGACCAGCAGCAGCTGGCAGTGCCCGCCCGACACCAGCAGCAGCAGGTAGGGAAACGCCAGCGACGGCTCCGCCAGGCGGGGCGAGAGCGCATGGCCCTCCAGGTGGTTCACCGCGATCAGCGGCTTGTCGCTCGCCATCGCCAGCGCCTTGGCCGTCACCAGCCCCACCATCACGCCGCCGATCAGGCCCGGCCCGGCCGTGGCGGCGATCGCGTCGACATCGGCCAGGGTCATGCCGGCATCGGCCAGCGTCGCTTCGATCAGCGGGGTCAGCCGCTCGACATGCGCGCGCGCCGCGATCTCGGGCACCACGCCGCCGAAGGGCCGGTGCGCGTCATCCTGCGAGGCGATGTGCTGCGCCAGGATCACGCGTCCCTCGGTGACGAGCGCGGCGGCGGTCTCGTCGCACGAGCTTTCGATGCCGAGTACCGTCCTTATCCGCGCGCCCACGTTCGCCCCACCTTTGCCGATCAAGTCCATCTTTTCCTCGAGCGCATTGCCGGGTAGCACAAATCGGGCATGAACCCACAAGACACTCCGCACTTTCGCCTCGGCACCCGCCGCTCCCCGCTCGCCATGGCGCAGGCGGAGGAAGCGCGGGCGCGGCTGGCGGCAGCGCACGGCATAACGGCCGCGCATATAGAGATCGTGCCGGTCACCGCCAGCGGCGATCGCATTCAGGACCGCGCGCTGGCCGAGATCGGCGGCAAGGCGCTGTGGACCAAGGAGCTCGATGCCTGGCTGCTCGCGGGCGAGATCGACTTCGCGGTCCACTCGGCCAAGGACGTCGAGACGATCCGGCCCGAGGCGATCGCCATCGGTGCGATCCTGCCGCGTGAGGACGTGCGCGACGTGCTGGTGGGCGCCGCTTCCGTCACCGCCCTACCCCAAGGCGCGGTCGTCGGCACCAGCGCCCCCCGACGCGCGGCTCAGCTGCTCCATGCCCGGCCCGACTGCAAGGTCATCACGTTTCGCGGTAATGTCGCCACGCGGCTGGCCAAACTGGCGGCGGGCGAGGCGGATGCAACGTTCCTGGCGCTCGCCGGGCTGAACCGCCTGGGCGAGACCGGCACCGGCCATCCGCTGGCGGCCGAGGACTGGCTTCCCGCCCCAGGCCAAGGCGCAATCCTGGTCGAGTGCCGCACCGACGACGCCCGCACGCAAGACTTTCTTGCCGCCATCGACCATACGCCCAGCCGCGCCGCCGTAGTGGCCGAGCGCGCGCTGCTGGCGGCGCTCGGCGGCAATTGCCACAGTCCGATCGCGGTACTGACCAGCGAGGACGGCGATGCCATCACCATGCGCGCCGCGCTCTACAGCCCCGATGGTGCCGAGCGGGTCGAGGGCGAAGCGCGATTTGCCGGCACCGACTGCGAAGGCCCGGCGTTGCTGGCGGCGGACCTGCTTGCGCGCGCTGTGCCCGCCATCGCCGTGCATTTCGCCGGCCCCGCGCCCGCGTGATCCCGCTCATCGTCGTGCGGCCCGAGCCCGGTGCCACCGCGACGCTGCAGGCGGCTCGCACGCTGGGGATGCAAGCCCAGGCGCATCCGATCTTCGTCGTGCGCCCGATCCCATGGACGCCGGTCGCGCGTGAGGAGATCGACGCGGTGATCCTGGGCAGCGCCAATGCCATCCGTCACGGCGGCCCGGCGCTGGAAGACTTGCGCGGCTTGCCCGCCTACTGCGTCGGCCAGACCACAGCGACCATCGCCCAAGCGGCAGGTTTCACGATCGCCGGCATCGGCACCGGCGGCTTGCAGAACGTCCTGAACGCGCTGGCGCCGGAACACCGCCGGCTGCTGCGGCTGGCGGGGGTCACCCACGTCCCGCTGGTGCTGCCGCCGGGCGCGACGATGACGACGCGCGAGGTCTACGCCAGCGTGCCGACGCCGCTGGCTACGCCGCTCGCGCAGGCGCTGCGAACGCCGGTGGTGGTCATGCTCCATTCCGGCGAGGCGGCGGACCACCTCGCCGCGCTCTGCGCCGAGCATGATATCGACCGCGCGCGGATCGCGCTGGCGGTAATCGGGCCTCGTGTCGCGCGCATGGCCGGGGCAGGCTGGGCGCGGATCGAAAACGCGGAAATACCCAGTGACACGGCCCTTCTGGCCTTGGCGCGCGAGATGTGCCAAGACTTGCCCGGGGTCGCCGAAAACCCCAAGTGAAAGGCCGATGCAGGACGATCCGACACCCATTCCGGCGAGCCCTGCGCCGCCGGTTTTCACGCCGACGACCCCGGCACCGCGCCGCAAATCCACCTTTGGATCGCTGCTGTTCGCGCTGATCGCGTTCCTGCTGGGCGCAAGCCTGGTCGGCTATTTCGCGTGGCATGGCGAACTCGCCCGGTATCTGCCGCCCCGCGATGGCGCCCGCCAGTCTTCCGCGACGGATGGTGGATCCGCCACGACCGGCGACGCTGCTGCTGCTGCCAATGCCGCCGCCGCCCCCCAAAGCGAGGCCGTGGTCTCGCTGGAGGCACGGCTGGCGATGCTGGAGAACCGATTTTCGCTGCTCGACTTCAAGGCGGATGCCGCATCGGGCAATGCCGCACGTGCCGAAGGGCTGTTGATCGCGTCGGCGGCGCGCCGCCTGGTCGAGCGCGGCCAGTCGCTGGGCTACGTCGCCGACCAGCTGCGCCTGCGCTTCGCCGACGCCCAGCCGCAGGCGGTGGAGACGATCACCACGTTCGCTCGCAATCCGGTCACCATCGACCAGCTGACCGCGCGATTGGAAGCGCTCGCGCCCGACCTCACCAACAGTTCGCCCAACACCAACTTCCTTGAGCGCGCGCGCCAGGAAGTGGCCAGCCTGCTGACGGTGCACAGCGATTCCCCGATGCTGCTGACGCCCGCTGCCCGGATCGATCGCGCCCGCCTGATGCTGACCGCCCGGCGTATCGGCAGCGCCATCGACGAAGTGGAGCGGCTTCCCGGCGCCGAAGCCGCCAACAAGTGGATCGCCGATGCTCGGCGCTTCGACGACACGCAGCAAGCGCTGGATCTGGTCGAAACCACGGCCATGCTGGAATCGCGCCGGCTGAAGGACGGCTCGGGCCAGAACGTCGAACAGCCCAGCCCCCTGTCCACACCCGAACCCACGCCTGAACCGTCAGCGTCGCAGACGGCCAGCGCGACACCGGCGGCGGCCGCTACGCCGCAGACCTGATCGAGCGGTCAGCCCTGCAGCAGTTCCGGCAGGCGCCCGGACACGCCGCGCGCCTCGTCCATGAAGAAGCGCTTCAACATCGGCAGGCGTTGCACCACGCCCATGCCGAGCCGGCGCGCGGCGGAGGGTAGCCGACCGGGAATGCCGAACAGGCGGTTGAGCCCGTCGGTCACCGACATCACCATGAACGTGTCCAATCCGCGCCAGGTCTCGTAGCGGGCGAGCAGTTGCGCATCGCCGGGCTCCAGCCCCAGCCGCATGCCTTCTGTCAGCACTTCGACCAGCGCGCCCACGTCGCGCAGGCCCAGGTTGAGGCCCTGCCCGGCAATCGGGTGCATGCCGTGGGCAGCGTCGCCGATCACCACCAGCCGCTCGGCCGTGACCTTGCCGGCGTGATGGAAGCGCAAGGGATAGGACATGCGCGGCGCGGCGAGCTGGATGGCGCCGAAGATACCGTGCATCCGCTCCGCCACCTCATGCGCGAACATCGCGTCGGAGAGCTTGGCGATGCCGGCGGCGTCCTTCTGCGCCACTGTCCACACCAATGCCGAGCGATGCAGCCCCTCGGCGGTATCGCGCAGCGGCAGCAGCGCGAACGGACCGTCCGGGTAGAAGATCTCCCAGGCGACGCCGTCGTGCGGCTTTTCGTGCGTCAGCCCGGTGACGAAGGCATTGTGGCCGTAATCCCACTTGGCATAGGTGAACCCGGCCTCGTCGCGGGTGGGCGACTGGCGCCCCTCGGCAGCGACGAGCAGGCTTCCCGACAGCGTTCGCCCGTCCGCCAGCGCGACACTGACGCCGTGGAGACCACGCGTACGGCGCACGACTTCGGCGCTGGTATGCCAGGCGATGGCTGGTTCGCCCCGCGCCGCTTCGAACAGCGCCAGCCGCAGATCGCGGTTGGCGAACATGCGGCCCAGCGTGCCCTCCTCGGGCGTGGGGCGAAAATCGATGCGGCCGGGCTTCATCCCGTCGGTCACCGCGATCGCCTCGATCGGACAACCCAGCGCCTCCAGCCGGCCGGCGATGCCGATGTTGGTGAACAGGTTCCAGCTAGCGGTCGAGATCGCCGAGGCGCGGCCGTCCGCGCCTTCGGCGGTCAGCTCGGCCGGATCGGCGCGGTCGACCACGTGGCTGGTCAGCCCCTGGCGCGCGGCGGCCAAGGCCAGCGTCATGCCGACGAGGCCGCCGCCGAGGATCAGGAGGTCGCGGCGTTCAGGGTCATGGCCTTCGGGGCCGCCGATATCGTTCGAGTCTGTCGCGTTCATCGCCGGCACGTATCGGCCTGCGAACCATCAATGTCGAGACAGCGCCCGTCCCATGTGCCCAGAGGTTCATTAAGGCCGATCATCGCCGCGAGCGTGGGCGCGATGTCCACCGTCTCGACCGGGTCGGGCTGCTCGAACCCCGGCACGCCCTTGCGCCAGAGCAGCATCGGCACCCGCCGGTCGTAATCCCATGGGCTGCCGTGCGTGGTGGTATAGCCTTGACGCGGCTCGCCCGGCACGACGCCGCGCTTGGTCATCATCAGCACTTGGCCGGAGACGGCCGGATCGAACGAGGCGCGGGTGCGCTGCTCCAGCGTCCAGTCCTGCGGATCGCCCTTGGGGACCGGCAGCTTGGCGAGATCGGTCGCGCGGTAGACGCCGGCAATTTGCGGATGCCTGGCGAGGCGCACCACCAGCGCGTCGATCACCTTCTTCTGCTGCTTGGGCGTAAGACCCGGCGCGAGCCAAACATCGCCCGACGCGCCGGCGCCATAGAGCAGCTGGCCAGTCTTCACGGTCACGCCGGTGTCCTGCGAGACCGCCTGCGACAGCGCCTTGTCGGTCAGCGCCGCATCGAGCCGCTGGGCGGTGGGAAAGCCGTCCATCACCAGCCGCTCGGGCGCATCGATGCCGCCATGGTCGGCGCTCAGCACCGCGACATAGTCGATCCCGCGAGCGTCGAGCGCGGCGAACAGCGTGCCCAGCGTCGCGTCGAGCTGCGCCATTTGGATGCACATCTCCACGCCCTCGGTGCCATAGGCATGGCCGACGTAGTCCGTGGCCGAGAAGCTGACCGACAGCACATCGGGGACTTCATCCTTGCCCAGGCCCAACTCGTCGACCAGGCGCACCGCCAGTTCGCCGGTCGCGGCATCGACGCGCGGCGTGCGGTTGAAGGTCTTGTAGTCGCCGGCGACCTGCGGGAAGCGATAGGTGCCGATGGAGAAGCCGCCGACCGGCACTGCGCGGTCGACCTTCTGGCACCATGCCGGCGCAGGGAGCGCAGGCGCGCCCGCGTCGATCAGCTTGTCGGTCACCACGTTCTGCGCCGTCGCGGCGGCGGACACCGGCCGACCTGCATAAGTCGTGAAGCCCTTGCCCAGCCACCAGTAGGCGGCATCGGCATCGTGCCCGCTCATCATCACCGCCGCCCGGTCCTTGGCGGAGACGGCGACGTTCAGCGCGGCGGGATTGGCGCGCTTCATCAGGTCACCCAGCGTCGGCGCCTTGAGGTGGCGGTTCGACACGACCGGCTGCCCCGCCGAACTCTTGGGATCGCGCTCGTCCTCGGCGCAATAGACCACGCGGCCGACCTTGGCATCGTACCAGGTGTTGGCGATGATCCCGGTGCGCGCCGGATGGACGCCGGTCAGCAGTGTCGAGTGACCGGGGCAGGTCTCGGTCGCGGCGTGGGACTGGAAGCCTTGCGGATAGACCGCGCCGCTCAGCAGCCGGGCGAAGCCGCCGGTGAAATGCTGGCGATATTGCGCGAACAGGTCGGCGGAGAACTGGTCGATCGAGATCGCCAGGATCAGGCGCGGCTTTGCGGCGGGGGCTGGCTGCGCGGCGGGTTGCGGCGCGGCGGGCGCGGCAGCCTGGTCCTGCGCGCCGGAAGGCACGGCGGTTCCCATGGCCAGGACACCGCCGAACGCGGCAAGGGCCAGGCGCATGGCACGCGAAGCAGGCATCATGGGGGCGTTTCCTTGAAATGTCCTTGCGGAAGGCGCACAGGCGTCGATGCCGGGAATGCCGGCGACACGCAAGACGCCTCGTCGGCGAAGGACCCGTTTGAACCGATGATCTGGCGCCGCTACTGCCTGGGTGTTGCGCTTGTGTGGCAGGCCTGCGTGCTGTTGCTCACCTCCGGCGCGGCGCAGGCCGCCACCGATCCCAAGCCCACCCACATCACCGCCCAACTCGTCGCCGGGCCTGACGCCACACCGGGAGGCGAAACCCAACTGGCCTTGCGGATGCGGCCGGCGAAGGGTTGGCACGGCTACTGGCGCAATCCCGGCGATGCGGGGCTTGGCATGCAGCTCGAATGGACGCTTCCGACCGGCGCGAAGGCCGGCGAGCCGCGCTATCCAGTGCCGCAGACGCTGCTCGTCTCGGGGTTGATGAACCATGTGTACGAGAGCGAATATGCGGTGCTGGTGCCGTTCACCGCGCCCGCCGACGCACGACCCGGTGCGCGGTTGCCGGTACGGGTGAAAGCCCAGTGGCTCGCCTGCACCGAGCAGCTCTGCGTGCCCGAAAGCGCGGAGCTGGCGACGACCGTGACCGTCGCCGCCGCGCCCGGCCCCATCTCGACCGTGTTCGAGGAGTGGACCCGCCGCCTGCCCGCGCCGCTGGGCGCCAACGCCACCTTCGCGCTGGGCCCCGACGCGGTGCGCTTCGCCGTGCCGCTGCCGGTGGCGGCGGCACTGGAGAACCCGCATCTGTTCGTCGCGCAGGACAAGCTGGTCGACTATGCCGGCGCGCAAACCTTCGCGCGGGCGGGCGACACGCTGCTGATCACCCTGCCGCGCGCCAAGTTCGCGCCGGCCATGGCCGACGGGATCGACGCGGTGCTGCGGCTCGACGCGCAAGGCAACGGCATTGCGCTGTCGGCCCGGCCCGGCGTGGTGCCCAGCGGCGGCGAGCCGATCGCCGGCACCGCACCTACGACGACCGCCACCTTGCCCGCGCTGCCACTGCTGTTGCTGGGCGCGCTGCTGGGCGGCCTGCTGCTCAACGTCATGCCTTGCGTGTTCCCGATCCTCAGCCTCAAGGCGCTGAGCCTGGCGCGCGCGGGCGAGAGCGAGGCGCAGGCGCGTGCCGAGGGCCTGGCCTATACCGCCGGCGTGGTGCTCGCCTGCCTCGCCCTGGGCGCGCTGTTGCTGACCTTGCGCGCGGCGGGGCAGCAAGTCGGCTGGGCATTCCAACTGCAGGAGCCCGCGGTCATCGCCGCGCTGCTGCTGCTGTCGTGCGCGATCACCGCCAACCTGCTCGGCCTGTTCGAGTTCGTGGTACCGGGGTTCGCCAGCCATGGCTCGCCCAAGGGTGCGTTCGCCACCGGGCTGCTCGCGGCCTTCGTGGCGACGCCGTGCACCGGACCGTTCATGGCGACGGCGATGGGCGCGGCGCTGCTGTTGCCGCTGGCGTCGGCCCTGGCGCTGTTCGCCGCCTTGGGCATCGGTATCGCCTTGCCGTTCCTGGCGCTCGCCTTCCTGCCCGCCTTGCGCCGCCGGATGCCGCGACCGGGCGCGTGGATGAACACGTTCCGCCGCTGGATGGCGCTGCCGATGGGCCTCACCGCGCTGGCGCTCGCCTGGCTGGCGACGCGGGTGGCGGGGCCGGTTTTCGCGATGGTGGCGATCGGCCTCGCGGTGCTGCTGGTGGCTTTGCTCGGCTTTGCCGGACGTCGCCAGCGTCTGGGGCGATCCGCGATACGCCCGACCGGAGCGGGTCTCGCCGCATTGGCCGCGATCGCGATCGTCGCCCTGCCTCTCAGCGAGCGGGCCCCATCTGCGTCCGCCGCAGAGGGGCTCAT
>Ga0163161_10002366_pt1 | contig 13514 bp, 8 predicted proteins | sample S45metaG_FD_129847 | JGI IMG/M metagenome (GOLD analysis project Ga0163161, IMG submission 129847) | Switchgrass rhizosphere microbial communities from Kellogg Biological Station, Michigan, USA - S4-5 metaG | ecosystem: Host-associated > Plants > Roots > Rhizosphere > Soil | place: USA: Michigan... | reverse complement strand
TCCGTAATTTTGCACGCAAAAGCAAGCGGTGGCGCCATCCCCATTCAGGGTGACGTTAATTGGAGACTGCACTTTGCCGTGTCGCACGGCGTTGCCAATGAGATTCGAGAAAACCTGTGCCATACGTGATGGGTCGTACTGGCCGGTTACCGTTTCCGAGTCGGTGAAAATGATTTGTGCGTTTGGGTGCGCGGTGGTGAGCTCATCCACGACTGACTGGCAAACAGACGTCAGGTCAGTTTTTTCCGGTCGAACCGGGATTCCAGTTCCCAGGTTGCAGCGTGCCAGGTCAAGCAGGTCATTCACCATCTGGTTGGCGGTTTGAGCGCTTGTAGTAATTTGCGCAATTATTCTTTGTCCACGAGTGCCCAGCTCTTCCGTTTGCCTCAACAGATCGGCACCCAGCGTCACAGCACCCAATGGTGTGCGAAGGTCGTGTCCTAGCACGCCCAATACTGTTTTTCGAGTCGTCTCCACCGCTTGTCCATACGCTGCTATGGACTCGACAAGCGCCTGATCGATTGCCTCGTTGAATCGGATCATGTCCAGAATTTGATGGTCTTCCCCTGAATATCCTTGGGTCAGCCAGAGTCTGAGTACGCTCGACCTGAGGGCGCGATATTCTGAAACCATTTGGTCTAGGGTGAACCCCGCCATGAGGCGCGTAATGGCATGACTTTGAGCGGCCGATTCATCATCTATTACAGGCCCGAGCCCATGGGATTTGTCGATCTGTTCTTGAGGGGTTTGAGAGGTGCACATATCGAGTGCCACACTCCTCAAAATGAACTCGGCATGGTCTCTGAGACCTAGCGGCCCCATAGCTGGCATCGGGGTGTCCACGGACCTGGCGAACTCCTCCCACGCTTGCAGAATAGGCTCCTGGTTTTCGAGGATGAAATCTGAAAGTCGCATAGCAATCCTCGAGCGTCCCATTGATGATGAAGGCATCAGTCAGAAAAATTTGTTCGATAGAATCAGGCTAGCGGAATGCCGAAGATCGGCAATAGATCCGGCGCGAAATACCGCTTGTCAGGTGCCCGAAACGATTACTTTCTGTGACAACACTAACGTTGAAGGTTTAGGAATCTTAACCATGCCTCCCACAGTGCTCGTCGTAGAAGATGATGAAATATTACGTTCAATGACTGGGGACGCGATTTCACTGCTAGGTATCTGTGTGATTGGTTGTGCATCCGCAGATGATGCTCTTCCCATGCTGGAAGGCTCGTCTGCAATAGTCTTGGTAATGACTGACATCTGCATGCCGGGCAGTATGGATGGACTGGAATTGGCTCAAGTGATCTGGTCGCGTTGGCCTTTATTGCCAGTCATCCTCACATCAGGCAATAGATCCATGCCTGATGGGATGATGCCTCCTCACTCTTTTTTCCTGCGCAAGCCGTGGACGCTGGATGCACTGCATCAAGCGGTTAAGACGTATCTGCCTGCCTAATACCAGCAACGATGCTTGCCATTGCGTGTTAGTGAGTGACAGCTTTTGGCCGCTCTATGCAGGTCGCCTCTTGGGCGTGCATTGGTCAAACGCACGCAAACGGTGGTCACCACGGATGCAAATGCCTCGTCGGTAGCATTGCTGCGACATCCTGCCCGGATTCTTCTGCGGCGCAGGAGCATGAGGCTGAAAACGGGGGATGGATGGGGCGCCGGGCACAGACGCCCATCCGATGACTGCAGCTTCAGCGCATGTGCACGTAGGTACCCGGCGCAGCCTCCGCAGCGGCATAGGCCCTGTTGCCCAGTTTTTTGGGAGCTTTTTTGTGATCGCCCGAGCGTGCCTGCAGCCAGGCCTGCCAGTGGGTCCACCAGGAGCCCGTTTGCTTACTGGCCGATTCCATCCACTCCTGTGCCTCGACTGGCAGGTTGCTGCCGGTCATGAAGTGCGCCTTGGGGTTGCCCGGCGGGTTGAGGATGCTCTGGATATGCCCGCTGTTGGACACCACGAACTCGCCCTCACCGCCAAACAGATGCATGGAGCGGTAGCAGGCGTCCCACGGCGTGATGTGGTCTGTCAGGCCTGCGATGCAGTAGAAGTCACTGGTGACCTGACCGAGGTCTATCGGTGTGCCGCAGACCTCCATCGCACCGGCGCGGGCGAACGGATTGGTCTGGTACATATCAATGAATTCGCCGTGCAGCGCGGCTGGCAGGTTGGTTGTGTCGTTGTTCCAGTAGAGGACATCGAAAGCCGGCGGCTCTTTGCCGAGCAGGTAATTGTTGATCCAGTAACTCCAGATCAAGTCATTGGGGCGCATCCAGGCGAAGACTTTGGCCAGTTCGCGGCCCTCCAGCACGCCAGCCTGATAGGAACGGCGCTTGGCGGCCTCCAGGGTCTTCTCGTCGGCGAACAGCCCGACCTGGGTGTCGGGACGTATGTCCAACATACTGACCGCCAGGGTAAAGGCATTGATCTTTTTCTCGTCCAGGGCGGCGTAGTGACCCAACAGCGAGGACATGGTGCAGCCTCCGGAACAGGCTCCGAAGGTATTCAGGTCGGCGCTGCCGGTAATTGCAAGAACCGCGTCGATCGCTTCCTTCAGGGCTTCAACGTAGCTGGAAAAACCCCATTCACGCTGTGCCTTGCCCGGATTGCGCCAACTGACAGCGAAGGTCTGGATACCGCTGTCGAGGAGAAAGCGGATCAAGCTCTTCTCCGGCGTCAGATCAAACAGGTAGAACTTGTTGATCTGTGGCGGTACCACCAACAACGGACGCACCTGCACCTGCTCGGTACGTGGCTTGTACTGGATCAACTCCAGCAGCTCATTGCGAAACACCACCGCACCTTCGGTGATGCCCAGATTGTGGCCCACTTCGAAAGCCGTCTTGTCCACCTGGCTGGGCATGCCGCCGTTTTCGATCAGGTCCCGGGTCAGCTGCGAGAAGCCATTCAGAACGCTCTTGCCGCCGGTTTCAAGGAAGCGCTTGAGCGCTAGCGGGTTGGCCAGGGTGTTGGTTGGCGCCATCGCCTCGGTCAGCAGGCTGATGACGAACTGACCACGTTGAGCATCCTGTTCGCTAAGGTTGCTGGTGCTGATCCAGTCGTTCATCTCCTGGCACCAGGCCAGGTAAGTCTGCTTGTAGCGACGGTAAAGCGGGTTGTGCTGCCAAGTGTGCTCGTCGAAGCGCTTGTCTCCCGCCGCTGGCTTGAGCTGCGAGCGGTCGAGCAGGACATTTTTCAGCTCAATGCCGAATGCAGCCATATGCCGAGCGCTGTGCACGGGTTGCTTCAACACTTGTCGCAGGACCATGCGGGCGCTGCCAAGCAGGTCGCGCCCGCGAGGACCGAACGCCGGATTCAGGCTCAATGTGTGCATCGCAGCTTGCTGGGAGAGCTCTTTGTCTTTTTTGTTCATTGTGACACTCCGGTAAGGCACCCCAATACGGGCGCCCGGCAGTTTTATTTTTATATGGCGGCGGGCAACCGACCGGCATTGTGCCGGCCGGGCGAACCGCAGAAAGGCAGGGCTTGCCACGTAGTTCCGGAGGAGCAGTGTATAGACGGGGGGGAGGTCAACATTTCATTTGGCGACAACGCTTTTTCACTTCATGACAAACCATGACCTTTGGTCCGGGATTGTCCCTATAAATACGTCAACGGCTTGCTGACTGTTTTCGAAGCTTTCATGGCCTGTAGGACCTGCGTGTCAGCTCATTCAACAACTCCTGAGAGCGCGTGTTTAAGCGCCATCAGGGTTACGTCCTGAAAGCTACAAATCCTTGCGCCGTTGCCCACGGCTACGCCAGAATCCGCCGGCTTGTGCGCCTTGGTGCTGCTCGGTAACTTGATTCCCGTCACTGCCCATCAGTGATCGGGTTTAGTCGCCCGTTGATGTCAAGACGCACAATGTCTCTGTCAGTCAGGTATCCCATGCCTGCACTTGATGGCGGTTGTGCGCAGGGCGCTTCGGCGCGCCGATTTCTTGGCTCATCGGTCGACTAACCTGTGCACAGCTGCCTCCCCTTCGTTTAGTCGCGAGCTGGTTGCAGCCTCACTCATATGAGGTTTGAGCCAATGTTCAAAGTAACACCCAACCCACCGGACACCGATCCGGTTTCCCCGTACGAACCCGATTCAAAAAAACTCAACGAGGCCGCCGAACGCGCCCTCAACTTCCACTTCCCGTCGAATGCGGACATCAAAGCCACGAAGCGTACCCGCAGTACGCTGTTTTCCTTGGACCCAGAAGCCACTGCCGAAACCCTGGCGGTTTTTTTGGTCGAGACGCTGGCGTCGGTCGATGTGATGGTCCATCAGTTGGTGGATCATCTGGAGGGTGAGTCGCGCTATGCCTTGCTGGGCATTTCCAACAGCATCATGGTGGCGGAGATCACGGCGAACGGGGTGCTGGATAAAGTTGAGCCATCCGTGTAATCGCTGTCCTGTGGTGAGGGAGCAAGCTCCCTCATCAGTTACGCAATTTCTGCGTCAACGCAATTTTTGTAGCAGCAGGCTCCGCAAGCTGCTACAGGTTGCGTACAGCGATCCGCATCAAACGCGTTTATCCAACGCCGCCTCAGCCGCCGCAATTTGCGCCTGGCGCTGAGCAATCACATCGCCCACCGGTGGCCCCTGAAAGCGTCGCGCTTCAAAGCCGAACCAGACAATCGCCGTCAGCACCAGGAAACCGATGGTGATGTACAGCGCCCAATCATTCGGTGGCTGGATGCCGATGATGAAGATGATCACCATCGAGAGGACCGAGAGCAGGGCAAACACGGTGTACCAGAAGCGCCCCATGTTCCACGGTCCCATGGTCGGCCACTTCGCGGTCCCGAAGGTGAACAGGCCGAGCACGATGGGGATGACGAAGGAGAAGAACAGGAAGATCACCGTGCAGGACACGACGATGGTGTAGACCGGCGTTTCGCCGATCGAGATCACCGACGAGCCCCAGACGAACAGAACGGCGAGGGTGGCGCCGGTCCAGATCGCTGCCACAGGGCTGCGAAAGGTTGGTGAGACCGAGGCCAGCGCTTTGGAGCAGGGCAGGCCGCCGTCACGGGAGAAAGCGAAGATCATGCGTGAAACCGAGGTCACGGTCGCCAGCCCGCAGAGAAACTGCGAGATGAAAATCGCTACGTACAACGCGAGCTTCAGGGTTGGGTTGACCTGCGTGTCCATCGCCCAGAAGAACACGGTCCAGCCATGTGACGCGGCTTCGTCCATGTTGGGCAGCATCAGCACAAACGAGCTGAGCATCACCCAGCCGAAGAGCAACGACCAGACCACCGACATGACCATGCCGCGCGGCACGGACATGGCGGCATTGCGCGTCTCTTCCGAGGTGTGCGCAGAGGCGTCATAGCCGGTGATGGTGTAGATCGGCAACAGCAGGCCGAGCATGAAAATCCAGCCGTTCGACACCTGGGGCCAGACGCTGCCACCCGCCTCGCCGGAGTAGTTGCTGAAGGTCCACAACCGGGCGAACTCATAACTGGGTGCCGAGATCAGGCAGACGATGGTCAGCGCCAGCGCCGTGGCGAAAATCAGGTAGCCGGAGAAGTCGGTGAGCTTGGCGGTCAGGCCGATGCCCAAGTGGTTGCACAAGGCCTGAAGTCCCGTCAGCACCGCGAGGAAAATCACCCGGACCGTGGTCGTATCTTCCATGCCCAGCGCCGGGCCAAAGGCACCAAAGAAGAAGTAATAAGTGCCGACGTTGATCGCCCCCAACACGGTGACCAACCCCAACAGGTTGAACCACGCGGTCAGCCAGCCGGTGAAGCGGTTGCCGAGAATTGAGCCCCAGTGATACAGCCCGCCAGCGGTGGGATACGCGGAAGAAATCTGCGCCATGGCCATGGCGAACACCCCGGAGATCAGGCAGCCGATTGGCCAACCGATGCCGATGGAGGCGCCGCCTGCGCCGGAGGTGCCCTGGGCAAGGGAGTTGATGCCCCCAGAGAGGATGCAGATGATTGAAAAGGAAATCGCAAAGTTGGAGAAAACGCCCATTCGTCGCGACAGCTGCTGGGCGTAGCCCATGCTGTGCAGCGCCTTGACGTCATCGTCATGCGCCGCGTCGGCGCCGGGCTGGCTTTCAACCCCTTGTCGTACTGCTCCTGTCTCCAACCGCTACAACCTGCCCGTGCGCTGAGCACTGACAGTCAATTGCTCTACAGGCGGCCGTGAAACGCCGCGTCGAAAATCTCTGCCGCACCGGCCTTTGTCAGTGGCAGCGGATTACCGCCGGCAGAGGGGTCGACAACGGCCATGTCCGCGATCAGGTCGGCCTGTTGGTCATCCACCCCCAGTTGCACCAGCGTGTGCGGCACGCCGATGTCTTTGCGCAGTTTGAGGATGAAGGCGAGGAAACTGTCGAAGCCGGGGGAGGGCAGGCGCAAATACGCAGCCAGGCGCGTGATGCGTTCCTCGATGGCCGGGCGATTGAATTTCAGGACGTAGGGCATGAAGGTCGCATTGGTCATGCCGTGATGGGTGTCGTACAGCGCGCCCACCGGATGCGAAAGGGCATGCATCCCGCCGAGTCCTTTTTGGAATGCGGTGGCGCCCATCGCCGCCGCCGCGAGCATGTGCGCGCGCGCATCAAGGTCGGACGGCGTGTGCACGGCGCGCACCAGTGCGTTGGCCACCAGGCGTATGCCTTCCACGGCGATGCCGTCGGCCAGTGGGTGGAAACCGGGGGCGCAGTAGGCTTCCAGGCAATGGGCCAAGGCGTCCATGCCGGTGCCAGCGGTGACTTTGGCCGGCATGCCGACGCTCAGGGCCGGGTCGCTGATCACCACACGCGGCATCATTTTCGGGTGGAAGATGATGCGTTTGGTGTGGGTGGCCTCGTCGATGATCACCGCTGCACGGCCCACTTCCGACCCCGTGCCCGCTGTGGTCGGCACGGCAATGACCGGGGCGATCCGGCTTTCATCGGCACGGGTCCAGTAGTCGCCGATGTCTTCGAAATCCCAGACTGGACGCGTCTGACCGCTCATGAAGGCGATGAGCTTGCCCATGTCCAGGCCGCTGCCGCCACCGAAAGCAATCACGCCATCGTGGTTGCCCGCACGCCAGGCGTCGAGGCCGCCGGCAAGGTTGGCTTCGACCGGGTTGGGCTTGAGGTCGCAAAACAATTCGACGCCCAGGCCGGCAGCGCGCAGGGCTTCCAGGGTGGCGATGGTCATCGGCGCACGCGCCAGGCCACTGTCAGTGACCAGCAGCGGACGCTCGATGCCCTGGCTGCGGCAGGTGTCGGCGAGTTCGGCGATGCGGCCGACACCAAAGCGGATGCTTGTAGGGTAATTCCAGTTCGCGGTCAGGCTCATGGCTCAGATCTCGTGGCGCAAATGGAAGGATTTGGCGCGGGTCAGGTGTTCATAACCGAGGCGCGACAGGGTGACGCCGCGCCCGCTGTTTTTTACCCCGGTCCAGGCCAGGGCCGGGTCGAGGTAGTCGCAGCGGTTCATGAATACAGTACCGGTGTCGATGTCATTGCCCAGGCGTTCGGCGGCGGCCAGGTCCTGGGTCCAGATGGAGGCGCTGAGCCCGAACTCGCTGTCATTCATCAAGGCGAGGGCTACGTCGTCGTCTTCCACCGGCATGATGCCGACCACGGGGCCAAAGCTTTCCTCGCGCATGACTGACATTTGATGAGTGACGTCGACCAGCACTTGCGGCGCGAGGTAGGCGCTGCCCGCTACATCAGCGGGAAATGCCTGGGGTTCAATCAGTGCCGTTGCACCTTGGGCCAGCGCTGCGGCGATCTGACCACGTACGAAATCAGCGGCAGCCGGGGTGACCATGGGGCCGAGCGTGGTGGCTTCGTCCAGTGGATTGCCGAGCACGTATTGACGGGTCAGGGCAGCGAAACGCTCGATGAAGGCTGGGTAGACCTGCTTATCGACATAAATGCGCTCGATCGCGCAGCAGCTCTGCCCGGAATTGAAAAAGCTGCCGTCGACCAGGTTTTCTACCGCATGGTCGAGATTGGCATCTGCGCGAACATAGGCCGGGTCTTTGCCGCCGAGCTCCAGGCCGACGCCTAGGAAGCGCCCGGTGGCGGCAGTTTCCATGGCCTTGCCGGCGCCGACGGAGCCAGTGAAATTGACCTGATGAACACGTCCCGAGCCAATGATCGCAGCGGTCTGGCTATGGTCGAGCAGCAGGTTATGGAACAGCCCGGCCGGGAGGTTGGCGCGGGCCATGGCCTCGGCGAACCGTTCGCCAACCAGTAGGGTTTGCGATGAGTGTTTGAGGATCACGCTGTTGCCGGCCATCAGCGCTGGAATGATCGTATTCACGGCGGTCAGGTACGGGTAATTCCATGGCGCAATGACCAGCACTGTCCCCAATGGATCACGCTGGATGTGCCGGCGGAAACCGCTGACTGGCGCGGGTTCAATCGCTGCCAGGGCTTCAGGCGCAATGGCGATCATGTGGCGGGCACGCTCTTCGAAACCGCGCAATTCGCCCGCGCCAAAACGCACCGGGCGCCCCATTTGCCAGGCCAGTTCCCGCACGATGTCAGTTTTCATCGCCAGCATCGCGTCCACCACCGCACTGCAAAAAGCGGCACGTTCGCTCAGTGGCCGGCGTTTCCATTGCGTCTGGGCGGTGGCAGCTGCCTCCAGCGATTGCTCGATTTGCGCTGTATCGGCGTAACGACGTTCAGCGTAAACCCGGCCATCGACCGGGGAAATGAGTTGAATGATTGCCGTCATGGTGACCTCAATAGCGTTCAAAGCCGCGCTGCAATTCCCAATCGGTGACCCGCCGGTCGTACTCTTTCTGTTCCCATTCGGCGGTGTGCACGTAGTGGTCGATCACTTCATCACCGAATGCTTCGCGCAACATGCTGGAGGTCTGGAGTGCGGCGCAGGCTTCGCGCAAGGTCTTGGAAACTTCCGGCAAGTGTTCGTCGAGGTAGGCGTCGCCTTCAAAGGGCGGCGCGAGGGTGAGCTTCTCGTCGATCCCGGCCAGGCCCGCCGCGATCAGGGCCGCAAAGGCCAGATACGGGTTGAGGTCAGCACCGCCGATGCGGCATTCGATACGGATGGATTTGCTGTCTTCTGCGCACAGGCGAAAGCCGGCGGTGCGGTTGTCCCGGCTCCACACCGCCCGCGTCGGTGCAAACGTGCCGGCCTGGAAGCGCTTGTACGAGTTGATGTAGGGCGCGAGAAAACAGGTGATGTCGTTGGCGTACTTGAGTTGCCCGGCGACCCAGGAACGCATCAGTGTCGACATGCCGAATTCGGCCTTGGCGTCGAAGAACAACGGCTTTTTACCGTTCTTGTCCCACAGCGAATTATGGATGTGGCTGCTGGACCCGGCGGCGTCATAGCGCCACTTTGCCATAAAGGTGATCGCCTTGCCTTGCAGTTGCGCAATCTCTTTGCAGGCGTGTTTGATGATGACGTGGTGGTCGGCCATGGTCAGGGCATCGGCGTAGCGGATGTTGATCTCTTCCTGGCCCGGGCCCCATTCACCCTTGGAGTTTTCCACGGGAATGCCGCTGGCCTGCAGATGCTTGCGAATCGCCCGCAGCACCGGCTCTTCGCGGGTGGTCTGCAGGATGTTGTAATCCTCGATGTAGTGGCCGGCGGTTTTTGGCTTTTGGTAGTTGCGCTCGTGGATGGCCTCGTAGCTCTCATCGAACAGATAGAACTCCAGTTCCGAAGCGAACATGCCGGTATAGCCACGCTCGCGCAGGCGTTCGATCTGCTTCTTCAGGATCGCCCGAGGGCTGTGCGGCAAGTCGCGTCGATGGTGGTGATCGAGTACATCACAGAGCACCAGCGCCGTGCATTCCAGCCATGGCACCCGGCGCAAGGTGGACATGTCGGGCTTGAGCACAAAGTCGCCATAGCCTTTGCTCCAGCTGGCGGCGGCATAACCCGGCACGGGCTCCATGTCGATGTCGTCGGCCAGCAGGTAGTTGCAGCAGTGGGTTTCTTCATGGCCGCTGTCGATAAAAAACTCGACCTGGAATCGCTTGCCGACCAGACGTCCCTGCATGTCGACCATGCAGACCAGTACGGTATCGATTTCGCCGGACACAGCGGCACGCTTCAATTCATCAAAGCTGAGGAGGGGCTCGGTCATCACGTCAGTCCTGCGTGAAAGTGTGGGCCAGTCTGAAATAGCTGTTGCAGACGCTCTTCAGAAAAACCCAAACCCTGCCGGAGCGAGCATCGTGCGCAATAAGCTGATCCTTAGCTTAGCCTACTGTCGTTTATTGCAAGTTTTGCGGTTTGATGCCTGATAAATCAGCCTGAAAGTGGGCGATTCAACGTGTTTCTGGACGCCGTCGCTGCCCCTATGGCATGGTCGAAAAAATGCCACGCAATCAACAGGATTCAGAAGATGGAGGAGGGGGATCAGCTCGGCGGCACACCGTCGATGGCAATGCTCAAGGCATTCAATAATTGCGTGTTGCACCTCGGGCGACTGGCTCGGGAGCGCGGCGCCTCGCAGTTCATCGAAGACGGGCTGCAAGCCTTTCGCCCACTGGTGCCGTTTGCTTCGGCATGGTGGGGCGAGATGTCCACGTCAGACGCCCATGCGGCGCCGAAAAGCTGGATGCACGGGCGTATCGACTTGCCCGAATCGTTTGCCGCCGAATGGCACAAGAGCGCGGGCAGCGACAAATTCTCCCATGACACCTTGAGCCAGCCCGGTGAAGTGGTGCGCGACAGTGGCTTCACCGATCCCCATGAAGAAGTCGACGCCTTCGCTCGCCGGCATGACCTTTACCACCCGATGTGCATCACCTTCGAATTGCCCGAAAGCGGTTTGATGTTTTTTGTCTGCCTCTATCGTGGCGAACAGGTACTGGCCTTCAACGACAGCGAGGCGGCGTTGTTTTCCGCCTTCTGCGATCACCTGTTGCAGCTGTGGCGATTTCAGGTGCAAGACATGATCCGGTTCGACACCGGTAACGGCGCCAGCGACTTCGGAGTCGCGCGCATGGACGGCACGCTGCTGTATGTGGGCGCCAGCCTGTGCGCGGCGATCCAGCGCGAAGTGCCGGGGTGGAGCGGTTCGATGCTGCCGGCGCAGGTGATTGCCCAACTGCCGAACGCGCCAAGCGTCATGCGACTGGGGCGCTGTGCGCTGACCCTCAGCCCGAATGCCAGGCACGTCATTCTGTCCCTCGAAACCCAGTCACGCGGGGCCGTGCTGGCGCCACGGGAGCGGACGGCGGCGATGCTGTTCGCGGCCGGTCACTCGTATAAAGAGATCGCCAAAATCCTCGCCTTGAGCCCCGCGACCGTGCGCACCTACTTGCGCAACTGCTACTTGCAGCTGGGCGTGAAGAGCAAGGTTGAGTTGGGTTCTGTTTTGTCTGCGCAGGCTACCCGCCGCGAATCTCTGTGACGCCCACTCATTCACTGACCCCTCCTCATTTGTAGAGGTCCATCCAGCGGCCGCGCGCGATAGGGTATGCCTTGCATTTCAGGGGCTTGCGCGCAGGCTGGTCGGGCCTCTTCCAAAACTATAAATACAGAGGTGGGCAGTTGAAATTTTCCAGGCTTTTTGTCGCCGTTGCGGCAACCACGGCATTTTCCGGTCTGACGCTGGTGGGGTGCCAGACCAAAAGTTCGACGCCCGCAGACATGGTCATGCGCAACGGCTATGTCTACACCGTCGATGGCCAGAACTCGGTGCAGCAGGCGATCGCCGTCACGGGCGGGAAGATTGTCTATGTCGGCAATGACGATGGGGTTGCCTCGTACATCGGCAAGCAAACCCAATTGATCGATCTGGCGGGGCGCATGCTGATGCCGGGGTTCATCGATGCGCACATGCATCCGGGGGATGGCGGTCGCGCCATGTCCTTGTGTGACCTGAAATACCAGACCATGACGCGCAATGAGTTTCAGAAAACCATTCAGGCGTGCCTGGATGCCGACAAGGATAAAGGGCCGGATGTCTGGCTCGAAGTGGGCAGCTGGGACCGGATGGGCATGGACGGACTCGACGGCGATCCGGACAAATCGACGCTGGACGCACTCAAGACCCAGCGGCCGATTCAGGTGCGCTCCACCGATTTCCACTCTGTGTTGACCAACTCGCGTGGACTTGCCGTCGCCGGCATCAACAAAAACACGCCCAACCCGAGTGACGGCAAGTACGTACGCGACAGTGCCGGCAACCTCACCGGCATCTGCGAAGACGGTGCAGCCGATGCCATGGCCGCCGTGGTACCGCCGGCCACCGACGCGGAAAAACTCAACCAGACCCGCGCCGCGCTCGATGCGATGCGCCAGCAGGGCATCACCAGTTTCTTCGATGCCTTGTCAGGACCGGAGAATGGCAAAGCATTCACAACATTGCAGCAGTCGGGCGAGCTGACCGCCCGGGCCTTGCTGGCGATCAAACTGGACCCGGCCGCCGCTGCAGCCGACCCGGCGAAAACCATCGCCGAGGCCAAGGCGATGGCTGCGACTTACGACCAGGGCGAAGCCAAAGTCGCGCCCGGCGTGAGCATGCGTCACGTCAAATTGTTCATGGATGGCATCATCAATGCGCCGGCGGACACCGGTGCGATGTTGACGCCGTACCTGCACAACGCCGGTACCGATAAGGCGCCAAAATGGGCGCCGGGCAAAAACATCGGCGAGCTGTATTTCCCGCCGCAAGTGCTCAAGCCGCTGCTGTTGCAAGCCGTGCAAGCCGGCCTCGACCCGCACCTGCACGCCACCGGGGACCGCGCCGTGCGGGACTCCCTCGATGGCATCGAATACGTGCGTCAGCAGTTGCCCGGCAACGGCTTTCGCCCAGCCATCACCCACAACGAGTCCGTGGACCCCGCCGACTATGGGCGCTTCAAGGCCCTCGACGTGACGGCCAACATGTCCTTCCAGTGGGCGCAGCAAGCACCGTCCACGGTCGACGGCACCAGCGATCACCTCGGGCCTGCGCGTTTTGCCCGCATGGAACCCTCGGGCAGCATCGCCCGCGCTGGCGGTCGGGTGGCGTATGGCAGCGACTGGCCGGTGGACCCGCTCGATGAGTTCCTGGCGCTGAAGATCGGTGTCACCCGCTCAGGTGATCCGTTGAACCCGCACAGCTATGGCCCCAAGTACGCCGGCCGCCTCAATGCCGACCCGGCGCTGTCCCGTGCCGACGTGTTGCGCACCATCACCTTCAACGCCGCCGAGCAACTGAAACTGGAGAAGGTCGTCGGTTCGGTCGAGGTCGGCAAGTTTGCGGACCTGATCGTGCTGGACAAAAACTTCATGCAGGTGCCCGAAGAGGAGCTGGCTCGCAACGCTGTGCTGATGACAGTGGTCGGCGGCAAAGTCGTGTGGGCCAAGGCGCCGTTCGTGGGACAAGTGGCCATGGCCGAACAACAGAAATAACCCCATGCCCACTAATGCCGATCAGTTAAGCAATTTCTGCTGTAACGCAATTTCTGTAATTGAATGGACTCGCCCAAGCCGAGGCGTCAATGCGCCACGGTGGCAGTCTAAACAGCCAACGACAGCGAGGGCGAGTCCATGAAAAAGCATACTTCGATTGATCAATCCTTGTCTTC
>Ga0163161_10002362_pt1 | contig 13533 bp, 10 predicted proteins | sample S45metaG_FD_129847 | JGI IMG/M metagenome (GOLD analysis project Ga0163161, IMG submission 129847) | Switchgrass rhizosphere microbial communities from Kellogg Biological Station, Michigan, USA - S4-5 metaG | ecosystem: Host-associated > Plants > Roots > Rhizosphere > Soil | place: USA... | reverse complement strand
TGTTGCCAAACCTGCAGGTACTGTTCGCCTTGTCAGCCGGGGTCGACCAACTTGACCTTGACCGCCTGCCAACGACCCTGCCGGTGGTACGTTTACTCGACCCGAGCATCACTCGGGGCATGTGCGAGTACGCCAGTTTTGCGGTGCTTAGCCTGCACCGGGATATGCTCCGTTATCGCCAGCAACAAATGGCTCGGTGCTGGCAGGCTCACTTGCTGCAACCGGCAGCCAAACGTCGAGTAGGTGTCATGGGGCTCGGCACACAAGCTCAACAGATTCTGGCCACCTTGCAGACCTTTGGATTCGATTTATCGGGCTGGGCACGCAGCGAGCATCACATTGCCGGGGTGGATTGCTTTGCGGGTACCGAACAACTTCCAGCTTTCCTCCGTCAGTGCGACATAGTGCTTTGTGTCCTGCCATTGACCGAGCAGACCAAAGGGATTCTCAACCGTCAGTTGTTCCAGCACCTCCCCAAAGGCGCTGCCTTGGTCAACATGGGAAGGGGTGGGCACCTGATAGAAGAGGATCTGCTTGAGGCTTTGGCCAGCGGCCAGCTCAGCGCGGCGGTGCTAGACGTACTGCAACAGGAGCCAGCGGCGCCGGACCATCCCTTCTGGCACCACCCGCAGATATTGCTGACACCGCATATCGCTGCGATGACCCAACCGGAAAGTGCGTTTAGCGTGTTGCTGGAAAATATCCGCCGTCATCAACGCGGTGAGTCAATGCTTGGCCAGGTTGACCGCGAGCGAAGTTACTGACCAACGACTGCCAACCCACCGGTAACAACCAACCGGCGCCAGATTTTTTACTTCTCTGAGGCAAATCTGGCGCTATACAAAGCAAACCAGTTATTCATCCCACTTTGCTGTTTTTGTGCATACCCACCCAAAAAAATCAGCCGACATTTGCTGCTGATCCCCCTCCCCGATTGAGTAGTTATTGCGGCTCGTGAAGTCGCAACTTATGCAATCTACCGAATTGACTGCACCCCATTGTCAGGTCTCGCCGTAACTGCGATACAGCCACCGCTGCGCAGCCCCGACTGCTGGTCAAGTCCACCGTAAGGCGCTGATCGACAGGACTCTCCCGGGTTTACTTCGCAGTGGTTTACCTGAGCTGCCGCAAGAGCGTTGCTTGCCGCGCAGGCAACGAACACTAATAAGAACTCATGGAGTAAGCGATGAACATCGCAAAACTTAGCTCTCTCTCCTTGGCTGTCATTGCCGCCACCACGCAACTGGCAATAGCTGGTCAGCAACAGGAAGCCAATGGCTTCATTGAAGACAGCAGCCTCGGGTTGCTCAATCGTAATTTCTATATGAATCGCGACTTCCGCAATGGCGGCAGCAATAGCCAAGGTACTAACGGCTCCAAGCCGGCCAGCGAGCGCAATGGCTTTCGCGAGGAGTGGGCACAGGGGGCCATGCTCAACTTCGCCTCTGGTTTCACCCAGGGCACCATCGGTTTCGGCACCGATGCCTACGCGTACGGCGGGGTCAAACTGGACACTGGCCGCGGCCGGGCCGGCAATGGCCTGCTGCCGATCAGCAACAACCGCACCGCCGAAGCTGAAGTGCCGGACAGCTACGGCGAGATCGGCGGCGCAGTGAAAATGCGCATTTCCTCTACCGTGCTGAAGTACGGCGAACAACGCCCGACCGCTCCGGTATTCGCCACCGGCGACAACCGCTTACTGCCGGAAACCGCTACCGGCTTCCAACTGTCGAGCAAAGAGTTCGACGCAGTTTCTTTCGAGGCTGGCCACTTCACCGCATTCAACAATCGAGCCTCGACCAACTCCGATGACAAACTGCTCACCACTTACGGTGGGACCGAAGCTGACAGCGTCGACTTCATTGGCGGCACCTATAAAGTCAACAGCAACCTCAGCCTGATGGCGTACACCAGTGAGGCAGTCAATGTCTGGCGTCAGCACTTCGGCAGTGCCTCCTATACGATCCCTCTGACTGATCAGCAATCGATGAATTTTGGCTTGACAGCCTATAAGACCCAGGACCAAGGCGAAGCGCGTGCCGGTAAACTGGACACCACGAGCTGGTCGGCAAAGGCGGCCTATTCCTTGGGGGCCCACAAGTTCACCCTGGCTTATCAGAAGATCGATGGCGACGAGTATTTCGACTACATCGGTGTGGACTCGATCTGGTTGGCCAACTCGATTCAGTACTCCGACTTCAACGCCCCCAACGAGCGCTCCATCCAGGCTCGTTATGACCTGAATATGGCCACGTTCGGCATACCGGGGCTGAGCTTCATGGCCCGCTATGTCAAAGGTGATCAAATCGATGGCACCAAGGCCGATCCGCACGGTGCCTATGCCAACAAGGTGGGCGACGACCAGAAGGAGTGGGAGCGTGACCTGGAAGCCAAATACGTGGTCCAGGCAGGGGCCGCCAAGGACCTGTCCTTCCGCGTGCGCCAGGCTACGCATCGCGCGACCTCGTTTGAGAGCGATATCGACGAAGTCCGCCTGATCATCGAGTACCCGCTGAGCATTCTGTAACGTTAGGTCCTGGCCGGTTTACCTGTGGGCCGGCCGGTTTTATTGAAGGTCTGCTCCACGCTCCCTTTACCTTGAGGCGCCCATCCGGGCGCCTTTTTTTCCAATCTCCCCATCAGAAGTGGCTTTTGCTTTGCTCCGCATCCTGAAAGTCGATCCAGTATTTGCTGCCGATACTGCTTCTCATTTGAGCAGTAAATGTGGCCTGCAAAGCTATCGCTTAAAGAATCTACCGAATCAATGGAGGCCTCTTGTCAGGCCTCGCAGCAGGTGAGATACAAATACTTTCCACGGAGAAATCCGACCGGTCACGCTCCCTGTATACGGAGATCTGTCATGTCCAACTCGCAACGCCCTACGTATAGCTATCGCCCCATGACCACGGCCGATGTGCCGTTGGCCCACGCCTTGTCCGTACAGCTGAAATGGCCCCACCGCCTGGAGGAATGGGCCATGTTGCAGCGCATCGCGCAGGGTTTTGTCGTAGAAGATGGAGGTCGCCTGATAGGTACCGCGTTCACCTGTGCGCAGGGAGATTACGCCACTATCGGCCTGGTGATCGTCAGTGATGAGTACCAGGGCCAGGGTATCGGTCGCAAGCTGATGGAACTGGCACTTGAGGCTTGCGGATCACGTACCGCCATGCTCAATGCGACGCTGGCCGGTGCCCCACTTTATGCCAGCCAGGGATTCATTGACTTTGGACATATTCAACAACATCAGGGGCATGCGCTCTCCCCTGTACCAAATGTTCTTCCAGCCGATGAGCGCTGCCGTCCGCTGACCGAAGCCGATAGAAACGATCAAGTCGTACTGGCCAACGACGGCAGCGGCCTGAACAGGCACGCCGTGCTCAATGATCTATTCGATGTTGTCGAACACTCGGTCGGCATCGAGCGCGAGGGTCAGCTACGCGCCTTCGCCATGCTGCGCCCATTCGGCCGTGGTCGCTGCATCGGCCCGGTCATCGCGGAAAGTCCAGAGCAGGCCAAGCACTTGATCGCGGTGTTGTTGGCCCGAGTTCCGGACGCATTCGTGCGCATGGATATACCGTCCGATAGCGGACTGGCCCCTTGGCTGGAAGAAGCCGGGCTGAAGCAGGTCGACACCGTTGCGCAAATGGTTCGTGGCACCCCACCGCAGGCTATCGGCGCAGTCCGCCAGTTTGCGCTGGTGACTCAGGCCATCGGCTGACTACCCCCCCCGCAAATCCATACAACGCCACACGACGCATATTTCTGGAGCAACTCCTTCATGCAAGAGCTCACTGCAGTGCTGCTGGCACACGCCGATGGCAGCCCCGTTTCAACAAAATTTACCCCCGGCTCGCTAGGGGCCAACGATCCGTTCGACAGACACATTGCATATGTCGGGACGGATGACATTGCTGCCGGCGTGGTCCAGGCGAGCGGACAATTCAGCGTCAATGAATATCCCTACAGCGAAATGATCGTGGTACACACAGGACAAGTCACCCTGCAGAGTCAGGATGGCACGCTCCAACTCAATCCCGGTGATAGCGCAGTGATTGCCCGGGGTACATCTCTTCAAGTCGAAGCGCAACCCAACTCTCTCTGGGCATTCTGCGCCGATACTCAGCTCGTTGCCGCGTGCAATCCCGGATTAACGCCTCTCCCCCCGCTAACCCTGCTATCTCCCTCGGCAGCACCGGATGCAGAAATCCTGCTAAGCCCGGCACCTCAATGTCGCTCGCACAATGTGTTTGTCGAAGAAGCGACCAACCTGCGTATCGGCGTCTGGGACTCGACACCCTATACCCGCAAGGCGAGGCCGCACATGCTGCATGAACTGATGAACCTGCTCGAAGGCAGTGTGACCCTCCAGATAGCGGACGGGACGCATCTGACGGTCAACACTGGCGATACAGTGTTCGTGCCCCGAGGCGCACCATGCGCCTGGAACAGCAGCACCTATGTGCGCAAGTTCTACGTCGTCAAGTAACTCGAACCGCCTTAGCGCCGCAGATGGATTTCTCCTTCACCGGCCCACCACAAAACAGATCAATCGCTTGCGGAGTACAGACAATGGGATTGGGTGGCTTCAGTACCGGAAAACTCCTGATCATCCTGTTGATCGTGATCATGCTGTTCGGAACCAGGCGCCTGAAAGGCTTGGGGTCAGATCTCGGCGACACGATAAGGGGGTTCCGCAAATCCATGGGCGACGATAAGCCAGTCACTGAGCAGCCCAGGGACCCACCCATTGACGCTCAGGCACGCACGCTCGAAGACTCGGTAAAAAAATACTAACCCCTAATCTATATCGTCTTTAGCGAACGGCTATTGGTGGTCCAGACAGCTCTGAAGAGATCACTAATCGTGCCATTGAAGCTCGTCGGCGTGGCGAATGCCCAAGCCCAAGTAAACAATTCAAACAGAGGTGAGAAGCGAGAATGGAAGTGCAGCTGATGTCAGACAAGTCTGTCACTGAGGAAGCATTCTGGGAGCGCGTGTGCGCAGCCTATCCTGAGCAGCGCCCCTTATTGAACCTGAACAACGCGGCAGTGAGTCCGCCACCGCTGGTGGTAGAGCAGGCTATGATTGATGCCTATCGGCTGATCAGCCACAACCCGGACGTCAATATGTGGAGCAAGCTCGACGCCGAGCTCCCCACGATCAAGCAACAGCTGGCTGACATGGCCGATTGCGATCCCGATGAGATCGCCCTGAACCGCAACTCATCCGAAGGCTTGTCGACAGCCATCTTCGGCATTCCATTGAAGGCCGGCGACCAAGTGCTGGTCTCACTGTGGGACTATCCGAGCGTAATAGCCGGATGGTTGCAGCGTCAGCAGCGCGAAGGCATCGAAGTGGTGACCGTCGACTTCGACCTGATGGACGATGAGAATGTCATCGTGCAAGCGTATGCACAGGCAATTACCCCGCGTACACGGGTGATCCAGCTGACCCACATGCTTCATTGGACCGGGCGAGTCCTGCCGGTCAAGCGCATCTGTGCGCTAGCCAGAGCGCGGGCAATTGTCACTGTGGTGGACGGTGCCCAGACGTTTGCGCAGATGCCGCTCAGCTTCCGCGAACTGGATTGCGACTACTTCATCACCAGCCTCCACAAATGGCTGGGGGCGCCGGTCGGCAATGGCATGCTAATTGTCAGGCGCGACCGAATCGACAGCACTTGGCCGTTGCTGGGGCCTTTCGATCCGCCGCCGCTTCAAATCGACAAATTCGACCACTGGAATCTCGGCACCTATAACTCGGCGATACAGGCGGGCATTGCCCCGGCTATCCGTTTCCATACACAAATCGGCACGCGAGTCATTCACGCACGCCTACAGGAGCTGACCCGCTACTGGGTTGACCTCGCCAAAGACATTCCTGGTTTCAGGCTCCACACGCCACTTGATACCGTCGAGCTGGGCGCAGTAAGCCTGTTCTCTATCGATCAATGTGATGCTCGATGGGTTGAACAGGAGCTTCGAAAAACCCACCAGGTGCATGTCAAGTTCCGCCAGATCAGGCACATCAGCGGACTTCGGGTGTCGCCGAGCATCTACACGAAGAAGAGCGATCTAAGCCGCTTTGTTGAGGCGCTAAAGCAGGTGGTTGCAAGCAGGTAACCCCGGCGGGCCAGGGGATACACTTGAGACCCGCAGAGGCAGTGGCCCCTGAAGGCAGCTTGGGTGTGTTCCCCCCACCGCTGCTAGATGCCATCACCCGAGGAGTACAAAGGGTTAACCAAATCGTAATTCTTTGTCAGGCGCTCGATGCTGCCATCACGCTCCAACTCCGCCAGAACCTTATCGAGACGCTGCATGAACTGGGGCTTGTAAGGATAAGCCGAAGCATTGAGCCGGGTATAACCAAGGTACCCCGCCTCACCGGAGAGCCAAGGTCCTTCGACTAGCCAGTTGAGATCGTTCTGGGCAAAGACGCCCTCGCGTTGCATCTGCTCAAGTTCCCATTGGACCGAAAGGCGGTCATTGATATAGACATCTATTCGTCCATGATAGAGCCTGGCCAGGTTGCTACGATTGTCGTTGGCATAACTCTGCTTCAGGGCCCCTGTAGCGAGCATGCTTTGGTAGTCCTGGTCGTCAATGCTCATGAACCCTCTGTTCACGCCAATACGCAGACCGCTATAGCCGAACGGGAAGTGTTCGACCGGTCGTATTCGCGCCAATTCTGCTCGCACAAAGACGACTACCTTCTCCCTCAATATAGGCCGCGAGAAGTCCATCCAGGGCCGTGCGCTGGGTCGATGGTAGGGTGGATAAAGAGCAAAGGCGCGGCCGCTGGCCACTTCCGCCAGACCGCGCGCCCAAGGCACAGGACGAATGTGCACGTTATATTCCGGCATGCGGGTAAAGGCGGTGCGCAGAATATCGGTGTAAAGCCCCTTGGCCTCATCACCCTCGGCATAGCTATAAGGCGGGTAGCCGGCGTCACAGAGAATGACCACGTCTATGGGGGACCCCGCCCAACTCTTGGCGTGCATAGCGCAGCCCACCAAAACCATCAATAACATCCGCATACTCAACTTCCTTCACATTCCTTTGATCCCTCTTCGCTGGCCCTTCGCAATACTGGAAAGAGCCGTTCGAAGCGGTTCCACTGCGCAGGCGCCCGGTAGGCCACTTTGAGCAGAGACTGTCAGAGGGGTATTTGCGCGCGATAAAAAAAGCCCGCAGTGAGACGGGCTAGAAGGGTGATACACAGGAATGAGTGGAGCTCTCCTGCCGACCTGTTGTTATCTGGAGTTAAAGCGCCGCAGCGATGGCCATACCGACATCCTGGGTCGAGCCTTGTCCACCCAAATCAGGGGTGATCGGCCCCTCGGAGATGACCTGCTCGATAGCCTTGAGAATGCCGTCATGGGCCGCACGGTAGCGCTCATCGCCATTGCCCAGGAAGTCCAGCATCAAGGCACCGGACCAGATCATCGCAATCGGGTTAGCGATGTTCTGTCCATAGATATCCGGCGCCGAGCCATGGACCGGTTCGAACAGCGAGGGAAAGCGCCGCTCCGGATCGAGGTTGGCAGAGGGGGCGATGCCGATGGTCCCGGCGCAGGCAGGCCCCAGGTCGGACAGAATGTCGCCAAACAAATTCGACGCCACCACCACATCGAAACGATCCGGCTGCAACACGAAGCGTGCACAGAGAATGTCGATGTGTTGCTTGTCCCAGCTGACCTCCGGGTAATGCTGCGCCATTAGCGCGGTGCGCTCGTCCCAATAAGGCATGCTGATGGAAATGCCGTTGGACTTGGTGGCCGCAGTCAGACGTTTGCGCGGCCGGGTCTGGGCCAGATCGAAAGCGAACTTGAGAATCCGGTCCACGCCGCGCCGGGTGAACACCGACTCCTGCAGCACGAACTCATGCTCGGTGCCTTCGAACATCTTGCCGCCGACCGACGAATACTCGCCCTCGGTGTTCTCGCGGATCACCACGAAATCGATGTCCCCGGCTTCGCGCCCGGCCAGCGGGCACGGCACACCAGGAAACAGCCGCACCGGACGGATATTCACGTATTGATCGAAGTCACGGCGAAACTTCAGCAGCGAACCCCACAGGGAAATGTGATCCGGCACTTTATCTGGCCAGCCCACGGCGCCAAAGTAAATCGCATCGAAGCCCTTGAGTTGTTCGAACCAGTCGGCAGGCATCATCTGCCCGTGTTCCAGATAGTAATCGCAGTGGGCCCAATCGAGCACTTCGATGCTCAAGTCCAGCTGCCATTTCTTCGCGGCCTGCTCCAGTACCCGCAGCCCTTCAGGCAAGACTTCCTTGCCGATACCATCGCCGGCAATCGCGGCGATTCTGAATGGTTTACTCATCAATCGTGGCTCCTCAATATCCTGTTCAAACGGTGACCGGATCACAGCCCACCGATGTGGAAGGCTTTGACTTCCAGGTATTCATCCAGGCCGTATTTGCTGCCTTCACGGCCCAGACCCGATTGTTTGATACCGCCGAATGGGGCGACTTCCATGGAAATGAGCCCGGTGTTGAGACCGATCATGCCGAACTCCAGCGCCTCGCCGAACCGCCATGAACGGCGCAAGTCCTGGGTGAAGAAATAGGCGCCCAAGCCATAAGGCGTGGCATTGGCCAGGGTCAGCGCTTCTTCTTCACTGGTAAAGCGCATCAGCGGTGCGACTGGGCCGAAAGTTTCTTCGTTGGCCAGCAACATCCCGGCATGGGCCTCACCGAGCACCGTCGGCTGGACGAACTGGCTGTCGCCCTCGGGGACGCCGCCACAGAGCAGACGGGCTCCCTGACTCAACGCATCGTCGATATGCCGGGCAACCTTGCTCACCGCCGCCGCATTGATCAGTGGACCGATGGTGACGTCGGCGTCCAGGCCATTGCCGACCTTGAGTTTGCCCACCTCCTCCACCAGGCGCTGGGCGAAGCGCTCGTAGATCCCGTCCTGCACCAGAATCCGGTTAGCGCAAACGCAGGTCTGGCCAGCGTTGCGGAACTTGCTGAGCATGATGCCCGCCACTGCCTGCTCCAGATCAGCGTCGTCGAACACAATGAACGGAGCATTACCGCCCAGTTCCAGACTCAAGCGCTTGATGTGTTCGGCGCTCTGGCGCATCAGCAGCCGGCCGACAGCGGTGGAACCGGTGAAGGAGATCTTGCGCACCGTCGGGTTGCCGGTCAGTTCTTCGCCGATGCCGGCGGGCATACCGGTCACTACGTTGAACACCCCGGCCGGAATGCCGACGCGCTCGGCGAGCACCGCCAGAGCCAGGGCGGACAGTGGAGTCAGATCCGAGGGTTTGACGATGACCGGGCAGCCGGCCGCCAAAGCGGGTGCGCATTTGCGGGTGATCATCGCGTTGGGGAAGTTCCACGGGGTGATCGCGGCGCAGACGCCAACCGGCTGCTTAAGCGTGAGCAGGCGGCGGTCGCCGCTGGGTGCCGGGATGGTTTCGCCGTAAACCCGACGGGCTTCTTCGGCGAACCATTTGACGAAACTGGCGCCATAGCGGACCTCGCCCTTGGCTTCATTCAGCGGCTTGCCTTGCTCGCAGGTCATGATCAACGCGAGATCGTCCAGGTTGTCGATCATCGCCTGATACCAGCGTTCCAGCAGCGCCGCCCGTTCTGCCGCCGGGCGTGCGCGCCAGGCCGGCCAAGCGCGTTCGGCAGCGTCGATGGCGCGTCGGGTTTCGCTGCCTTGCATCGCGGGTACGCGGGCGAGCAACTGGCCGCTGGCCGGGTCGATAACGTCCAGGGTGGCGGCGTTGTCGGCGCTGATCCACTGACCGTCGATGTAAGCGAGTTCTACCAGCAGGCTGGGGTCTTTCAGGCGATTGTTGAGCATGGTCGAGTCCTGTTCCGAGACAGGCTTCAGTCTATTGTGTCGCCACAGACGAGGATGCTGAAAGCGCCGCCAGGGCAGCCTTGAATGCTGAAAATCAGCATTCGACAGCAGGCTCTACTGTTGGTTTGTGAGGGCTTTCGTCCCGGTTCCCGTTACCGAGACGCAGCGAGCCCCGGTCAGACGACAAAGTGCTTGACCATGCCATTCAGCTCGCTGGCCAAGCCCGCGAGTTCCCGGCTAGAGGCCTGGCTCCGATTGGCGCCAGCTGAGGCCAGTTGGGAAACATCACGGATATTGAGCAGGTTGCGATCCACCTCACGGGCTACATGCGATTGCTCTTCGGTGGCACTTGCAATACATAGATTGCGTTCGTTGATCTGGGCGATGTCGTCTACGATGGCATTCAGTGCCGTGCCTGCCGCACGGGCGACCTCCAAAGTTTCCCGGGTTTTACCATTGCTGCTCTGCATGGCTCGCAGGGTGCCTTGACTGCTTTTTTGCACCGAACCGATGATGGTCTCAATCTGTTTGGTCGACTCCTGGGTTCGTTGCGCCAAGGCCCGGACCTCGTCGGCTACCACGGCGAAACCCCGTCCGCTTTCGCCCGCGCGAGCCGCCTCGATTGCCGCATTCAAGGCGAGCAGATTCGTTTGTTCGGCAATGCCGCGAATCACATCCAACACCGAGCCGATGTCACCTATCTGGCCTGCCAGGGTTTGCAGGGCGCTTGCGGTATCCTCGATATCCTCGGTCAACGATTCGATGGCACCGACTGTACGGCTGACGCTCTCTTGCCCCTGACGCGAACGCTGGTCTGCTGCTTGGGAAACCTCTGAGGCCCAGGCGGCATTCCGCGCAACGTCTTCGATCGCACCCGTCATCTCTGTGACCGCAGTGGCCGCCTGGTCGAGTTCAGCGCTCTGCCGTCGCACACCACGGGTGGCGTCATCGGTCACTGAACTTAACTGAGCTGACGTCGTGGCCAGTCGCTCGGAAGAACTCAAAACCTGCCTGACCGTACTGCGCAGGTTCATTTGCATGCGCTCAAGCGCCTGCAACAGGCGCGCCGCTTCATCCATACCAACGATATCCAATGGTTGGGTCAGGTCACCCTCGGCGATACGCTCGGCTGCTGCCATGGCCATCGCCAACTGTTTAAGCAGACGCAGCACGATCAAGGTGGCCAAGGTACCGCCAGCCAACAGCAGCGCCAGCAAACCTGCGGACATCAGGATGACGCTCTGCCGGGCGCTGTCGCGACGCTCTATCAGCGCTTCATCGAGCGCCGTCAGCGCTGAACGGCCAAGGGCGTACAAGGCGTCAACGGGTTTACTGTAAGCAGTCAGATAGTCGCCGACCGGGTAACTCAGCTTAAGCGCGTACAAGGCATCGGTAGGCTCGTTATTTCCTGCGGGGCTTACGCTGGGCGCGAAATCCATGTCCATTTCGACGGCCGATACCAATCGCGTATTGCTGAGTTCAAGCGCCCGCTGGATTTGCGGTCCTAGTGCCGCTAGCGGTGCTTCTAGCAGAGCCTTGAGTTCCGGCTCGGCGGCACTCGCCTTGGTCAAGGCACGTATCGTCTTGTCAACGCTGCTCAGCGCCTGGGTAGCCAAACCACGCAGTGCACCTTGTTGCTCAGGCAGGATCCGGCCCTGCGCCAGATACAGGCCGCCGGCACCCCGCAACTGACCTAATAACTCGGTGGCTTGCGGCAATTCGATCAAGGCACCCGCCATTAGCGAGTAAGTCCCTAAAACCGGATCCAGGGAAAGTTTGAAGTGATCGAGCATTGCGTCCTCGATCAGCAGGTAGGCTGCGATCAACTGGCTATGACGGGCCAGACTCTGCGGGCCCTTGACTGAGGACTGAGCAACCTGGCCGGCCAGTTCTTGCCATTGTTGCTGCGCCTGTCGCCAGGCAGCCAGAATGGTGGGGGAGACTTGGGCGTCCTGTAAAACCCGATCGGTTGCCTCGATGGCGCGATCCACTTCGGCCTGTTTATCCAGACCGGCTTTGTGGAAGTCCCGGTTGCCGGCCAGCGCGACGGATGACAAATCGCGATGCTGCTGCGTCAAGTGGATAAGCTCGAGCAACGCCTGCACCGGTCGTACGCCGCGAAGCTCCTGATTTGTCTGGTAGCTACTCTGATAGGCGCCAAGTACGTAAAGGCAGGTTGGAATGGTAATCAGGGTCACGGCTAGCAAGCCGAGCAAGACGAACTTGCCAGAGAATGACAGGCGCTCAAGCACTTTCATGGGGGACTCCGGAAGGGTTGCGAGTGGCTGGCGGTTTTTCTTGATAGGCGCAGTCAAGCAAGCCTGGGAAGCCTTTCTCAGCACTTCCCACACTGTCAGTACGATGAGCGGGTGAACTCAAGCTCGGGACGTCACGCGTTCCTGGACGCCATTCCATAAAGGGGCCATAAGCGCGGTGAGCGAGTGTTCGGACCAGGCAAGCGGAACACTAAAGCCGCATCGAGCCCAATAACCCTTGTAGAAAGTGCTCGCCGGCTTCCATCTGGCTGATCTCGATGAACTCGTCAGGCTTGTGTGCCTGTTCTATCGAGCCTGGGCCACAGACCACCACCGGCACATCCAGGCGTTGTTTGAACAACCCGCCCTCGGTGCCGAATGAAACTTTGGCAGTGCCGGTGTCCGGGGCGGCGAAGTTTTTCAGAAAACGCACCGCTTCAACGCTCGGGTGGGTATCGAGGCCCGGATAGACGTTCAGGGTTTCGATCTCGATATCCGCCACGCTGGACAGCTTTTTGGCTTCGCGAACGATCAGCTCGGCCCGTTCGCGCATCTGCTCTAGGAACTGATCCAGGTCGTCCGCCGGCAAGTTACGCACTTCGAAATCCAAGGTGCACAGGTTCGGCACGATGTTCAGCGCCTTGCCGCCGACAATCTGCCCGACATGCACGGTGCTGTAGGGCACGTCGTATTCGGCATCCTGAGCGCCCTGCTCTTGCAGTTGCTGCTGGCCCTGACGCAGCGCAGCGATGAAATCGCAAGCCACGTGAATCGCATTGACCGAGCGTGGCGCCAGGGAGGAATGGGCCTCCAGGCCGCGACAGTAAGAGCGGTAAGAACCCTTGCCCTTGTGCCCAAGAACAAACTGCATGTTGGTCGGCTCACCGATCACGCACAGAAACGGCCGCACCGGCGCCAGATGCAACACATCCAGTAAGCGTCGTACACCCACGCAGCCGATTTCTTCGTCATGGGACAGCGCCAGTTGCAACGGCCGACTCAACGGATGATCGGCGGCATCGAGCATGGCGTCGATAGCCAGTGCGACAAAACCCTTCATATCGCAACTGCCACGGCCATAGATCCGACCGTCCTGCACGCTCGCCTGAAACGCCGGAAAGGTCCAGGCCTGCCCCGCTGCCGGCACCACGTCGGTATGGCCGGACAGCAGAACCCCCGGCACCTCCCGCGGACCGGTACTGGCGAACAGGTTGGCCTTTTTGCCGCTGGAGTCTTTGACGATCAGCGACTCGATGCCCTTGGTCAGCAGCAGATCGCGCACGTACTCAATCAAGGCCATGTTCGATTCCGAAGAAACGGTTTCAAAGGCCATCAGGCGTTTAAGAATGTCCAGTACACGGGGCTTCATGAGGCCTTGCTCCGTTGCTCGACTGAAGAGGCGAACCGGTTGATGGAGAACGGCAAAATCGAAGTGCT
>Ga0163161_10002361_pt1 | contig 13534 bp, 13 predicted proteins | sample S45metaG_FD_129847 | JGI IMG/M metagenome (GOLD analysis project Ga0163161, IMG submission 129847) | Switchgrass rhizosphere microbial communities from Kellogg Biological Station, Michigan, USA - S4-5 metaG | ecosystem: Host-associated > Plants > Roots > Rhizosphere > Soil | place: USA... | reverse complement strand
TCCATTGGTCGATTTCTCCCCAAACTGCTAAACCTTCTGTCGAGATTTCCCAAGATTTAATCGAAGGAATTGATTCTGCGAATGCACCAACACTATCTTTAGTGGTTGAATCTGCGAATTGAGATGTAACTTTAAATGATGCGCTACGTGAGTTAGCGATTGGAGTAGCTCCGATATAAACTAAAAGGTCTGTGCCTAAGAATTTTGAATTTGCCATTTTTATCTTTATTCATAAATAGTCTGGCAATTCACTTTTTAAAGTAGTTGAAAAAAGTATTTTTAATAGTGTATATTTATACTGATAATTAACACTTTAACTAAAATCTAATATTATGTCTCAACAAGAAAATCAACAAAAATCGGCTAATGAAGTTATCGATGAATTGATAACAACAATACAAGCACAAATCGATGTATTAGAAACTGACTTAATTCAATTGAAAAGGCTGAAATACGATTCCAAAGATGATTTCAAAGAATGGTTTTTTGGAAATGGTTCTGGCGCACCACGTGGATTTGCATTTGGTGGTGGTGGGGGTTCTAGTGCTAGGGGTTATACAGGTGGTGGTGCAGGTACTAGAGGTTTCTATGGATTTTTAGAAGGCGGTGGAAGTCACGCAGGCAATGGATTTTATGGAATGCTAGGTGGCTTTTCAGTAGGTAATGGTAGTGAAAGTGATAAAAAAACCGAAGATAAATAATTAGGATATAAACCAAATATGTGATTAAGGCAGCCAGAGATGGTTGCCTTTTTTATAAAAAAAATGCAAGGGCTAAAACGAAAACCCCTGCACTTCATTTAAACTTATCCTGATTAGACTACATTAGGAATTTGAAAAAGTTTTAATAAACTTCTTGATTCTGTTCTGGTCTTGTATTGTCTGGTTCAACATCTGGTTTTTCAACTCCAACACCGCCACCTGAACTGCCAACATTAGTTGGATATTTAGTTTTATCTCTTAGAATAAAGTAACCTGCAATTATAAATGCAGAAAGAATCAATAAAAAGTATATCATAGTCTTAAGTTTAATTTTTAGCCTGCAAACGTCTCATACGTAGTGCCTGCTGTAATAAATCCAACAATGGCTTTGCTGTAAGCAGCACCAAAAGCTGGTTGATAAGTTGTATTATATTGTGCAGAATTTTGTCCTGCTGGAATTGTAATGTTGAAATCTGCGTTACCAACTGAACCACCAATTTGTTGGTCACTTCCATTAAATGAAGCGATATAACCCGAAATATTTATATCGTAATTTTTCACACCATTAAGTATGCAACTAATCCCGTAGTAGTAGTTGTTTTCATCAAGGAATTCTTGGAAGACATAAATTAAAACATCTTTAGGTGTTGCAGGAGGTTGGCAGTACAACCAATTAGTGAATTGACCTGAACCATCGACAACAAATACTTTCTCAACACCAGCAATCCCTGCGTAAAATCCTGATGGAATTGGTATGGTCATTTCATCATTTTGGTATGCTCTAATGCCAGTAGCAGATGCATTATCTTGTGGAATTGCACTTGTGTCTAACATTCCAAATTCGTTACCTTTCATCCACATTTCTGTATTTGTTTGGTTTGTATGGTCACAAACCGAAGTCCTATATAATGCACCATAGTGATAAATTGCCTCCGTTCCTGAGATGCCAATTTCAGCACCAACATACTCCCCTTCTGGATTTATAATGTAAGGCTTGATGTAAATCGTTTGAGGATTTTCATAGGCACTGTATGCAATTTCAGTTGGTGAAATTGATGTATTTTGCGGTTGGTAATCCTGATTAATCACAATCTTTCTCCAAGTTGCATCACTTCCACCCCATAGGTAGTAACCGTGTTCTGTACTGCCATCATAATAGGCAGACTTAAATGTTGTAACTACTTTCAGGTGATTTACCGCTGTTGTTCTTACCTGATTAATTTCTGCATCCGCTTTAGTATTTAATCCTGCATCGACAAACCATTTGTAGTGTCTCCAATCGCCATTACCAGATACAGTTTCTCTAAATTTCACATAGCTTCCGTATCGAGATTCCGAGTGGTGCAATGCGTTAAATGAGCCAGCATAACAGCAACCGATAAAGCCCGTTTGCGAAGGGAAAATATCATCTAAATAAAACCGAGACTTAATCGTTTCGACAGAATCGCCAAAGCTGTTACCTTCACTATGTAGTACTTCTGTTGAAGTTGTAATATCACTAATCTTGATGCCATTATAGGCAGAACTTGGTGCGCTCATATCCTATAAATACTATCCAGTTGAATAAAGATAATGTTTACCAGCCTCTGGATTTGAGGGTGGAGCAGTTGGAATAATTAAAGCAGCCTGTGCCTCTATAGCAGGTGCTACAACTTTGCCAGTAAAAATAGCACCACCACTTGTTAGGTTTAATGATAAGGTTGTATTTCCATTACTTCTACCTACTAGTTGATGTTGTGCAGAATAAAGTGAACTATTATATGAATAACCTAAACCATAATGTGTTCCAATCGTATTCCATCCATCACCAATTGTCCAAATAATTTTATCTGTAAAACCATTTGTATCATAATCACCTGTCATACCTTTATAAGTGTATGACTTAAATGAACCATTAACCGCTTGAATATTTCCTTGATATACTTGTATACCATTAGGTGAATCAACTAAAAATCCCTTACCACCATATGTTTTAACCCAAGTTGTATCATCCATCCAAACACCACCGCCATATGTTGAATTATACCATCCTGTTGCACCATTACTTCTAAACCAAGCATTTGCACTTACCGAACCTGCAACACCTGAATCCCACCCTGCATATACTCTACCACCTGCCACATAATTAGAAGCACTTAAAGTTGCTGCACCTATGTCTGTTCCATAGATACCTGCACCACCCCAAATTAATGTACCAGCACTATTCATATAAAGTGGTGCTGCATAATTAGCTGGGTAATGAAAAGTAATACCTGCGTTTATACCTCTAGTTTCTAATGCACCGCCATAGGTAGCTGCTCCGTTCCCTGTAGTTACTGCTGTGATTTTAGAACTAGCAACAAATCCCAGTGAATCCATTGACCAAGAATGGTATTTAGTTCCATCATACCAGTTAGCTTTATATTGTAATGGTGCGCCATCAGATGCTCTAAGTACGTATTGGTGAAGTATATCGCCTCTCATATCAGATTGGAATGCATAAGAGTTATCAGCATTCCAGTGATACAATACACTACCATTATTAATTGCTACTGTTCTTAATGATGATGCACCACCTACAGTTAGTGTACCTGCTATTTCTGCATTTGCTGAAAAGAATGCATTTTTTGAAGCATCCATTCTTAATGACCACCCACCATCGTGGCTTAAAAACCCAAAGTTATTTGAACTATCACCATAAATATAACCTCTGATATTATTTCCAGCAGCCATAAATCTTAATGATATAGTATTGGAACTATCAGTATATACTTGCCAAGAACTAGTATTAATTGGATTTAATCCATTTTGATAAGTAGATGAATAAATACCTGCCTGACCATTAGTGTAATACCAAGAAGCTGATGAGAAATCATTACCACTTACTCTACCTGAATGTTGTACACCACCACTGGCATCAAATGTGTGAGGGATAGACTGCATTGTCCAATTATTTGAACCATTTGCAGTTAATCCAAATGAAATTCTACCTGATGTATCAATACCTATTCCCCAACCAATTGAACCACTTCTAGTCATACCGTAATATGAATAATTACCACCAGTACCTCTAGTAACACTCATTATACCATAGGGGTCGTTACCTACGCCATCATAAGTAATACCAATAAGATTATTTGTCGTATTACCTCTATCAGTAACATATTGCAAAGTAATTGCTGAATTATTACTACCTAACCCCAACCAATTTCTAACAGCATTAACACCACTTCTTCTTAAATAACCATCACTACCATTTGTAGTCATTATATCACTTATAGTTGAAGAATCTATATCATTATTTGTATTATGCAAGTAAGTTGCCGATAAATGACCACTACCATTTCTTAATGCGATGGTACTTGCAGTAGGTGTATATGATGCTTCTATGAATGCAGCATTCGTTACTTGGTCGTGTCTTAATAATCTAATAACTTGACCTGATGATTCGTGTCTAAAGTATGGGTATGCTAAATCATTGGATGCAAAACCTGCATAACTAATTCCATCTTTTAAAATCCATCTTGAATCGCCTTGTGCTTGTGTTATCCAATTGCCGTAGTTACCTAAGTTATTAGTAAATTGACTTAAAGACGTTGGTCTGTTCAGCAATTCATTATAATCGAAAGTTCCACCTCCACCTGTTGAACCAGTAGAACCAAACGTTCCTGTAGAATAAATATAATGCTCACCACTGTTTGGGGAATTTGGTGCTGTCGTAGGAATCGATAAAGCATTATTAAATTTACCCCTCGCAAACTCAACGCTGCTGCCAGTTGATAACCTCTGATTTTCTAATGGATGATACACAGAAGCTAAAGCACTTATCTGGCTATTGACAGTGGTTGTCATGGCGTAGCCATTAACAATATTTGCTGTAACATAACCAATATCGTTAGCCAATTGACTCACCAAAGTTGGAATATTTGGTTTGCTTGTAACCTCGCTCCAATCTGGCACATATCCTATTGATTTAAATAATGATGTTGATTCAGATTTAGTAAAAAAATTTCCAAGATTGGTAGCTGGTAAGTTGGCATTTTTCCAAAGTCCATTCTGCTTCATTAATATTTGTCCATCTATAGAACCAGTATCTGTAACATCGTTTAAGTCGTTTAAGACTGCAACTATTGCACCACCTGTAGAACCCGTAGAGCCAAAAGTACCAGTACTGTAAATATAATGTTCTCCACTATTTGGAGTTGCAGGTGCAGATGTTGGAATACTTAATGACCCATTAAATTTTGCTTTACCACTGACATTAATATTTTTATTCGATGAATCACCACGACCTAACACACTATCCAACGTGTCGACCTCAGAATATCCCGTAATAAATCCACTATCATTCGCTAACTGACTTGTTGAAGAAGGTATCAATGGCTTCGCCATGATATCACTCCAATTTACTGAGGTTAGAAATCCTCTATTATCAATTTGATTTTTCGAATAGTAACTATCAATAAGAAATTGTGAACCAACATAGTTTCCAAGCGGTTGGAATCTTGAATCTGACTGAATCTTAGTATAAGCATCTATTGGTGTTGTACTACCAGAACCAGTTCCAACTTGTGTAAAAGACGAAGACATCGAAGTACCATCTCTTAGAATGAGGTTTAAGGTTGTTTGATTACCAACTGTATTAAAACCGATTGAATTTGGGCTTTTGTTATAGCCATTTGTCCAATCTGATTTATTCGTATTGGTGATATTGAAAGCTGCTGAGCCACGAAAGATTGGGTCATTTTCAACTTTCAAATATCCTGATTGTGCAGGTGTTCCATTATTGGTGAATTCAATTTTGCCAATACCTTTTAGACTACCCGAATAACTTGCAACCTCTCCATTATCGGCATCAATGGAAACTGATTCAACAGCTACTTCACCCCAAAATACGTGTGTAAATCCTGCTTGGATAACACCCATTTGAATGAAAAAGGGTTCGCCAACTTGGAATTGAGAAGTGAAGAAAGATGTTGTTAGCTCAGATGAGCCATAAGAAACTAATCCCTCAAATTCGATTGACCAGTCTTTAACAGATGACATACTTTCCTGCCAGTTCTGGCTATCCTTAGTAGTTACATCGATTAAGTTATTCTTGATTTTTAAAGCACAATTTCTTGAAAGTGCTACAGGGTTGTTATCAATATCGTAGAGCAGAAAATCGCTACCCTCAAAAATATTTCTTTGCATAGCTTATAACTGTTCGATGAAGTTTGAGAATGTTATCAGTTTACGAATTACGTAACCACCTGTAGATTCTGATTCTATGTATCTGCTGCGCTCTAATTGAGATGCAGTGATATTCCAAGTTAAATCATTATAAAAATTGCCTTTAGTATAAACCTTTGAGAATATGGCATTACCAATATCATCACTTAATTTTTTACCTCCACCCTGCTGAAATCTAGTAACAACATCTAGTGTTATTTCTGCTTCGAACCCAAATGATTGATTTGTATTAAAAGGTGATAATTGTGTGGATGATAATATGATAAATGGTGCTTTCGCATCGGTTGGCACGACATCATAAATAGGAATAGATTTTCCTGCAATGGTTATATTTTGAAGCTTATCGAAGTAGGCTTTTCGGTATATTGAAGAAGGGTCTTTGGCAAATTCGCTCATACTAATAAATAGTATGAAACACACTAAACCATTATTTTAAATGATTGTTCGCATATCTCAAATCCTTGATATTATCAGACAATGTATTTATCTTATTCTGAAAAGTGCTATTGGTAGATTCAACAATCTTTTTTTCGTTACCATATTTATAAACTGCCCACTCAATGTTATCCTGTAACCCACTCAAATCAAGGAGGTCATAACGTTTTAGCACTATACCTAAGTTTTGAACGATATATTGATTGATAGAAAGCAAAAATTTGTTCACGCTGGTTGGTGTTTGAATACCACCGTTAAGAAAAAAAGAGTTTGTCATATGTTGAAGATTTACAATGAAACCTTTATACTCCATACTGACCTCCTTGCCAATCAGTGAATACAAAAATTTTTCAATTTGTACTTTAGGAGTTCTAGCGGCAGTATTACGCTCATCTTGCAAAATACGTATCCGTTCAATAGCGGAAATCGCTTCGTCCTTATTTTTATTGTATGACATTTGTAGGTGATTTACTCTACTCCATAACTTCCCATAGCTATCAACCTTTATTTGGTTGTTACTTGAACGTAGATTTTCGATACCCGAAAAGTAAGCCTTATGTAATTCACTATAGCCTATTTCGTAAATTATTTGAATGTGTGGATTATTTATAGCTGTATATGGTATTGATTCCATATTATCAACGTAAAGGTGTTTAACAAAAGTTTCAAACTCTATTTTTTGCTTTTCCAACTTCTCTATTAGTAAAGGTAAATTTAGTTTTACTAATGTTCTATTGAACTTTCTCTTTCTATACCTTCCAAACGCTTTTAATGCCTCATTTACAATTATTCCAGAGATAAATACAAAAATCGATGTCGAAACTGAAAAAACTGTATCCGATTTTACAGAAAAACCATTAATTATTTCAATAAAATTTGATTCCATAGCTAAGAGTTTAATTTCTCGAATATATTAACTCTTTAACAATTCTCTCAGCTTTTTACGCATCTCTTTCAGTTCACCATTCAAAGCAGGATGAAAATATGGTTTAGGCTTAATGTTTACTTCCCGTATTCCTCTACCAATAAACTGCAATGCATAAGCCTCGAATCCTTTTGGGACTGAAACGCTAACCGAAGTACCATACTCTTGGTACACGCTATGTTCTGCATTGAAACCTACTTCGAATGAATACTCACCAGATGCTTCTACATAACCTGATTGAGCAATAGCACCTACTGATTCTTTGAAATCAATACCTGATAAATTGTCTTGGGATTTACTGAGAGTATTTAGAGCAGATTCATGAAGAATCTGCTTAAATCCATTTTCAGATTTCTGCTTCAACTTTTCTAAATCTTTAAGTGCATTTGAAAGTACCTCAACACGAATACTAAAATTAGGTTTTCCCATAATAGCCTAATGAAAGTTACGAAGCCTTTTAATCATATCGAAGATTGGTGGCACTTCTGGTGAAACATTCGTAAAATCTAGTCTTCGGGAAAATCCATTTACTAAACCAGTGCCAGCGTTGAAAGAATATTTATCAAAGCCTTCTCCACTTACTGCACTAATGTTGCTATCAGATTGTACATTCAACGAAACATCCATCCATCTCAAATTTTGATTAGGGTCTTGCACATCAATTTCAACAGTTAAAACTCCATTTGAAAAACTTTGTGATAATGGCATCAGTTGCATTTTTCGATACTCTAAAATCTCTCTCATTGTACAAACCAAAACCTTATCTTGCATTGTATTGTAGATATGGTTAAGGAGATTCGAAAACCCATTATAATCTGCAATATTATCTAGGGTTGAGTGAGTACCACACATTTCAAATTTTCTTTGTCCAGTTAAAATTGAAGAAATTTCTGATTTTATAAATTCAAGATGCTCTCCACCAACAGTCCAATTATCTCCAAAATCTCTGACTATTGCTAAAAATCGATAAGGGTTTGATGGCGGTGGATAAAGTTTGTGAGTACCTGCAAATTCGTCAAAAGTATCACCGTTTTGGCTAGTCCCACCAGTATAATCTAATAGTGATGCAGCGTGCATATAACCGAGTTCAGCACTTGGAACTACAAGAAATCCCATCTTATATCCAATATTACTTAATATTAAATTATGAAGATTCGTAACGTCATCAATAGCATTCCCACCGTGAAATTGACCGTGATTTTCAATGTCACACCCTTTTGCAAGAATCGCATCTACTGCTGGTTTTTGCCAGTAATTCGGGTTATAAATCTGCGTACCACTTGAATACCCATCGCCATTAATGGCTATCGCAAAAGAATATTTAATCTGATTGTTGCAACCATCAGTATAATAAAGATTTTCAGACATTGTTAAAGCTTTATTGATACCTGATGAACCATCATCAAATGTCAAAGCCACGTTTCCAACCTTATTGTATTTGAACGGTGCAATAGTAGCAAATGCATTTGTTGCACCTGCCATTGAAATATTGATTTTCTTTATAGCCATTATTTAATTACTAAATTACTACCTAAAATGTTTGAAGCTAAATCTGCGCCAGCATTATTACCTTGCCCTGCTACTAGTTGTAAATCACCTGATGGTCGAGGAATTGGTGTAGGGTCTGTAGTTACTGATTGCCAAGTTACACCTCCATTAGTTGAAAATTCTGGATAGAAATAATTTGCATCTGCTCTCATTCTCAATCTAGGTTGTTGACCTCCAAAGTCAACATATTGGTCTGCAATTTGATTTTGGTTAGCTGGATAAACACGTCTTTCAACTCCTACTTTTGAATTGTATGAGTTTACATAAATTCCACAATAAATAATATTATCCCTAAAAAACCCAAGTCGTGCTGCACCTGTATATTCAAAATGTCCCTCCTGACCACTTAACAAGTATTTTGTAGATGTTGCATTGGTAAACGGAATGTTAATTGTGTTTCCACTAGAAGTATTACCATTAACAGTCCATTCCGTTACTGGTGTTAATGTACTACCAGAAGTTGATGTAGTAAATGCTGTAGCATTACTCAAACCTAATCCTGTCTGATAATAACCAGCAGATGCTTTTACTCTGGTGATTACGCTACTAGCAGGTAAATTAACATTACCTACAAAATATGGTTCATTTAAATTAATGTTGTCTGTCCACGTTGAACCACTGTTAACAGAAGTTTGAAGTTGTGCATTAGCATAACCATTTGGCGGTGTAACTGCGAATGTATTTGCAACATCATTTACCACAGCATTCGTTGGTGCAGGTGGAATTGGTAAAGTTGTACCAGTACCAGAACCCCATCCATTTGATGCTGCAAATGATAATAGTTTAGTTTCGTTAACGGTTAATATATCTTTACTTCTATTATTTGGAAAAGCTGTATCTGGTTTGATTTGCAACCAGTCGGATAAAATTAAATCAGGTAGATTTTCCATTGGAATTTCACCATTAATTAAATCTGCTTTTTGCGTTAAGTCCGGCTTATTCGATAAGTCAGAATAATTTCCTGAGGTGGCGACCGTTGAGAAAGTTGGTTTTGCAACAACATTAGTCCAAGTTACGCCAGTTAAAAAACCTTTACCATTAACAAATGATTCTGTAGCATAGCCATTCAAAGAAGGAATTGTCGGTTTATCTGTTAAAGAGTTGTAGCTTATTGTTGTGCCAGTAGTTAAGTATTTTCCAACTACATCAGCAGAAAATAGATAATTGCCTTTAGCTTGATAAGTAGCTGTTGCTCCGCTTATAGATAGATAATTTTGTAAAAGAGATTCATCAGCCTTGCTATTTATCGCTTCTGGTATTTGGTTAAACTCATCGGCTGTTAGAGTCGAGCCAGATGTTTTGATAGGTATATTTAAATTCATTATTATGCGAATTGAAACGGAAATGCATAGTTAAATGCGCTATTATCTTCTGATGGCTGCTCCACCTCGAATAATTCAATATTGTTATCGGATTCGGTACAAATCAGTTTAAATTCCCTATCCAATTCATTGACATTTACAATTGATTGGATAGTTAGATTCTTATCTTTTAACTTGATGTTTTGAGTTTTTAGAATTGAGATATCATTTCTAAATCGTAGATAAATTTCAAAATAACCATCCAGAATAATTTGCGATTCTTGCAACGTTCTTTTTTCATCTTTGGTTACAACATAAGCGTAATCGTCAAATAACTTTCGATATTTCACCTCAGAACCGCCATAGCCATCTGGTGTGTTTACGATATCCCAAAAACTTATTAGCTGATTATATTTATATGCATTTTTCATTTAGTAAATAATTTGCTTTCGGTACTGATTTAGAATCTGCAAAGTAGTTTGGCTTAACATCAAACCACCATTTTCAACGTCTAAATAATTTTCTCTATGCACGAAATTTGTAGCTATATCTTTTAAAATTGCAAGGTCAATTAAAGCGTTCTGAGCATCTGTAATTCGTAAAGCTTGCAACATTGCAGCGTCCAGTAATAATTGAAGCAATGCATCCTGAGTATCGTTTGATAGTGCAACATTTAGATACTGCTTAACTGTTTGTAAATCCATTTTGTAGTCATAAAAAAAGGTGATGGATTTAGCCCACCACCTTAAGTCTTATATTATTTAACCTGTTAGGATTAAGATTTTAATTTTGCTTTAGCTGATGTAAAATCACCTTGTACGAATCTGTGAGGATTGTTTACAGTTACTGCGATTCTTTCTTCTAATGCAACTGTAACTAAGCCATCTTCTACATCTGTAGCATTCTGATTGTAGAAGTTGATTGATAAGCCTTCACGCTCCACTAATTCTGCACCTAAACGGTAATCACCTACCAAGAATTTTCCTTCTTCGATGATGTTAGAGCTTACGACTGGAACACCTGCAACTGACATATTTCCAAATGGGAAAATGTATTGACCAGTACTATCTTTTGCTAATTCTAAACGTAATTTGTCTGATGGAGAAATTAAAATTGCTGTGGCAGAACCATTAGCTAATTCAATCATATTCATCGCTGTACGCAATACATCGTATTCATTCACAGTCGAGCCAGTTCCCATTGTCACGGTAGTGCCTGTGAATTGTGGTGCTTTAGTTCTAAGAATATCTAGGATATGTTTGTCTTCAACTTCTTTTAATTTTGCTGGCGCACGGTTGGTGATGTATGATGTGATACCTAAAACATCAGCTAATTGCTCTTTTGAAACTTTCAAGAAAGTACCAATTGTTTTAACAGGTGCTAATTCACTTTTTAGTACGAAACCAGATTCTGGTCTTTTAGTTCCCTCAGTTGTTGTACCAGTGAATGAAGTCCAAGACTGCTCTTGTACGTAGTTAACTGCATTTGAAGTTGTTGAGCCAATGCTCATTAAATTTCTTACACTGATTTTTTTGTTGTCGTAACCATAGATGCCAGGCATTTGGTCAGGCGCAACTGTACCAGCTTGTGTTAACGATGCCTTTACTTCAAACTTGAAGCCTTTAGATAATAAGTCTTCATTAGTAGAAGATAATTTGTTTTTAACTTCTGATTTGAAATCTAAAGATGCAGTAGCTAAATCAATTTGTTTTACCGATAATTGGTCGTATTGAGATTGCAAAGCATCTAACTTCGCTTGTAATTCAGATTTTACTTCTGTGATATTTCCTTTGATTTCTTCGTTTGCTTTATTGAAATCGCCTTTTAATTCCTTGCCGAAATTTTCGATTTGTTCTTTTATTTCCATTGTGTGTTTGGTCTTATGCAGTTTTTAAGGCTTGCATAAATGCCTTTAGTAATTTCTCATCTTCTGCTTTTTTAGCTTCCATTAGTTTTGCCTCATCTATCGGGTTAGCATCTTCTAAACTGTTTTCCAACGGGTTTAATTCAGTAACTGATTTGCTCGATAAGTCAATAAATGTTGACTTTAATTGATTGAGATATATTTGAAGTAGTGCCGTTGTTTCAGGCGAAATATCACCTTTCAGCATTTTTTCTACTTTTTCAAATTGAGATGTAATGGATTCAGGATTAGTGAATTGAGATTTGAATCCTAAGAATGGAGTTGCTGCGTTTGCCCCAAAAGTTACAGAGGAAAATTCAAAGAGTTTGACCTCTTGAATCTCGTTGTAAGTGCCTCGATTAACAGATTTAATTGTTCTGAAACCAATTGAATGTTCGTTTAAGATACCTTCTTTGTAAAGATTTAGAACGTCATCACCTAATGCTGTTTTAGCAATCGATGTCTCAAAGTATAAACCATAAGAATCTTGCTTAAGCACTGTCGGCCTTCCAAGTAACTTCGTTACATCGTGTTGATATAAATGGAAAATTCTAGGATTTGCGCTTCCCACTCCATTCTCTGAAAGTGTCTTGGTAAATGCTCCTTCGATTATTAAATCGTTATCCGAATCAACATTATTAAAGGCAGCAGCATATCCTGAGATTATTCTGCTATCAACATCAACGTTTAATTTATCGCCTGTAAATGATTTAGTATTATACTGTTTCAACTCTTATCCTTTTAGAGATAAATAGTTTGCAGTTAATCAAATAAGAGTTGGAACTATATTTATTTTTTAATTTATATTTGATAATGGCCTCTCACGATATAATAATGAAAAATAGTACCTATCGAGAATTTGATAGAAGAATTGAACGCCTGAAAACTGATGAGAATTATGATACTTTTCACTACTTGTATGAAAGGTTTCAATTCCACCCTCCGAATTCTCATTTCAACTCAATTCGACACGAGATTAAAGACTGTCTAAGCTTTGGATTAAACCAAGCTGCCATTACGCTCACAAACCATTATTTAGAGAGATTTCTAAAAGTTTCATTGATTCATAAGGAAATTGGAATGAAGATGACTGATATGAAAGTTTATAATGAAAGGGCAATTGCAGCAACTAAAAAATTTGGTGGCATAGTTTTAGGAGAAAGCATAACAAAAGCCTATCAAATGAAAATTATCTCTGAGAGTGAAAAGGAACAACTGACTTTGTTGAAGAATACTTTTAGAAATCCATTTTCACATTACGACATAGATAGAACATTTGGAAAAGAGAAAACAAATTTGAAAAAATTCTCTATCCTAGAGCCGACAAAGGAAATAGAATCAATTACAATGGATATATCCAACTTTATTCCATTTCACGATATGAAGCAAAGCGCTTTTGCAAAAGAAACTGCATTCGCATATTTTGTTTATATTGATGACTTGTGTAATCGATATGAAATAAGGAATTATCCTAAATGCTTAGAACTTCAAATCAATAAAGAAATTGATT
>Ga0163161_10002360_pt1 | contig 13535 bp, 13 predicted proteins | sample S45metaG_FD_129847 | JGI IMG/M metagenome (GOLD analysis project Ga0163161, IMG submission 129847) | Switchgrass rhizosphere microbial communities from Kellogg Biological Station, Michigan, USA - S4-5 metaG | ecosystem: Host-associated > Plants > Roots > Rhizosphere > Soil | place: USA... | reverse complement strand
GGTTGGCCGTAACGCACCATCAGCAGTTTTGGCGGAAAGGTGCCGTCGAAGGTCCAGAGCGCCTTGTGGTTCTGGATCGGCATGTTGGGGTGGAAGCGGGTGTCGATGCCTTTGGTGGTGCCTGCGATGACCGGAGCATCCGAGGTCTGGTTGTAGAGCCCGCCAGGCCCGAACTCGCCGACAGCGTAGTTGTGCAACTGGCGGCGGTCGCGCATGCCGCCGTTGAGCTTGGCGCCCGCTTGAGCGGTCTTGAAGGCGACCTGCGGGTAGAACTCGTTCCAGCGCTGGTGCGACCAGCCTTTTCCTGGCGGACGACCTTCGGCCGGCGAGCCGACCGGATGGCGGTTGAGGAAGGCTTCGATCTGCGCTTTCCACGGGTTGCGGTCCAGCACGTTGGAATACTGCGACGGAAACGGGTACAGCCCCGGCTGGCGCATGAAGGCTTCCAGCGCCGCGGCCGAAGGACCGCTGCGGGCGATGTTGTTGGGGTCCTGCGTGGGCGCCGGGCCGACGAGCGGAACCGGGAAGGTCAGGGGAGGGGCCGGCAGTGTCGGGTCGAGTTTCTCCGTGCCGAATTCTTCGAACAGCAGCAGTTGCTGGGTGTACGGCTGCGCTCCGAACAATGGGCTGGGCTTGCCATTGGTGGGGATCTTGAAGGATGTCTGCAGGGCTGGCGGCAGCACGTTGTCGGCCGTTGGCGTGGTGCGGGTGCCAAAAGCGCCATTGGGCAGGGCGATGGCGCCCTGGTTGGCGGGTAGCATGGCCCGTATGGCATCCACCGCGGCCTTGGGGTCGAGCGGCGAGTTGGTAAACGCCGAGGGGTCGGTCGGTGGCGGCTGGCTGACATCGTCCAGCGGTGCGGCGTCTGCCGTGGCCAGGGACAGGAGCATCGCACAAGGCAGGCTTGATTTGCGCAGCCGGCCGAAGGAATCGCATGGTGGTGTCGCGCTTTTCATTTTTCACCCCTCCGCTGATGCTCCACCGTCTCCATGTCCGGGACGACAGGTGTTGCGGGCATAAGGGGCGGGGTGCAACTAATGAGCCATCACCCGGGCGAAGGAAAAATTCAAATAAATTAACAAGTTGTTCTGAGCGTTACAGACGGGTGAAGCGGGGGTGGGTGAAGTACCCCATTTGTGGGGAAAGTAGCGGCGCTGTTTCACCGACCGCTTTTGGTGGATTTGCATGTACCGCTCACGCGGGGAATTGGCCTATCCAGTGTCTGGCAATCTCTTCGCGCCGGCAGATCCACACCGCGTCGTGGCCTTGCACGTAATCGAGAAAGCGCGCCAGCGCCATCGCACGACCGGGATGGCCACTGATCCGCCCATGCAGGCCGACGCTCATCATCTTCGGGTGTTGCGCGCCTTCTTGCCACAGCAGGTCGAAAGCATCCTTGAGCAGCTGGAAGAAGTCTTCGCCGCAGGCGAAACCGTTCGGCAGCAGATAGCGGGCGTCGTTGTTGACCAGTGTGTAAGGGATCACCAGGTGGGCGGGTGAGCCCGGGAGCCAATAGGGCAGATCATCGTTGTAGGCGTCCGAGCTATAGAGAAACCCGCCTTCCTCACGCAACAGGCGGCGGGTGTTCTGGCTGACCCTTCCTGTGTACCAGCCTACGGGGCGTTTACCGCAGATCTGCTCGATCACGTCGAGGGTCAGGCGGATATGGCGCCGCTCCTGGTCTTCAGGCATGTCGCGATAGTCCAGCCAACGGTAGCCGTGCCCGGCAATCTCATGCCCGGCGGCGCAGAGCGCAAGGCCAATCGCCGGGGTGAGTTCCAGTGCCCGGCCGACGGCGAAGGCGGTCAGCGGCAGGCCTCGGGCGCTGAACAGCTGCAGAATGCGCCACACCCCTGCGCGCGACCCGTATTCGTACATGCCCTCGACGCTCAAGTCCGGTTCGCCCACACGCGGCGGACGGCCCGGTAGCTCGTGCAGCCAGGCCTCCGACTGTGCATCGCCATTGAGGATGCATGATTCCGCGCCCTCTTCGATGTTGAGGACGAACTGGACCGCGACGCGCGCCTCACCGGGCCATCGCGGGTGGGGTGGGCAGCCGCCATATCCGATGAGGTCGCGAGCGGCCATCAGCCCAGCTCGAAAGTCGTGACGCCGAACACACGTTCGTGCGCGATCGCCGGAGGAGGGCCGAGGTACATGCGTGCGCAGCCGAAAACCTCGATCATGCCCTGTTGGCGCACGAGCGCCATCGCGGCGGGGTTATTCTCCGGGGCATCGAGAAACAACGGGCCACCTGCCGCAAATTCCGCCAGGCGCGCGTAGAGGGCATTGGCTGCCAGGGCGTCATCGGCGAACAAGGGGCCGATCTTGCAGCCTTCCCGGCAGCGCCTTGCTACGCCATAGCCGCTTAGCCTGCCCTCGCGCCGGCAACCCACGGCGAGTGCGTCGGCCTGGGCTATCCAGCCGCTCAGGAAGGTTGCGCGCGCGGCGGGGAAACAGGTGCGGTCGTAATCGACAACCTGATCGAACGGGAAGGTGGCCAACGGGACGATGTCCTCGCCTGCCTGCGAGGTCGCCGGGTGTTCGGTGATCTCGGCACGAAAACGCATGTTGCGATGGGAAAAGACGAAACCACCCTTGGCGTAGTAGTCCTGCATCGCGAAGACGCCGTCCATGCCGATGCTCGCGCCTGGGCGCAGGCGGGCGAGGAGTCGCTCGCGGCGTGCGTGCCACAGGGTATTGCCCAGACCTTGACCGCGATATTCAGGCCGGACGATGAAAAAACCCATGAAACCGAATTCGCCATTGTAGGAGGTGATGGCACCGCCGCCGATCAATTCGCCGCTCCGGGACGCCGCGATGAAGGCGGCAGGGTCCGTAGCCCAGAACAGCTCGGCATCGTGAAGGCCGGGATTCCAACCCTCACGGGCGGCCCAACCGACGAGTTCGTCCAGCTCGGGACGGGTCATGTTGCGTATGACCAGTTGATTGGACACCGCAAAGTTCTCCTCAGTCGCTAATCGAGCGTGTGGTCCATCCCCACTCTGAACCCTTTCGGTATAGCTTCAACCCGGGTATTGATCCAGATCGTCGCAACACCTGCAGAATATGCTCGTCGCCATTGAGCGCAATACTGTTCAGTCAAGGATTCTGTAGGAGCGAGCTTGCTCGCGATGGACTTAAGGGCGCTGCGTTTAGTCAGTAAACACGCGGCATCGTTAGCGACCATCGCGAGCAAGCTCGCTCCTACAGTAGTGGCGTGGTTCGATGGCACCACCGTCGTCATGTGCGTGGGAGATCCTGCGCGTCGAAGGCATTCGGCCCGTTACACTGTGGCAGATTCCTGTATTCGTCCTGGAGCTTGCATGAAAGTTGGCGTGATTTCCGATACCCACGGCTTGCTCCGTCCCGAAGCGCTTGCCGCCCTGCAGGGGTGCGAGCGAATCATTCATGCCGGCGACATCGGTGCCCCGGAAGTCCTTGATCGACTGGCCGCTATTGCACCCCTGCACGTCGTGCGCGGGAACAATGATCAAGACCTTGCATGGGCAGGGCATCTCCCTGATCTTCTGCGTTTCGACATCAACGGTTGGCAGGCGTTGTTGGTGCATGACATTGCCGATGTCCCGGTCGAACTGGAGGCAGGCGTACAGCTGGTGATCACCGGCCACTCCCACCAGCCACGCATCGAATGGCGTGGGGAGCGATTGTTTGTCAATCCCGGTAGCGCGGGGCGACGACGCTTCAAGCTTCCGGTGACGCTGGCGCTGCTTGAGGTATCGGCGACTTCAATCGAGCCTCGGTTGATTGATCTGTTGGAGTCATCCCCGTAATGGGTTGAACCCTTCGTGATTTGAATCAGCGCAGCCCGTTCACGCTCAGCAGAATCAAGCCGACCCAGAACAACCGCCAAAGCGAAACCCCGTCACCGAGCCAATACATGCCGACGATGGCCGTACCGGCAGCGCCGATACCGGTCCAGACCGCGTAGGCGGTGCCCACGGGCAGGACCCGCAATACCATCGTCAACAAATACAAACTGCTGGCCAATGCTACTAAGGTGCCGGCGAGGATCCAGGGTCGATCCAGGCCATTTGCGCATTTCAATCCAACCGCAAAGGCGATCTCCAGGAAGCCGGCGACAATCAGCAGTAACCAGGATGTGGTGTAAGTCATTCGACAAGACCTGTGTTGGCAAAAAAAAAGCGAGCCGGTCAAGGCTCGCCAAAGGGAGGTAAACGTCAGTTGGCCAACAGTTTGCCGCTGAACAGACTGGCCAGGGTCTTCACGGTCAACACAAGCAGGGCCACTGTGAGGAACAGCAAGATCAATGCCGCGATAGCCATCAGCAACGTGCTGTCCTGGGCATGGGCATACTTCAGCGCAGCATTGCTCAGGGCTGCGATGGGAAAGCTGATTGCCCACCACGAAGGGGCAAAAGGCACATCGCGACGGAACACTTTGAAGCTCAGTACCACGAACAGGAACAGGCCGAAGTAGAACAACACGCTGGCAAACCGGTCGATCTCGCCGAACACGTTGGTGTACGCCAGGAAACCCACTTCAAATGGTGCAATCAAGACCATCAGTGAAGGCACCATGCCTTTGGCCAGAGCGGCCTGATGCACCAACCGCGAAAAGATCCGGGTAAAGAAAACCAGTGCCAGCACCGCACCCACGGCAAGCGCAAACAGGTTGAACTCCGCAGCCCAGGCCATGGGCATGTGCGCACCGGTTACCGCGATGTCGAGGGTGGCTACACCCGGGATCAACCAGCCGGGTACGGCATTAAGTTGATCGTGGCCGCCCGACAACAGGCGCGAAACCACCAGGCCGGCAAGCAACACGGTCAATACGCTGCCCAATATCCAGAGTGCCTGTCCAAGCAGTTGACTGTGGGGCGCTGCCACTGCGGAAAGCAGCAGCAGGGCGATGGTGACGGTGCCGAAAAAGTTGCTGGCGACCGGATGGTTGAATTCGGCCCGTACCGCTTCGGGATGCTTCACCCATTTGCTCAGATAGCCCAGCGTCAGCAACACGAATACCAGGCCGGCAAACGCGCCAATCGCTTCACCCAGCAGGCCACCGACGCCGTAATGCTGACCACTCAAGCGCCAGGCGAGGCCCAGGCCGGCCAAGCCCATGACTGAACCGAACAGATTGATGGGCAGGTTCTTGATGGATGTCTTGCTGGTCGATACTGATTGAGCTGCAGCGATGTTGGGGGTGTATGCAGTGTTCATGGCAGTCTCCCGTTTGACTGAATTTGCTGTTGGAGCTATTTTCAGCCAAACAGCTGTTGGCTGAAATAGTGCAGTTACGACGTATTCAGCCAATGATTCGACGAGGACAGACATCATGCGCATAACCCTCCTGGCCTTCCCCCGCGTGCAGCTGCTGGATGTGGTCGGTCCGGCAGACGTCTTCGCCGAGGCCGCCAGGCAACTTGGCAATCCACGTGCCTACCGGGTCGAAGTCATCGGGACCGACAAAGGGATGATCAAGGGCTCAAGCGGTCTGAAGCTCGGCATCGACGAGACCTTCGAAACCTATAAAGGCCGGATTGACACGTTGCTCGTGGCCGGCAGCCCGCACATCGACGAAATTGCCCTGAACCCCGCACTGCAGGAATGGCTGCGCCAACAGGCGAAATCAGTGCGCCGTATCGGCTCAGTCTGCAGCGGCGCCTTCCTGCTGGCCGCCGCAGGCTTGCTCGACGGGCGCCGTGTCACCACTCACTGGAATTCCAGCGCGAAACTCGCAAGGGAACATCCCCAGGCCCACGTCGACCCCGATAGCATTTTCATCAAGGACGGCAACCTTTACACCTCGGCGGGCGTCACGGCCGGCATGGACCTGGCCCTGGCGCTTGTCGAAGAGGATCACGGCAGGGAGCTGGCGCTCAGCGTTGCCCGTGAAATGGTGATGTTCTTCAAGCGACCAGGCGGGCAATCACAGTTCAGCGCGCAACTGGCAGCGCAAACCGCCGAGCGCAGTGTGATAAGGGATGTGCAGGAGTATGTCGTGCAGCACCTGAAGGCCGACTTGAGCGTACCGACCCTGGCCGCCCGCGCCGGCATGAGCGAACGCAACTTTGCCCGCACGTTCAAGGCCGAAGCCGGCTCGACGCCGGCCGAGTTTGTCGAACTGGCCCGCATCGATGCGGCCAGGCGGCTGATCGAGGATTCGGACGTATCACTCAAGCGCTTGGCCGATACCGTCGGCTATGCAAATACGGATGGGTTCAGAAGGGCCTTCATGCGGCGTCTCGGGGTGGGGCCGAGTGATTATCGCAAGCGGTTTTCAACTGGGTGACGGGGAAGGGGGCTCATCGTCAAAACGTCATCAGGCACTTCGGTACCTGATGTCAGCTTCTCACCGGTCGATGCACCACTCGTTCTGTGTATGCAGGACGAGTGGTGCAGGCGTGGCTTGGCAACTAGCGATAGTAGCGGCGATCGTCCTCGTAGCGGTACCGCATGTCCCGATCCTGGTGGCGCTCCCAATAACGATGGCGTTCGGCTTCGCGGCGGGCCTGCTCTCTGCGCCACTGCTCTCTACGCCACTCGTCTCGGCGCCAATCGTCTCTTCGCCAATCATCTCTGCGATAGTGCCAACGGCCGTTATGCCAGTATCGGTCGTCATGGGCCAACATCGGCCCTGGCTGCTTGCCGGCCATGTTGGCCAAGGTCGGCCAAGGGTTGTCGGCAGCCTTGACCGGAGCCTGAACGACTGCGACTTCATGTGCGACAACAGGGGTTGCGGTCTTCATTTGTGTTGCTGATGCCGAGCCCACTGCCGCGAGCGCGAACAGGCCGAAGAGCACCATCCGTGGGTCATGGAATTTCATGAACGAAGACAACCTCTGATTGACAATTGGACGTGTGGCCATCCACCTGCGGGTTTGCGCCTGCCGGACGGAAGTGCCTATCCACATAGACCGATAAACAGGGAAAAGTTCTAGAAAACCGCTGTTTAAATAGCCGATGGCCCCGAGTGTTTAGCGCCTTTGAGGTATTGGTCGCGACGGCCTTTACAGCGGGAACTTCAGGGCACGGGCCAGGTCAATAGGGGCCCTGTATCGCAGAAGCCGAGCAGCGCTGGTGGCCTGTTTTCGGGCAGTGCCGGCCGAGATCAGTCGAGTCCACCCCCTGATGCCAACCAAGAGTTTTCTCCCCGGTCTCCTCCTGGTGCTCTGCGCCGTCGCGTCGCATTGTTCCATTGCTGGCGAGCGAATCGCGCCCACGCAAAGTAACCGCGCCTCTACCACCCTGATCGAAACGGCCTCGCGGCAGTATGAAAATGGCCAGCTGGACCAGGCTGCTGCCACGCTGGAGCGTGCCCTGCATATTCAGCCGAACAATCCCGCGACGCTGCATTACCTCGGTGTGTTGCGCCTTCAGCAGGGGCAGTACCAACAGGCTGAAACATTGGCGCTGCGCTCGAATGTGCAGGTTGGTGGCAACGTCGAGTTACGCAACCGCAACTTCCAATTGATCCAGGCGGCCCAGCAGGCCCGGGCTTCGAATACCCCACCCCAAGCCAGAGAGGGCCAGGTTGCAGTACAGAAGGGGCAGGATGAGCAGATCCAGGAAGCACAGATGGCGCCTGTTGAACAACCCGCTGCGGACACTGGGCAACAAGCTGGCATTTTTGATCGGGTAAAGGCTGCGTGGGCATCGGTTTCGCCGACGGCTGACAAACCACAGCCTGAAGAAGCAGTGCAAATGGCTTCCGTTGCGCCAGCGCCCGCGTACGATGAGGTTGTGATTCCCCGCGGCCATTTGCCGCCTCCGGGGAAATGCCGGATCTGGTTTCCCGATCGCCCGCCCGGGCATCAGCCGGCACCCGGTCGCTGCAAGAAGCTGCGACATCGGGTTCCGCCGGGAGCCTTTCTGCTGCACGGTTGAGGCTGCGGGTGAGCCGCTATTCAATCAACTGATCGATCAACACTGCGTTGGTATAGACCAGGCTGCCATCGCTCGCACGGTGCCCGACCAGGTGAAACTGACCGCGTTCGTGGTGCAGATAGACACGCATCTGACAGTCGGACAAGGGCGCGTATCCCTCGGGCATGATCAATTCCATCGTATCCATATCGACATCGACCATGGCTTCACGCTCGTGGGACTGCTGCAAGCGCTCTTCGGCCTCCTCCAGACGGACATGGAGAGGGCCGTCGACGTAAAAATGGATCTCACCGATCGGGATGGACTTCTGGTCGGGGCTGGGCTTGCACCAGCCTGCGATCGTCAGTGCACTCATGACGAAACCTCCCATGTGGATTGCTGGACTCTATTAACTATCGTCCCTGTTCATTGCGATCACTCATGTTTGACGACTGTACAAGGGCAGGGTTCGCACTTTGTGGTCGCTTCTGGCCGATCGCTGCCGTCCGTCATCAGGATTCAAGTATAGCTGGCAACCGGAACTCCCTTGCCAACCTCACGGTACAAGCCGATGGCTCTATACTCCTTACTGACTTTACCGCCCGGACGGGTGGTATTTGTCTGGCCTGCTTGGATGTCAGTGGCGATGCTTTTGCATAACCAATGAACATCAGGAATAGGATGAAGAGCAAATGGCAATAGCAATTATCCTGGTACTAATCGTTATTGCATCAGTGCTATTCCACATATTCGCGCCCTGGCATGCGACACCGGCCGCATCCAACTGGGGGTCCATAGACACCACCCTGTTCATCACTCTGATCATCAGCGGAATATTCTTCATTGCCATCGTCGTATTCATGGCAGTCGCGGTGATGCGGTTTCGTCACAAGGAGGGTGCCCGGGCGGCCTACCAGCCAGAAAACAAAAAGCTGGAATTATGGTTGATCATCGTTACCTCGATAGGCATTGCCGGGATGTTGGCGCCGGGCCTGGTTGTTTACGATGATTTCATCCGGGTACCGAAAAATGCCTATGAACTTGAAGTGGTCGCCCAGCAGTGGCAGTGGGCCTTTCGTTTTGCCGGTCAGGACGCAAAGCTGGGCAAATCGGATATCAAGTTTGTTGATTCCACCAATCCTCTCGGCCTTGATCCCAAGGATCCTGCAGGGCAGGACGACGTGCTTGTCATGAATAATGAAGTTCACCTTCCGCTCGATCGGCCGGTGAAAGTCTTACTGCGTTCCAAAGATGTTCTGCACGATTTCTATGTACCGCAAATTCGCAGCAAGATGGACATGGTGCCAGGAATGGTGTCGTACTTTTGGTTTACGCCGACCAAGACCGGAAAGTACGAAACCCTTTGCGCTGAGTTTTGTGGCGTAGGTCATTACAACATGCGCGGCCATATGATCGTGGAAGAACAGGGCGTCTTCGATCAATGGCTGAAAGGCCAACCGACGTTTGCGCAGACATTGGCCACAGCTGCCAGGCCTGGAAGGGACAGCCTGTTGGAAAAAGGCCGCTTGCTGGTCGACAAATACGGTTGCGGTGCCTGTCATAGCCAGGATGGCAGTACCAGTCTTGGCCCTGGATGGAAGGGACTGTACGGCCGCACTGAACAGCTGGCCGATGGCTCCAGCGTACAGGTCGATGAGGCCTACCTGAAAGAGTCGATTCTCGATCCGAAGGCCCGCCTGGTAAAGGGCTACCCGCCGGTCATGGTGGCCTATACTCTCTCTGACGATGAACTGGGCGCGCTCGTCGCCCTGATCAAATCACTGGGTGCTGCGCGCCAGGGCGATGAAGCCACTGTTGGCGAAGCATCGGGCCCGGGTGAAGACCTGGTGGCGCAGGGACAGCGGCTGGCCGGGTCGCTTGGCTGTCTGGCCTGCCACAGTGTCGATGGCAACAAGGGCGTCGGCCCCAGCTGGCAGGGCCTGTATGGCAAGACCGAAACCCTTGCCGACGATACGAGCGTCAAGGTCGACGAGGGTTATTTAAAGGAATCGGTTCTTGAACCTGCTGTCAAAGTCGTCAAGGGTTACGCAGCCGTCATGCCGGCCTTGAAACCGAGCGACAAGGAGCTGGACGCGCTGATCGCTTTTATCAAGTCCAAAGCGAATGCCAACGCTGATGCAAGCAAGGCGGAGCCAGGGAAGTAGCCGTAAAGCAGCCAGCAATACACTGAAACTTCGACAGGAGGATGACGTGATGGCCTATGCGGAGCAAGCCGATACAGAAGCACTGCACGAGCCCAAGAGTTTCCTGACCAAATATGTCTGGAGTCAGGACCACAAGGTCATAGCCATTCAGTATTCCCTGACGGCTTTGTTCGTGGGTCTTATCGCCGTAGTGTTGTCCGGCTTGATGCGCATGCAGATCGGTTTCCCCGGCAGTTTGGCGTTCATGGATGCCAGTACTTACTATCAGGCGATGACCATGCACGGCATGATCATGGTCATTTACTTGCTGACGGCCCTGTTTCTGGGGGGCTTCGGCAACTATCTGATCCCGCTGATGGTCGGCGCCCGCGACATGGTCTTCCCCTATGTCAACATGCTCAGCTACTGGTTCTACCTGGTGGCGGTAGTGGTGTTGCTCTCCAGTTTCTTTGTCCCTGGCGGCCCCACAGGTTCCGGCTGGACGCTCTACCCGCCACAGTCCATCGCCCGGGGGACACCGGGGGTCGAGTGGGGCATCGTGCTGATGCTCGTCTCACTGGCGATTTTTATTGTCGCCGCCACCATGGGCGGGTTGAACTACGTCACCACTGTCTTGCAGGCGCGCACCCACGGCATGACCTTGTTTCGCATGCCGCTCTCGGTCTGGGGAATCTTCATGGCCTCGATCATGGCCTTGCTGGCCTTCCCGGCGTTGTTTGTCAGCGCAGTGATGATGCTGTTCGACAAGCTGTTGGGCACCAGCTTCTTCATGCCGGCGATGATTTCGCTGGGGCAGCAGCTCGATCACCAGGGTGGCAGCCCGATATTGTTCCAGCACCTGTTCTGGTTCTTCGGCCACCCGGAGGTGTACATCGTTGCTCTCCCGGCGTTTGGCCTGGTCTCGGACTTGATCAGCACCCATGCGCGTAAAAACATCTTCGGTTACCGAATGATGGTGTGGGCCATCATTGCGATTGGCGTACTCAGTTTTGTGGTCTGGGCACACCATATGTATGTCAGCGGAATGAATCCGTACTTCGGCTTTTTCTTCGCCGTCACCACCTTGATCATCGCGGTGCCGACCGCGCTGAAAGTCTATAACTGGGTACTGACCCTGTGGCGCGGCGACATCCATCTGACCGTGCCAATGCTGTTTGCCCTGGCCTTTATCGTGACCTTCCTGGTCGGCGGTCTGACCGGCTTGTTTCTCGGCAATGTGATCGTGGACATACCGCTCTCGGACACCTATTTCGTCGTGGCCCATTTCCATATGGTCATGGGCGTCGCACCGGTACTGGTGGTGTTCGGCGGCATCTACCACTGGTTTCCGAAAATAACCGGGCGCATGACCAACGACATCCTGGGCAAGCTGCATTTCTGGATTACCTTCCTGGGCACCTACGCCATTTTCTTTCCCATGCACTACCTGGGTTTCCAGGGCATGCCACGCCGTTACTACGCCTATGAAAACTACGCGTTCATCCCGCAGTCGGCGCAAGAGTTGAATGCCTTCATTACGGTGGTCGCACTGACCGTCGGCGTTTCCCAATTGCTGTTTGTGTTCAACCTGGCCTGGAGCGTATTCAAAGGCAGACCCGCAGGCAGTAACCCCTGGGGCGCGGCTAGCCTGGAATGGCAAACGCCGGACACCCCACCGGTACACGGTAACTGGGGCGCGAAGCTGCCGGTGGTGCATCGCTGGGCCTATGACTACAGCGTGCCGGGGATAGAGCAGGATTTCGTGCCGCAAACGGTCTCCGCCGAGGAACTGGAGCAAATGCGCCAACTCAGTGCCGGAACCAAAATAGCGGACGTTAAAACATGAACAGACTGCTACTGAGAAACGCCGACGGTGCTGACCCCGGCGGTAGCTGGAATCGCGATCCCGAGGGCATTCAGGCCGGCGAGGGCGGCGATAGAAGCCAAATCGCAAGGTTTGGCCTGCGCTTGTTTCTGGTGGTGGTCAGTTCGTTATTTTTTCTGTTTCTGCTCGCCTTTATCGCCCGCTCACAAATGGTCGACTGGCTACCCCTGACAGAACCCATGGCGCCGCTGGCCAATCCATGGCAGCTGTGGGTGAATTCGGCTTTCCTGGTATTGAGCTGCATCGCACTGCAGTGGTCGCGCATGGCTGCCCGCAAGGCTCGAATGGACGCCACGGTCATCGGCTTTGTATTGGGGGGAGGATTTACCATTGCCTTTCTGGCGGGGCAGCTCTGGGTCTGGCAGCAGTTTGTCGCCTGGGGTTACTTTGTCGCCAGCAATCCGGCCAACAGTTTCTTCTACCTGTTGACCGGCGTGCACGGCTTCCACCTGTTGGGCGGGTTGATTGCCTGGGCCAGGACCGTCGCCAAATTCCTGCGTCATGTGCCGTTGCCGCAACTCAGCGCCAGCATAGAGCTCTGTGCCATCTATTGGCATTACCTGTTGGGTCTCTGGTTTGTGCTGTTCGCGCTGCTGACCAGCACGCCGCAAACCTATGAAGCCATCGCCAGATTCTGCGGCCTGAGGTGAAAAGCCATGGCATCGCACCTGCAAGCCCAAGCCCAAGCCCAAGTCGAGACCAGTTCATCCAATCCGCCAGGCTCGCCACCTGCATCGGGATGGGAGGGCATCGCCAGCGACTGGTCCTCGGATAAAGACGCCTTCAAGCAGGTCCACTGGGGCAAGGCGATGATGTGGATTTTCCTGCTCAGCGACACGTTTATATTCACCTGTTTTCTGACCGGCTACATGTCGGTACGCATGACCATCACCACCGCCTGGCCGAACCCCAGTGAAGTGTTCGCCTTGACCATCGGCGGCACGGAAATTCCACTTATTCTGATTGCCATCATGACCTTTGTGCTGATCAGTAGCAGCGGCACCATGGCCATGGCAGTCAACTTCGCCTATCGCCGTGATCGCGCGAAAACCACGGCCCTGATGCTGGCGACCGCGGCCTTGGGCGTGACCTTCGTCAGCATGCAGGCATTTGAATGGAGCAAGCTCATCGCAGAAGGGGTGCGCCCCTGGGGGAACCCCATGGGGGCGGCGCAATTTGGCGCCAGCTTTTTCATGATCACCGGATTTCACGGACTGCACGTGTCAATCGGCGCGCTCTACCTCAGCATTGTGGCGCGCAAAGTATTGCGCGGAGATTATGAGCGCTCCGGAAATTATCAGAACGTCGAGATAGCGGGGCTTTACTGGCACTTCGTGGATTTGGTGTGGGTGTTTATTTTTGCTTTCTTCTATTTGTGGTAGAGGAGCACGGGTGATGGCACATGCTCAGGGTCAGCAACATCCAATCAGTCTGTATCTCAAGATATGGGGACTGTTATTCGTCCTCAGTACGATGTCGTACCTTGTCGACTATTTCCACTTCCATGGCTACCTTCGGTGGTTCCTGATTATCACGTTCATGTTGTTGAAGGCGGGTTTGATTGTCTCCATCTTCATGCACATGGCCTGGGAGCGGTTGGCCATGGTCTACGCGATATTGGTCCCACCTTTGTGTTTACTGGTGCTCGTCGGACTG
>Ga0163161_10002359_pt1 | contig 13535 bp, 18 predicted proteins | sample S45metaG_FD_129847 | JGI IMG/M metagenome (GOLD analysis project Ga0163161, IMG submission 129847) | Switchgrass rhizosphere microbial communities from Kellogg Biological Station, Michigan, USA - S4-5 metaG | ecosystem: Host-associated > Plants > Roots > Rhizosphere > Soil | place: USA... | reverse complement strand
CTCAGGGCCGGCCTCGGCGAAGATCCCGGCACCCTTGGCAAACGCAAAGGTCTGCGGTGTGTTGTAGACCCCGCCGGAGTAGGACGAAAGGCTTGGCGAGTCGTACACTCCACCCTTGGCGTTTGGCACCAGGTTCTCGCTGAAGCCCGTCATGGTCCCGCTACCTAGCGCCTGACTACCGCCACCCAGGAACCCTATAGTGCTGCTCATAAAACCAACGGCTGCTTGGCGGATCTGAATCCGGATCAAGTCCTCAACAATGGAGTCGGCAAGGTCGCGGAACGAAAGTTTTCCAGTCTTCACGAAATCGACGATCCCGTCTTCCAAGCCGGTGAACGCATCGCTGAACAGAGCCTCGGTCTGCGCCGCAACGTCAGCCGCTTGCTCCCCGTAGTTCTGCCAGGCCCTGCTCGCACCATTGGACCAGTCACCTTGGGCTGCATCGATCTTGGCCCACCCCTCTTCCATCGCGGCGACCTGCTTGGGCAGATACTCGTTGGTCAGGTCGATCTGATCCTGCAAGGCCTTGCGTTGGCGGTCCGTTGTGGCCGTGGCCAATTCGGTGCGAAGCGACAGCACCTTGTCGTTGGTCTCGCGCTCCAGGTCCAGGCGCTGGCGGGCCCGATCGGCTTCCTTGTCGCCCATGCCCACGGCGGCGGCCTGCAGGTCGTACTGCTGGCGATCGTTGTTCAACTGGCGCTCAAGTTCGGCCTGGTACTGCAAGGCCTGGGACAGCCCAGTGGCCGAGTCCACCGCCTCGTTGAACTGGTCAGCCAGCCAGCGGGTGGCCTGGCCGTACTCCTCCTGGCTGATCTTGCCGTTCTTCAGCAGCAGGTCGACCTGGGCGGTCTGCTTGGCGAAGTCATCCGCTGCGGCGCCCACCGGGTCATAGGCATCCTTGAGGCTCTTCAGTGCAGACTGGGCTTCCTTGATCTGCCGGTTCAGTTCCTTCTGAGCTGCTTCGGCAGCTTTATCTGGGCCGTTGTGCCCCCTCAGGGCACCGATATTGATTGTCGGCAGCTCAAGCGCCGGAGCTTTGGGTGGCGAGGCGGCAGATTCCTCCCAGCCCATCTGCTTTGACCACTCCCGATTACCCCTTATTTTTTCTTCAGCATCGGCAAGTGCTGCGTCGAAGTCCGCGCCAAACAAATCGCCAACAAACATAATAGGGTTTGTCGCAAACTTATTTAGCTCGCCCTGGGCTTTTTGATATGCCTTCAGGTTGTTTATAAGTTCTTGCTGGTTAGCCATTCCAGCAAAATGCTTATCCTTATCCGTGCCAAACAATTCAGCCTTAAATGAATTCCATTGATTTACTAGACTCTGAATATCACTTGGCAGCCTAGAAAGCCCGATTGCGGCTGCACCGGTTACTTTAAGAACCATTGACGCTAGATCCGTCATTCCCTGCTGAAATTGTGGATCAGTAACAATATCGTGGATACTCTTCATAGAGTCCTGCAGGGGAGCCATATCAACATCAGCCAACCCAGCAGCAAAAAGATTCTTCAGGCCTGTGAATTGGTCCTCAAGATCCCTCATAACTTTATTGGCCTTGAGCAGATTTTCAATCTGCTTGGGCGTCATGGATATCCCGAAGTCTCTGGATTGTTCGGCAAACTTTTTCTGAAGCTCCGCGCCATTCGCCAGCAAGGGGAGCAGTCGAGACAGGTCGTTCCCCAGGCTTTCGAGGATCGTCGTTTTCTCTGCAACCGTTTTCACCTTTTCCAGCCCGCCGGCAATTGCCAGCAACTGCTGATCTGGCGACAGCTCCACCAGGGCTTTGGCAGACAGCCCAAGGCTGTTCAAAGCATCCACTGCCTCACCGGTTCCGCCTTTGGCTTCGCCGATCTTGTCGTTCAGGTCCTTGAAGATATCGGCCATGTTGTCGCCGCTGAGGCCGGCGCGCGTAGCTGCATACTGCCACTCCTGCAAGGCGCTGGTACTCATGCCCAGCGACTTGGCCCAGCGGTCTGTTTCAGCGGTAGCTTCAGCAGTGTTATTGAGCACGACGAGTGCTGCCGTGCCCGCACCAACAGCCGCTGTAGCTGTTGCGGCTAGGGCTGTCCCAATAGCTTTACCGGTCTCCTCGGCGCGCTTCTTCATCTCATTCATGCGCTTGTCGGTTAGACGGCCGGCCTTATCCATGCCTTCCTGAAATCCACCGATGCGAGCAATCAGGTCAAGGGTTAAGGTTCCGAGCGAACGAGTAGCCATAGCTTTCTCCGGGCATAAAAAAACCCGCCGAAGCGGGTCACAAATCTAGAGCAACTCCGGGAAATTCATATGTCCGATTCCCGTATTCGTAGAACTGCAATTCAACCTTGAACGGTTTTCCTAGCTTTACGATGTTTTTAAACTGATTCGCATCGTCAAAAAAGATCGTAGTTGATACACCATTACCGGCAGAACTAGCTTTGTATTTCTTGATTGGACCGCCATCTACCGAAACAGATATATAGCATCCATGGCATGGCAAATGCCCCTTTTCAACATCAAAGTACGCATCAAAACCGCCACGCGGATTTTTTCTATAATTAGCAGAAAGATACGTTCCCCCGACTATCTTATAGGGAAAATCAAAATCGTAGCTATTCTTTGATTTCAAAATATACACATAGCCAGACTTACCGCTCATCTCATCTTTAAAATCAAACTTATTCCATTCTGGTGTTCTTTGCACCGAAGGCTCGGAGTAAGTTGACTTACCCTGCGTTCCTGAAGTTTTACCATTCAGATTAATGGTAGAGGCAAAATAAAATATAAGACAGCCGACCCCAACTATCACCAAGCCTTTCCCGGGATCGATCCCGCGATTTATAGGCGCTCCGCAGGACGGGCAAGTCTTGGCCTTGCTCGACACCTGCGCCTTACACTCCTTGCATACCTGCAATGCCATATCCTGCTCCCCGGAAAAATTCAGACTGTAGCACCCTGAACATTCCGGAGACCATCAGACCCAGCGCTCCATGGCGTCCTCGAGCTCGATCGCGCCGCGGTGGGCGTGCGGCATGAAGTCGATCAGCTCGGCCTTGCCGCCGGCCATCCTGTTGACCTGCAGGGCGATAATGGCGCCCATCTGCTCGACCCTGGTGGCCACGCTCAGCGATCCGTGCTTGTCTCGATATTCCGACCAGGCCAGGACCTCGGCGAAACTCAAGTTCGCCTTGGCCTCGGCAACCGTTCTGCCGCCGACTCCGTTCAATACCAGTTCGTGGAAGAACTCATCGGCGGCGGTCAGTTTTTTGCGCGAGTGGCACCGGTGTTATTCACCTCATGTACCACGGCCAGCATTGCGTAGCCCAGGCCCGGGTCGAGTCGGTAAGCGTCCTCGTAGGGAATGACCTCGTCACCCTTGGGGCCGAGCGTGACACAGGCGGAGATGTACTTCGCGTTGCGACTCTGCTCGGTTTCGGTACCGGTGAACATCTGCTCAACCATACCGAACGACTGGGGCATGACGTGGATATCGAACTTGTGCTCAACGTCCTTGCCCTTGGCGTCCTTGTGTTTCCAGATCACCGACTTTTTCACCGGGACGCCACCGACAACACCGCCGGCGGCTTTCAATTCACTCAGGTTCATGCTGTCCCCTTATGCGGTTTTGCGAATCCAGGCGGAACCGCCGGAGCGCTGGATGGTGGCGGCGGTGCTGACTACGGCGTTCGCTGCGAAGTCGAACGGGAAGTCGGAGACGTAGCCGCGGAAGGTGAACCAGGTGCGAGTCGCCGGCAGGTTGAAACCCTCGTTGACGTTGATCTCAGCGGTAGCCGCGGCACCAGAGCCAGCGCCACCTGTGAAGCCCACAGTCGGCGCGCTGGTGTAACCGGTGCCCGGGTTGGTGATAGTCACTCCGGTGACTACGCCGTCGGCAACGGTGGCCGTCGCAGTGGCGCCAGATCCGCCACCGCCGGTAAGCGCAACGGTCGGTGCGGTGGTGTAGCCGGTGCCGCCGCTGGTGATCAGCACGGCGTCCACAGAACCAGCCGGTGCCAGTGTCGGGGCCGCGGTGCCGTCGGACCAGCCCACCGCCCAGTCGATAGTGGTGTCGCCGTCGGCCTCGGACAGCTGATGCAGGCGAATGTGGCTCGCGTTGTTCGGGTCAGCGTTGACGGTCAGCGAGGCCTGGCCCGGGGTGCGCAGCCCTTTCTTGTAGCTGCGGTCCTTGTCTTCGAGGCAAGTGTCCTCGATCTGGTCCGCCGGCGAGCCGCCAGGGTTGAAGGCAGTTGCACATTCAATCGCCAGCACGGTCTTCGGGCCGATGCCAGACAGTGGCGGGACGAGTGCGTAAATCTGGGTTCCTTGGGAAAGGATCGACATGGCGTTCTCCAAATGTCGGGCATAAAAAAACCCGCACTCGGCGGGCTGGTTGGGTGGTTGATCTATCGGAGGACTATCCAGTCCACATCGAAGCTGTAGCGGTAGAGCTTGGTTTCCGTGTCGCGCGACTCGCCGTTCCAGCTGGTCACGTAGGCTTTCAGTTCGATCGCGTCCCTGATGGCCTTGGCAATGTTGCGAGCCGCGGTTCCTGTCGTGGCATACGCGTCAACTTGCAGCGAAAAGCCGTCAGCATCGGGCCGGCCTGCCAGGTAGTTCTCCGGGTCGCCGGAGATCAACTGCCAGACTGCGTAGGGCTTGATGGTGTCCTCGGGAGCCTCCCCGAATGAGTAGAGCCTGGTATCCGGGTTCGCCCCCAGCAGCGCGATTACGCCAGGATCGGTAGAGCAAACAGCAAAAATCGGCGGAAACATCAGCCACCCCCTTTTGCTTTTCCGGCGCGCTTGATGGCGCGGTCTATGGCCTTCTCGTACTCGGTGACGAAGGTGTCGGTCACCGCGCTGATATTGTCCGCCAAGGCTCGACGCATGAAGGGCACCCCTTGCATCTTCGCGGTTCCAAACTCGATTAGGCGCCAATGCGGTGTTGGGCCGCCGGCCGACATGTCTGGACGCTCTCCAGGCTTGGGCAGGACTGCACCTTTCAAAACCCCGATACGGAACCCAAGGTTGCCCGTCTGCTTGAACAGGCGGCCATTCCAGCGCAGCGCGATGTTGCTGGCGATAGACCGTCCGGTCTCGGCATCGTCCAAGGCTCTGGCGCCTTCCACGGCCTTGTCCACCACCAGCTGCGCAGCGCGCCGAAGCGAAGACCGCCCCCCTTTCCGCTTGAGGTCGTAGCTGACGGATTCAAGTTTTCCCAGAATGGTGTCCAGGCCGGTGATGCTGAACTCCATGCCATCAGCCATCCCTCACCCCCTTCGAGACCAGAATGGTCAGGTACTCAAGCCCGGAATTGGGGTCTTCCAGTGGCGGCCCTTCGATACTGTAGTGCTCGCCGCGGTAAACGATGCGCATAGTGGGCAGAACGCCGGCGCGGTATCGGATCACCGTCCGCGCAGTTGCCTTGGATTGCCCGGCCTGGGCGGCGATCAAGTCACGGGCAGAAAGCGGTTCAAAGCTGGCAGGGCATTTCTCCCAGCGTGTTACCCAGGATGGCTCACCAAACTCCCCGGTTACCGGATCGCGTACCGGAACCAGTTCCTGAATGTCGATGCGGTGCCGCAGCTTGCCGGCCCTCATCACACACCCATCCTGACGCGCGCCGGATTCAGAAGCGCCTTGGATGCCATCGGAAGCTCAGTGGCGATGGTTCCAGTAACCACCTCCTCACGGTTAGCGAACAGATGCCCAAGCTTGAGAAGGCATGCCGCGGTGATAGCTGGAGTGATCACCAGGCCGTAGGCGATTGCATCGGCCTGGTCGTAGGCGTCGGCCAGCGCCTGACGGGCGTGATCGAGCAGACGGCAGCGCACAGCATGATCCTCCTCGGCTTCAGCAGCAGCAATTGCCGCGGCGTTGGCCGTGCGAGCGGCCACCAGGAAGGCTTGAACACCATCCTTCGCCGCGGTTAGCGCCACATCATCGGCATAGAAGCGACGGTTGAGGTAGTCCATGGCCGCCCCTTCCGCTGCATCGAGCTGCGCCTGGACCAGAACCTGGTCGTCAGGCTCGGCCAGCAGGTGGTGCATGGCCAGTTCGATGGCGATCACGGACATGACTCACTCCTTAGGCTTGGTAGATGCGCCCTTCCCACCTTTGTTGCTGGGCTCCGGCGCCTTTTTGTTCTCGGGCACTTCGGCTTTCTTCATGTCGTAGTCCTCAATCAGGCCGTTACGCAGCAACTCGCGGGCGCGGAATTCATCGACTGTGATGGTCGTGTGTTTCTTCACGTACCCCTCGTCAGTGAGGAAGCTTTTCAGGGTTCTGACTTCGATATCTGGCATAGACAAACACGCCCGGTCACCCGGGCGCGCTCCAGTTGATGGCGGATGGATTACGGCGTAGGCGCGTCAAACTCGCCATGGACGAAGGATTCAGGACGGTACACGGCCAGCGCCAGGCGCTCCTCGGCACGGATCGTCACCATGTTGGTGCGGAAGTTGTCGCCGTCTTCGGTCGACACTTCCACGGCTGCGTCCTCACGGTCGAAGACCTGGGCCGCGATGTTCATCGCGCCGACCAGGAACTCACCTTCAGGTACCGCGTTGCTGTCGACTACCGGGAGTTTCCAGAGGCGCTGGACGCCACCTTCCTGCACGTTGACCCAGATGTAAGAGCCGGTGCTGTCCTTGGTCAGCTCGATATCGGCCCAGTCCACAGGGTTCAGCGCGATCGCCGAGGCACGGTATTCCGCGATTCGAACCTGCAGAATCGCCCGGCGCAGGGTGTCGATCTTGGTATCGCCTGGCTTGCGCAGCGCGTTGTTGAAGTTGGTGGCCTGCGGGATCAGGCCCAGCAGGTTCTGGCCAACGCCGTCACCGGCAAGAATCTGCTCTTCTTCCTTGTACTTCAGGCCGTAAATGGCCCGACCGTTGATGTAGCTCTGCAACAGCGGGATATCGGACAGCACCTGCTTCGAGGCGCGGAACCAGTGCGCGATGGTTTTAACCGTGGTGGTGACCAGGCCGAAGGACAGATCGGACTGCGCCTTTGGTTCGCCCTCGCCAGCCTGCGGCGCGGCCATGTTCTGGAAGCCAGTTTCCTGGACAAACTCGATGGCGTTGGAACCGGTGCGGCCTGGCATGATCAGGTCACGAATGGTGAACTGACGCTCAGGGTCGGTAATGATTCCGGGCACACGGGTCGGCTGAATGGCCACACCCACACCGCCGGTGCCGGTAGTTGCACTGGTGATGTTGGTGACTGCTTTCAGATTCAGGCGAGCGATACCGCGGCCCTTCTCGCTCAGGCCTTTGAAATCGTCAGAATCCGACAGGCGCTCACCGACGGATTTCTCATCGCGCGGATCGTTCGCGGCGAAGCGCCGGGCCAGCTTCTGCTCGATCTCTTGCAGGCGATCCTGCAGGCCCAGGCCATCCTTGACCAGACCTTCAAGAACGGTCTTGGTTTCCGTCAGGATGGTGCCGTGTTCTTTGATTTCCTGGCTCGCCTTTTGGGCGAAGGCCTTGATTTCTTTGTCGCGCTCGTCGAGCAGGTCATTGACCGCTTTCAGTTGGAGCTTGTCATCCGCGTGCTCTTTGCGATGCAGCTGACGATCTTCGGCGCGAGCCTGGTTGCTCATGGCGTTATGCATGGTGAATCCTCAAAACGAAGGGAGAGACAGTGCCGGGCGCGACTTCAGCGCCTCGACGATTTCAATTGCTGCCAGGTCGCCCTCGGACTCGCTCCGGAGCAGGTGCTGCAGCCCGCGGTTGGCAATCACCGCAGACTGAGTTTTCGAGAAGCCTGCCTCGCGCAGGAGCAACTCAAATTCGGGAAGTGAAGGCAGGCCGCCGTGGGCCAGCTTCGACTTGATCACGTCGGTACGCGCCTCGTCGTTGGCCGGCACGGTGACAATGGAAATCTCGACCAGGTCCAGCTTGGTCAGGGTGCGGATTCGTGTCTTCTCGTCGAAGGACGACTCCCGCACGTAGTAGCCGATTGATAGGCCGGTGATGGAGCGGGACTTCATGCCCCGGTAAGCAATCCGCGCATAGGGCGCGTCAGCCATCCACAACTCGCCATCACCAAACAGCCCGCGCTGGTCCTCTTTCAGGCTTTCCAGCGCCCAGGAGCCGATCGGCTCACCGGTGCGGTGCTGCCACAGAACCGGCAGGGTGCGGCTCTTGGCCTTGAGCTCGGCGATGGAATCCAGGAATGCACCAGGGGCAACCACCTCGTTGTAGCTGTCGATAACGCCGAACACGGAACCGTAGCCAGAAAAAAGGCCGTCATCGCTGACAGCCTTCACGTCGTAGTCGAAAGAGCGGTACTTCACCGCCAGAGACTGGTCTTTGCGGTTCATTCCTGGTTCCCCTTGGGTTTGTCGTTGAGCCAGTCCAGCAACGCGGAGCGGGCTTGTTGGGCATCGCCTGAGCCTTCGCCCAGCTTGTCGATTGGCAACATGTTGGATTGCACTGTGAGTTGGCCGGCATTGCCGCCCATGGGCGCCAGATTCTCTTTAACCCGGCATTCGTCGCGGGTGTAGACACCGTTTTGCGTCATCGACGCATAGAACGCCGCTCGGGCCGCGCTATCGGCTCGGAGCAGCCCTTCAGGGTTGAACTTGGCGTAGAAGCGGCGGCGCTCATCAGGACGCAGCAAGCGACGATTGATGCTTTGCTCGATGCGCTTCATCCATGGCAGCAACGTGAAGCTCAGAAAGCCCAGCATCTGCTGCTCCATCCCTGTGCCCCAGCTGGTGCTGTTCGAGGTATGCCCGACCATCCAGGGAGGAACCCTGAACCACCGGCAGATCTCCTCGACGTTGAAGGCTCGGGTCTGCAACATCTGAGCATCCTCAGGCGTCATGGACACCTGCTGATATTTCATACCAGCCTCGAGCACCATGGTCTTGCCGGTGTTCACTGCGCCAGCGAACTGTGAGGCCATGTCCTCGCGGATATCCTCCCGCTGTGGCTTGTTGAGGATCTGGTCGGTGGAGAGCACGCCGCCAAGCTTCATCCCGTTGGCGAACATCTTGCTGGCCGACTCGTCCGCCGCCATCGCTGCCCCGAAAACGTTCCTTCCCATAGCAAGCGGACTCAAGCCGCAAAGCGGGTCAGTGCCGAAGCCGCGGGTGTGCATCATTTGCTCGTCGAGCAACGTGTGCGATTTTCCTTCGCCGTCGACAAAGCGATACTCGATGGCCCCATTGCTAAGCCGGCGCGGCGGTGATACCGACTGCGGCAATAGGAACTCCAGCGATGACAGCTCATTGCGAACCAGGTGCGGCTCGTTGAAGCTGTTCCCCGACAGCAGCAGGCTGGCCACCACGCACTCCCAGAACTCGACCGGAGTCTGGTCAGCGTTCGGCTGAATGCTGATGACGCGATGTACGGGGTGCGAGGAAGCCACCACCGGAACGCCGTTTTTATCCTCGTAGAGCGCAATCGGCAGCGTGGCCAGGGTTTCGGCGATCAGCCGAACACAGGCCCATACGGTGGACAGCTGCAGCGCAGTTTGCTGGCTCACCGTCTTGCCCGAGGCAGAATCAGTGCCGTAATAGCTGTTCCAGAAAGACGCATCGCCGAGACCGATACGGCGCCCAACCCAGCCGGCAAGCGAGGACTTAACAAGCCCCGGTTCTGCCGACTTGAACAGCGCCTGGCGGAGGACTGACTTGATAGGTTTACTCACTGGTCAGCCCCTTCCGGACAAACCCAGCAACCGCCAGGCAGGCGATACCGCCGGCGACAAGCGACCAGCCAGTACCGGCCAGCACAAACACGCCAGCAACCAACAGGCAAAGCGCGGCCAAGGCCACCACTACAAAGAGGATTAGGCCGTTATCCATGATTCGTTTATCCGATGATGATTGGTTTCGAGAAGAAGTCGCCAATGTTTCCGCTGTTGTCATTGACTAGGATTAGCACCCGACCTATGGCCATGATCAGCGCCACCGCGCCGTCGATCTTGTTGTCATCGCCCTGCTTGATTGGCCGCACTACGTCGTCATTGCCCGGCAGGTTCTTGCCGATCACGTTGCCGATACACCAGGTCATGACCGGGTTGCCATCATGGTGGAACCGGCCGGCCTCAATCGCGGCCTCCAGCTCCTTCATCGGGTCGGACATGTTGGTGTAGTTCTGGACGGTGGTGATCGGGTTGAACCCCTCGTCGTCCAGGTCGTGGCTGAGGCCAGTAGCGCCGTGCGGGTCAATGGGGGACTCACGCACCGGGGCAAGATGGTTGGCCTCCTTCGTATCCTCCAGGATCTCGCGATAGTCGATCTCCGCACCTTCCGTAACGTCCAGATGGCCGGAGTTGATCCAGGCCTGAAACCGCTCCGACATGCGTTTGTTGTCGCTGTTGAAAGCGGTGTCCTCTGGAACCCAGAACTTTGGTGCAACGCTGTAGTAGTGGATGCGACCGTCAATGACCCGCCAGAACAGTCGAGCCCTGGAGTTCATGTCCAGCTTGCGGGCCAGGTCGAAACCAGCAATCCACTCCTGCCCCTCGAACTGCTCCAAGGTCAGCGTGGCGTCTTCGCAGGCCTTCCAGCTCTCCATGTTGAAGAAGCCAGACTTCGCGCTCACCCATAAGTTGAGGTGCTTGGTCTTGAAGGTGTTGGTGAATCGCGCTGAACGGATGGCGCGCGCCTGCTGGCTCTCTAGGTACTCCTGGAATACCGAAACCCCGTGGTTCGGGTTGGCCTTGGCCAGCATCTTCGGATCGGTCCAGTCATCACCCTCGTCCAGGGTCCAGATCCAGCCGAACAGTTCTTCGTCCGGGACCGTGCCTTCCAGCATCTCAATGACCTGGCGGCGCTTGTCGTAACATGGGCCTTCAATATCGGCGCCCGCGGTGGTGATGATGAACATCAGCGGCTGTCGACGGGCGCCCATCCCTGTGAGCATGGTGTCGTACTGGGCCGAGGTCGGGTGTTCGTGGTACTCGTCGACGATGGCGCAACTGGGCGATGCACCATCACCAGGGTTCCCAATCAGCGGCTCGAACCGGCTGAAATCCGAGGGGATGTTCATGTTCGAGGCATTCACCTCGATTCCTGCTGCCTCGACCAGCATCGGCGACTTGCTGACCATCAGCTTCGCCGGCCGGAATACCTCCCAAGCCTGCTTCTCTGTGGTCGCCCCTGAGTACACCTCAGCGCCGTACTCGTCGTCCGCGACGAACATCGCAATGCCCACGCCGCCGGCGACAACTGACTTGCCGTTCTTGCGCGGCACCTCCCAGTAGCTTTCGCGGAATCGGCGGTAACCACCCTTCTTCCTGACCCACCCGAAGGTGACCGCCAGGCCAAATAATTGCCAAGACTCCAAGGTAATCAGCTGCCGCTTGAATGCCCACTCGCCCTTGGTGTGCGGCAGGAGCTGAATGAGCTTCAGCTTTTTTTCGGCCTTGGCAGGATCGAACTTGAAACGGAAGCCCCGCTTGCGGCTGGCCGCCAGGTCATCGAAGTGGCGCTGTACCGCCTGATGGATGTACCGGCAGGCTGGAACCTTGCCACGCAGCACAGACCTTCCCCACGCCATCGCTTTGTCGACGTTGGCGTGGGTGACTTTGGTCATTACGAACTCAGTAGTTTTGCGAATTCATTGGTTGAGGTTTGCTTGTTGCCACCGATGATCCTGGTCCGGCTCGCCGGATCGAGGCCGAGCATAGAGCCGAAGGTGACCATCTGGCGCATCGCCTCGTTGGCAGCGGTCAGCGCCGGGTTCTTCATCGGCCCGCCCTGAGCACCGGCAACAACGATCCCATTGGCGACCACCGCCTCTTGGGCAGCCCTCCAGTTGTCGTAAGCAGTACAGAACGCTTCGACGTTGTGCAGGTCGGTCAACGCAACAACGTGTTCGCGCAGCAACTCAGGAACCAGCATCTTCCACATGATGGCCGCGCGATCGCTCAACCACTCCGGTGGATCGATATTTGTGACCGTAGAGAATTGCGGCTCAGCCTCATTCAAGGCTCGCTTGCCTGGATTCCCTGCAAGCTTCTTCTTGGCCGTCGGCTTGGGTTTGCGACCACGGCCGGCGACCGCGGCGGTGCCTCCCATCGCGCAACTCCTGAACTTTTAATTTCGCGGGCGTAAAAAAACGATTGAGGGCGCGGTGTCCGAGCTGAAGGCTCTAGACTTTGGACCCACCCCCACCCAATGAGTGGGATTCATTCTCGTTTTCGGTGAAATCGATCATTTTTTGACCCTCCTCGACTCCCGCTGCGTCTTCGCCTTGTGGCAGTCACGGTTGATCGCCCGAAGGTTGCCAGGGGCATCCGTGCCGCCACTGGCTAAGGCCACAATGTGGTCGACCTCATGCGCTTCTCGAATCCTGCCAAGCCTGGTGCAGTCATCACACCGGCAAAGGTACTGATCGCGTTTCAGCACCTGGTCACGCAGCCGCCGCCACGGTCGACCACCGCGCCCAGATCCCTTGCGGGTAGCCCAAGCCTTGGCCTGTTCGGCAGCCATCTCGGCGTGGCCATCGCAATAGCCGTTGGCGTTGCGGTGTAGTGAGCGGCATCCTTGTGCCCGGCATGGGCGTTGCGGCCTCATCGGCATGGCGTGCCATCCATGTAGGTCAGCGGCTGGGCGTCAAGCTCTTGGTCACCCTGCTCTTCGGCCAACGCCTGGATCAGCAGAACTTGCTGTCGCTCCATCCGCTCGAGGATTGCTGTCTGCTTCTTCTGCTCGCCGAGCATCTCGACGAGTAAGGAGTCCACTTGCTCGCTCATATGCCAGCCTCTTCATTCTGTTGATCCATTCGCGCCGGGCGGCGCATCCAGCGCAGGCCATCAGCCTTCGGCTCGCTTGGCGGCGGCACGATCGTAGTAGCCACGCACCTTCTCGACGCCAAGGAAGCCAACGGCGCCGCCTGCAAACGTGGCCATGCTCTGCGGTAAGCCCATCCATTCAAGGAGCGGGACCAGCGATAGCGTGACCAGGCCGCACAGCGCGCCTTCCAGGTACATCTGACGGCGCGTACCGCCGCCATACATCACCCTCAGCACGGCAATGCCGACCGACAGGCCAGCGGCATACAACTGCGACTGATGCAGCAGTAGCCAGGCGAGCACAGCGGCCCACAGGCCGGGATCCTTCTCAGGCATGTTCGGCATCTCGATTCCTCCCTTTCGGGGAGTGCAGTAGGTCCGGCTCCAGCAGCACTCCCAGCTCGGAGCAATGGGTGTGGTGGAGCCGAAAACGAAAAAGCCCCGGCAAATACCGAGGCTCAGTGAGGAGTAGAAAGCAAAAAGCCCAACGCTTGAGGTTGGGCTTTGCTCGCGGAAAAACCGCAAAGTAATACGAAAACTATATGTCGGGACCGGGCCTGTCAAGCGGCCTGACGACGAATATCCAAAGCACCGTCGATCCAGGCAACACCGGCTTTCCAGAGCTGCCGGGTCTTCTCCTCGCCGAACCGCATCTTCTTCCCGACCTCCATGAGCGAGGTGTCGCGGGAAGTGTAATAAGCCATCAGGACCTTGCCGCATTCCGGGTAACGCTTCAGCAATCGGCCCATCAGGCCGTCGATCATGAGCGCATCGTCGTCAGTGATCATCGGCGAGAGAAGAGTG
>Ga0163161_10002357_pt1 | contig 13536 bp, 13 predicted proteins | sample S45metaG_FD_129847 | JGI IMG/M metagenome (GOLD analysis project Ga0163161, IMG submission 129847) | Switchgrass rhizosphere microbial communities from Kellogg Biological Station, Michigan, USA - S4-5 metaG | ecosystem: Host-associated > Plants > Roots > Rhizosphere > Soil | place: USA... | reverse complement strand
GTGGTAGCGACACTGGCGACAGCGGCGACAACCCTCGTCCTACCTGGTTTTAAGCGTGGAGACAACGTGGCGACAGTAGCGGCGACAAACCGCGCTTTAGGCTCCTTTTGGCGTTGAGCCAGGTGGTTGCGCAGTGCTTCATCAAGATTGAACATGGCGCACCTCGAAGGTCTGGCCATCAGTGATCAGCCACTGATGATCAATCAACTCGACCAACAGCTTGGTGGCATGACGGCTGCTCTTACGGGCAAAGCGGGGGCCGTTGCGATTTAGCTCTCGAACACTGAAACGCTTCCACCCCTTGACCTGAAGCCAGCGCAGCAACCGATCAGCCTCTTCCTTTACCCGGCACACCGGCTCCTGTTCGGTCAGACGCTGAATCTCGGTGAGGTAGTAGCCCACCAAGGTCGAGGCCCGTTGGATATGGTCGACCTCCACGACACTGCTCTCCTCCACTACGGCCAAAATACCGGCGACGCGCAACAGGTTATCGGCGGCCTTTGATCCACTGGGGCGCACATTGGCCAGCTCGCCAAACTCTCCCAGTTGAGCCTCGATGGCGTCATGCAGATCAATCCAGCGACGGCGAGCCAACGCACTGAGGGTCAGCGTTGAAAGCAACAGAGCACCGTCAGCCGAAAGTGACCACGGCTGATGAAACAGGGCCGAAAGGGGTTGATAATATCGTTTCAGGGCGGGATCTTTGAGCAAGTCGACAGACTGATAGCTACGTTGCCCGGCAAGGCTAGTGGGCCAGGTCAGCAGGCAGCGACCAAGGATGCCTTGCCCCTGCAACAAAGGATCGCTGAGCAACTGCATCGCCAAGTACGGTTGCAGCATCAAGTGCAGACTCAAACGCCGATCATAAGCCCGTAAGCTTTCCCCTGCCATGGAGCGCGCACGATCAATCGGACTGCCGTCCCAGAGTGACGACAAGGTCGTGACCGCTTTCAAACGGTTATCCCGACTCATGGTGCTGCTGCCGAGGAATTGCCCGCCCTCGTCGCAGAACAGGCCCATGCTGGGCAGGTCATGGCAGAGACCCTTGATCAGCGCCTCGATAGTCGGGTCCGTGGTGATCAACCTAGGGGCCGAGGGTTCCTCTTCTACAAGCACGCGGTTTGCGGAGTCAGGATCGCCAGGATTACTACGCTGAGCCTGTTTTTGTACGGCACGGTATCGAGCAAGTTGTTCGCGATAGCGTTGCCACTGCTCACGTTCCCATTGCCGTGCAGGCAGTAATGCACATCGATCTGCTGCCGTTTTACGATCACCGGACGCGGCCACCGTAATCAGGTACAGCGACAGGGGATAATTTCTCCCGTCGAGTTGTAAGCCCGCATGACCTTGTGTGGCCAGCGCCGAGGCAGCCAACACCGATTGAGCGGCCAGTGCCTGGGGCACGCCGATCACCTCGGCCATGCGCTCGACCGCAGGCCCAAGAATCCCTCCCAGTGCCTGCACCGGATAAGGCTGGGCCACAGAATTCGACTCAATCAGCGGTCGAGGTGGTTGTGGTAGTTCAAACTTCGGATCTAACCGCTGCATGGGCCCTCTCCTCGTTCATTGCTGGTTATCCTCACGTAGCCCCGCCACGGGTGTTGAGTGTTATCAGGGATCAAGGCCCCTGCGGCCTGTGAGGTGTTCACTGACGCGGAACGAACGGCTCCTTACAACAGGGAGCGAGGGCATGAATCCATGAATCTGGCCTCCTAGGCGCATCCGAAAATGCGGGCAGGTGGAGGCTGTGCCGACTGACGAGTTCGGCACCTGGAGATCCTGGGTGGGAGAAAGCAAAGACCTGGACACCTGGTGCATGCCTGACTGTCAGTCAGGTGCAGCCCTTCCGTAGGCTGCGACACCGGTGCCTATGTCGTTGCGGATGGCGACAAATCGGATTTGTCAGGCCGATTGTCACGAGGAGAGTTGCGGCAATGCCATGTACGACGTGGCTTGCAGCAGTGGTACGAGCGCCCGTCTCTTTCCATGAGAAAGAGACGGGCGAAGTCTGGCGCAGCGAAGTGTGCCAAGAGGTGAGGTTGCTGCAATGCAGCGAGGTAGGTCCATCGTCTGCCGCAGTAGGCAGATTGGTTGAGTAGGCATCCATCACTCTTGGGGAGTGACCGTGCGAGCCGCCGGACGCTAATCGCACTTGGGGGAGAACCACCACGCGAGTGGCGTAGCCTTAAAGGTTCTGGCTACTTGGGCAGGTGCTGTCAACGACAGCGATCCGTGCACCAATTTTTATACCCACTCGAAAAAGTGGTCAAGCGTCACAGCCAATGCGCAGAGAAAGTGGCGACTGTCGCCACTTCTGTCGCCATGCTCCAGACCACGTTATACGTGGGTTGTCGCCGCCGTCGCCGCTGTCGCCACACCTACATCCATGCCCAACGAAAAGATTCGGACACACACACTGAATAACGTTGCGCTCGATGGAAATCGTGGGGAAATACTGATGGTGAAAGTAGGCGTGGTGTGAATTAAATTTGAGCATGGAGGGTGGAACGCGGCGGCTTCGAGAAAAAGCGAGTGAACCCTCCGATCGGCGCGATCAAAGATCGCTTGATCGGAGGGTTTGGCGGGAAAAGCAAATCTCAAACGTCAATTACAAACTCAGGCATCGAAGCGGGTTGATTGGGAAGTGACGGCCTCACGTCGCATGATCAGCGTCTGCTGCAACCGCAGCAAAAAACCTGCTTCAAATGCCTCTTGTGGATCACCTGGACGATGACGTTTTCGGTTCTGAGACAGCGCCCACCATAACGGTAATGATGAGCCCTCAAGCCAAGTCTCTGCGCAACGAACGCCCTCCTTGATTACCGGAGCGAACTCATCGCCCCACGGAGTTTGGATCGCGGGAGCCCCTTCAACTGACGGGACAGAGACATATTCATGGATCTGTTGATGGATGCTTTGAGCTGGGATGCCAGTCAGATTCCGGAACGCCCTGTCGTACAACACCGCGGCGTCATCCAGCAGCTCTACTGCCAGCTCAACGTCTTGCGGAAAATGAAGCAGAATACTCTGGGCTCCGTTAAGCCGGAGAGTGGCAGCCTGCCGCAGTTTAATCGCTGCATCTTCAGGGGTAAGCACTGAAGTATCGATGCTGTTGGGTTTGGGGAGGCCGATGAGAAGCGAAAGATCAAACATCACGGAATCCTCCGAGATAGTTTGCAGCCTGAACCATTTGGCCGGGGTGGAGCACGAGCTTAAAAGGGGGACATGCCATTTTCCTTATCTCCTTGGTTTGATTAAGGAATGCCATCCACCGTTGCGACACGAATGGGTGGCACACCGTACAGGGGTCGCAAACCGGAAACCAAGGAACCCGGCCAGGCCGAAGCCTGCCCTGCACGGTGCGCCATAGAAAAGCAGCAGCTAGCACTTGAAGTGCTGACTGTGCGATATGGCACATACCGCGCCTTGGTTTCGATTCAGGTTGCGACACCCGGTCGCGGGATTGACCGCGACGGAGCAAAGCGTAAATGTGAAGCGACGACAACACAAGCATGAGTGTCAATAAGGCTGCATTCGAACAAGCGCTCTGGGCAGAAACTCACGCACGTTCGGATTTAGTGGCTATGGCAAGTCAGATACCACGTCAAGCCTTCTTATTTCCGACTCTGTCCGAAGTGATAGAATCGAAAACGCTATACACGACCCCCTCTCGAGAAATGGTATGACTACAGAGCTGACGGAAGAAGAAATGCGTCGGGCGCTATTCGGTGCGCCAGAGGCCCCTGCATCAGTAATCGACACCCATGAGCAAGATACTGCACCGGAAATCGTGATCGCAGAGCAGACAAAGGTAGTGAAGAAAAAGAAACTTTCAAAATCCTTTACTCCCAGATTGAAAGTCACACTGAGGGTGGGGAATGAATTCGAAGGCAAGATGCACGAGATCGTACATGAAGCCGATACGCTCAGTTCTCTAGTTGCAGAGCAAGAAGCTACAAAGTTAGCCAAGAAAAAATTCAGATTTGTGGAAGTTATCTCGGTCAAGTCGATGTAAGCGGGCACGCTAACGTCCGATTAAAGCGCATTTCATCCCTGCGGCCCAGCCATCCCCTGCTGACCTCGGTCTGCGACGGGCAGAAACCGGCCAAATTCGGTTATTCAGTATCTACAAAAATAGGGACTACTCACTTAACGCAACTGCCACTTGTTCATTAGTGCCTTCGCCATTTTCGCGTCCACCAAAGGCGGGGAGTGGGGCCTCGCGTGGATGATGACGCGTAGCTCATCAGGTGTAATGCTGTCGAATGTAAATCCTACTTTTATACCGTAACCTTTTTCCAGCTCTCGCTTCATAGCCGCCACAACATTGAAACATCCCATGCAAATATGCCCTTGAGATTTCCAAGCTGGGCTATGCAGGGTCGGCAAGTGAGTGTGAAAGCTGATTTTTCCTTTTTTATAACTTACAACTTCATACTTAGAGCGTTCACATACGGGGCATTTCCAACTATCTGCAAGCTCTGCCCACATTCGAGCACATCCCGGCAGCGACTCTATAATCACTAAGAAATTTGGGGGTGGTTTGTCTCCCGGACGCTGTTCTTCCGTGCGCCACCGACTGTAGTTTGACAAGTGTTTTACAGTGCTTTTCGCCATTTCACGAACGAGCGCCTCACCACTAACCAACTCCAGTCCGTTGTATCGCTGGAATCCATTGGACAGAGTAGGCACCGCCATTGCTTCGCCTTGATATCTTTCAAACCAATAGTCTTGTAGCACCGCTGCCTTTGCCACTTCGTATACGAGGTTCATTCGCGCAACGTAAGCAGGGCGAACGAGCCCCCAGAGTTCTAAAAATTTGGCCACATCAATACTATGTGGAGCGTGTTCCCGGATGATGATGAAACGACGAATTTGTCCAATTGAGAATGACTGCCATTCGATCTTTCGCCCCGCATTCGATATAATCTTTTTTGCAGCAGCATCTGCGTTATTACAATCTTCGCAAATTAAAACCGGAGGGTAAGCTGAAAACGCAGGTGCCATTCGTTCAATAAGTGCTAAGCCGGTACTCGTAGGCTTGTCGGTACCACTCACAACAAACACTTTATTAAAGGCAGCTTTCAGCGCATCAGCCATATGATCATGATGCTCGACTAATTTCGCTAAAATCTGCCTCTTAACACCAATTCTCGAAATTTCAAATTTGCCTCGATCGCAGCATGGACACTTCCAGGACTGTGCTGTTTCAACCCAGTTTCTATTCATCTCAAATAGATCAATTCCATGGTGAGCTTGAATTTTTCGCGATAACGGCGATTCGACGCCATCAAGCGAATCTATCGAGCCATCAGCGATCCCTTCAATTGCCAACCGCAGGGCAATCTCTCTTTTTTCTTGAATAATTTCTGGGGATAGCTCGTTCTGCTTGGCCCATACGGCCAGGGCATACTTAGGACTTTTTTGAATCAGCGTTTTCCTGTCTTCCGCAACTTCATCATGCTTCGTGACAAACGACTCCTGCCAGCAATTGGCTGAAATTCTTACACTCGACTCGATGTCTGTACAACCTTCAATTGTGCCACACGCCCCTCAGGTCCAGCTCACCAAGCTGCTCATTGCAGGCCCTCGACAATGGAGTCTGTCCAGGGCCTGTTTCAGGCAGCTCAGCGCGCTTTTAGATAAAACTGCAGAAGCCGTCTTCAGTTTTTGTATTGGGCCTGTTGTCGCATCAGGTATCCCGATCTCAGAGCCCTTTGATCAGCTGCCACAAGCCATAATCGCGAGCAGCCCCGGGGTCGCTGAATTCCGAAGGCTAGAGGCAGGAATCTGTCCAAAACCCACTAGAGACGGCCTACATCAGCAGCGCGCCAGGAAAACCCGGTGCACGTTGAAGCTGCCATTCAATTTGTCGGCGTGCTGTGGAAATAATATCTGTAAACAATAGGCAGCTGACTCCAGGCTCAAGCTCTCGCGTCGGGAAGCCATCAATCCGCCCTCCTATTACTAGAACTTTTATTGGCTTAGCGCTATACCCGGTAAGCTCATGCCGATACCTAGTTGCTTGCTGGTAATCCGCAAAGCTCAAAGGATGCGAGGGACGCTTAAACTCGATCAGCAAGAACTCCCCTAGCAAGCTTTCATTCAACAGCAAGTCTGGACGGGTCGTGCCTTGCGCTCCGGAGTACTTCTGTTTCAGCAGCTCCTCAATCTGCCGTTTCAGAGTGATATTGGAGCTGAAGATGGTGAATGCAGCACCCAAAATCCAAAGATTCACTTCTATTGCTTTGTGTACCGTTGACTCAAGGCAGCCTTCATTTCGGACTAGGCGCTCCAAGTCGTCCAAGAACTGCAACCTAGCTCTAGCTTGGTCGACCAGAACGGCCATGTCGGCAAGGCCAAAGCTCTCCAGCGCATCAGCAAGGTTAACGATATCGCCGCGATTTGCTTCAGCGAGATGCTCGACGATAGAGCGGTACTCGGTACGTTCTACGGCCTCAAGAACGACAAACGCGAGAGCCTGTACCTTGTGGGCAGGTTCGTCGTAATACTTTTTCAAAACCTTCTTTATTGCTCGATCTGCAAACTCGCGCTTGTGCTGGGGCAGTTTTTCCATTCGGCCGGCGACCGCTTTTTGCAAGCGAGCATGCGCCATCCGCATTTCCATACCGTGCGTAGAGCGGAAGGCTTCAACCAAATTTGCCTGCACGAAGGTGACGATCTGTAGGTAGGCCTCGCTGTTTTCGATTACCGAGTCCCAACCGGCAGTCACATACTCCATCAGCCCGTCAGCTTCGACTTCGCCATACAGTTTTCTCAGCAGACGAGCAGGAATCTCATCACTGTTCTCCAAGCCAAAAAAACCAGGTTTACCGACTGCCTTTCCTTCCACCATCAAAGTAATGCCGGGGCGTCTCAGACCACTTTTCTTTTTGCTAATGGCAAAACGAAGAGTCGCATCTCCCGCATCAGGAAACGTACCCCGCACCTCAGTGAATTCGCCTTCAAGATCATCAATGCCCAGCGGTTTACCATTGATGATAATTTTGAAGTCCTTCTGCCGACCGTACTCCATGATCAGTTCTTGGCGCAGTCGATCAGCACTTGGGTAACGTAGCCCTTGGCGAAGATGCGTTAGTGTTACGCAGGTGCCATGATCTTCGGAGCTGCATTCACTCACCTCTAACGGTAGCGTCAAGTGTTCGATGTCAGTGGCCAACTCAAGGTCCTGAATACCGAGCGTGAACGAAATCTGCTGGCCTCGGGCCATTGTGGTGAGACACATCACCGAAGCGGACATCAGCCCAGCAAATTTCCCGATCCCTTTCTTACCTTTGATCAGACGCCTTTTTTTTGATGTACGTCCATCAGTCCGCATCCGTCGATCAGATGCAATTTTCAGATAATGAGACGCAAGCTCCTGGCGAGTCATCCCGTTGCCATCGTCTCGCACAACAATAGGGCCATCGGTCAATGGCTCAGGAAGTTCTATTACCACCTCTTCTGCATCTGCATCCCATGCGTTATCAACTAACTCTTTAAGAGCTTTTTCTGTCGTTGAGTAATCTTGGCTGAGCAACGTTGCCAGTCGGGAGTCAACCTGAAAATTCGCTTGCTGCATCTCACATTCCATCATGGAAGATTGTCGGCCCCGAGCACGTCAACGACATGCACGAAAGATTATTTCCGCTCATTCTACACAAGAGTGGCCTAATGATGGCTCGCCGAGTAAGCAAAGCACGGTTCGCATCGAAACTGAAAAACAGGCTTCGTCGTTCTTACCGTCGTCAGACTTATTTTTAGAGATCGCTGCGGCCGGGGGGGAGGCACTTTGCTGACGGTGGCGATCGGGAGAAGTCGGCCAGCAACGGACGGTGGACAGACTGATGGCGAAACAGTAGCGTCAGGTTCTTATTTTTTAGGAAGTTGAACCCATGTCACCGCCGCTGCACCTCTACAAGTACGAGCGCTTTACCGCACAGTCGCTTCAGAACCTGAAAGACCAACTAATCTATTTCGGCTCCCCGCTCGCTTTCAATGACCCTTACGACTGCGCGCTTTCACCGCGCATCAAGGAGCCAACTGACGCCGACGTTGAGAAACTGCGAAGCCATTACTTAGCAAAGCCCGAAATCGAAAATGGGATTCGGCGAGAGTTCGAGAAGGCATCTCCTACCGTGCTTCGGGTTATGCTCCTTCGCATAGGTCAAAAAACCTTAGATGACATGATCAAAAGGTTTCTGTCACAACGTGGGGTTAGCTGCTTTTCAGAGAAGAAGGACAACTTGTTGATGTGGTCCCACTACGGGGATCATTGCAAAGGTTTCTGCCTGCAGTTTTCTACTTTGGCCGATCCATTTCACAAGATTAAGAAGGTCCGCTACACACCAGACATGCCCATTCTCGACATCGTTCCGATCCTGTGCGGTGAGGACTCCGACCCTGTGGCCGATCTCTATTGTACCAAAGCGGTTGATTGGGCTTACGAGCACGAGTGGCGTGCTATTCATAGCCAAGCCGGCACGGCGTATCGGTATCCTTCCGAAGCACTCACCGGCATCTACTTCGGCCCAGACATGCCACTCACTGCGATTGAGATCATCGCGTTAGTTCTCGCAGGACAAAATGAACACGTCCAGCTCTGGCAAGGTTCTCGTAGCAAGTCTAACTTCTCAGTTGAATTTCAGCCCATAAAATACATGTCACATCTGGAAGCAAGGCGGCTAGGACTGATGGGGACAGCAGGTACTTAATCGGCCACTCAAATTGGACCCTCGACCCACGATTCCGCCATAACGTTTCGCACTGTATGCTTTGGGTTCCGGCGGTGTAAAAATTCCTACTCAAATCTTGAGAAATTACCCGCCCCGACACAGCCAGTCCGAGATCGTCAAGAACCGGCCAGGGGCGGGGTGGCAAATCAATATAAGGTATTACGAATTTTCATCAGCTCGATTTTAAGTATTTCGCCTGAAACCAATATTTGCCTTATTCGTTGCGGCTCAGAGATGCCTCCCTTGCTGTCGAAAGAATCACCTGTGCAAGATACAACAAACTCCGCAAGCGGCCCGGATATAGACTCTTGATCAAATCTCTGATATTGATTATTTAAGTAATCAAGAAGGATATTAATTTTCTCCTGCATCCCCAAGATATATGGAGCACCACTTGGCTTGACTTCATCCCTACTACACCAGTACTCACACACTAAAACCTCCAGTTTCCCAATGAGCGTTGAGATCTCTTCTATCCTTTTAGAGAAATCTTGAGCTTTAATGGTGTATCTAGTTCTCCAGAAATTAGTAAAGATTGCGACCATGGCCCCAATGGCCGCAGATATTACACTGACACTATAGTTATCTAACTCCATTATTTTGCTCCTCTTATATAGCTCCATATTTCATGTGGCAAGTGAAGATTTTTATTGGAAACCAAGTTCAAGCGCCCTTCAAGCTCTGAAGCTGTGTACCCTTTATTTCTCACTAACCCACCAAACGCTTCCTCCAAGAATGAAGAGCCATATCCATAAGTACCGTCTAGCACAATGGTAACAACATCATACTTATCTAAATTAGGACTTAAAATCTGTTCCTCAAATGCTTGCCCCGAGAAAGAGCCGTCACAGAAGTATCTGCCAGCTGGTACCTTAGAGAAATCTTGAGCTACGGATATTTCAATATGACCCTTTCTTCTGTTTTTCTGAGCGACGCCACCTATATCAACTGTCAGTTCAATACTTGTACCTATAGTAATCACTGAAGAATCTGCGAACTCCTTGCCTCCTTGGTACGAGCAGGTAAAAACTCCGCTACGACTAGTAATTTTTAACGAGTCAAAAATGTTCTGAGATACGAGACCCACAATGGTAGAAAGGCCTTTTCCCCTACCGGCCTGATCAGAGCTTAGTACTGCCTGACCAATCAAGTCACTGTCTTTGTTTGATCCTGCCTCGCCGGACAGTTTATTTAGTACTGACTGTGGGATAGTTACCCCTCGATCAATCACCGTAATGGATATAAACGCATCGCACTCCCGTACCAAAACTATTTCACACTCATACTCAGGAAAAGGTTTTAAGTTTTCAGGGTAAGCGTGCTGCATAACGTTTGTAATCAGTTCTGATACACTGGAGTAGATAGCACTCAGCGACGATTCATTACAGCCAACATATCTTTTCTCAATGAAGTCTACTAGCTCGACAGCTGTATCAAAGCAGGCGGTAGTATCTTTCCATCTCTTTACTATCATAAAGTTTCCTACCTAAAGTTTGATACGGTCATGGTTTATCTACTATGTCCAGAAAACGCGCAAATAAAATCAACCACTACCTGCTTAGCTCATTCTTCTGCCGTAAAGCAATATGCCAATCGCGTTTACTATTATGGTCAAACGCAACCTCTGCCGGTATTTGCACTACAAAGTAGCGCACCTCCCAGGTCGCTCTCAGTGAATCAGGTCCATGGCAGTCTCACGCGACCTATTTTCTATACCGTAATTCCCAAAGAGATTTGCCCCTGCCTGAACCTGGTGTATTGGCCAAAATCTTGGCCCGAATATCTCCTGTCCACCCAGCATACCAGGCCTCTTTCGGCCAAGTGCAGACGCTCGACCATGAGAGTGACTTTGCTAGTCCGGTGCAAACGGCTCGTTACGTAAAATGCAGATGGGTGGGTAAATCCGTGCAATTACTCAGCAGGCTCAATTACGCTTTTCAGCCCGAAACCTTATAAGATCAGTAATAACTTTTGAAGTGTACTTGCCTCTAAGCTTAGCGACAAACAATGGCTCGACATCTTGGGCAAAACCTATGAGCCCTTGCAAATGTGCAATCGACTTACGGTCAAGTTTGCCTAGTGCAAAATGATGAATCATTGCGCTAATTAATCGCTTTCTATCACGACCAATAGTCACATTACCGTCATTGCTCAGCACTAGCCCGGTGACTCGTCGCTGGTTCTTTTTAGAGGCGTGAACCGTTTTATCTGCATTGAGCAATAGCTCGGGCGCTGGTAGCTCCTTAAGAGTGCCCCGAAGAAATTCTTCTACAAGAAAAGTTTTGCCCTTTTCATTGGAGGAGAATGTTAGATCATCTGCATATCGTGAGTAGGTAATGTCACGCTCAAAGCACCACTGACTTACGATCGAGTCAAAGTTAAACATGACTGCATTAGATAGCACGGGCGAAGATGGAGCACCAATACTCAGTGCCAAATGCCCTGTTACTTTATCGCGAATGCAGCTCATCCTAGCCATATCGGCAATGCTTCTTTCAGACAATTGCCCCTGAAACACTCCAGACAACAAAGTCTGTACGTCGGTTTCAGTTATTGACCCGAAAAAATCAACAAAATCAAATTTCGATATATATGAGCAGCCAGCATGCCGCTCAGCGTTGTTTTTAATGCTTGCTCCGTGCTTATACGCCGCTGCGCACTCATGTACCGGCAACTTACAAAACCAAAAACTCATCATAAAATGCTGAATGATTTTAGTTTCTTTAGCCGGCTGCGCGATCGGCCTGACACCACCGTTTTTCTTCGGGATAGTATAGCGCTTGTAGGCATATGGAGCCCGGACCAGCAATCGAGCGACTTCGTGTTCAGAAATCATAAACTCATCTGAAAGGTGTTCACGAAAATTATATTCGCTCATTTCGCAACCCCTAACCTTGCTTGTTCAATAGCCCTGTTGCGATTTCGTTCGGATGTCGCTGCCTTGTAATAATCGATGCATTCTACTTTCAACCTTAATGCATCAACCATACCTCCCGTTTTAAGAGCAAAGCGGAGCGTATGAAAAGATTGGTTACCACAAGCGTAAAATTTAGAATCACCGTACCCACCGATCTTTTTAATAAACTCAAACTCTTGCAATAAAAATATTTTTCGCCGCACATCATCACGATGTATATCTTTACCTAGCCCCTTAATCGCCTCGACAATCTCGCCTTCCTTAAGAGCAACAAAAAGCCTAATTAACTCGTATATCAGAACGACAATATGAATATTATTACCAAGAGACAGACTTTGTGTTTTTTTCAGGGCATTAAGCTCTTCTACAATATCATCCATAACGCCTGTAACAACATGTTCTGGAATCTCAAGCGGATATTTTGGATTCCAAGGATAAACCTTAACGCCGCTTCCGTGCCTTTCATTTACATGTCTAAGAATTCCAAGATTAATAAAAGATTTATCGTCTGCATATTCCTCAGGTACAAATACTATGAGTTTTTTTTGAAAGTCTGGTAACTGTGAAAAAGCACCTAGCTCAGCAATAGAGCCATCGCTCTCAACGGCGATTGCAATTAGTGAGCAGATGCTCGCAAGATCTGCTTCGAAATCCATCAGGTTTCGATAGACCCCATCTTCATGCCACGACTTAATCTCTTCTGGCCGAAAAATATGGGGTGCCTTCATCATACTGAGCGCTTTGCGCTTCAAAGCATCACGAAGAGAACGGACGGGAGGATCCTTTGCATCTGCATGTTCTTTTTCAGGGACATAGCCACCGCAGAGTAGAACAATCGGATTCTTGGAGAAGTAAATTTTACTCTCATCCAAGTCTACATCAGCAAGAATATGTCGCGGATCCATGCGAAAAAGGGCTCTTTACCAAGGTTCAGCCGCAGACAAGATCTGTGGACCGGAGCGACGAAGGAGCGTAGGGCCGCAGATCTTGTCTGCGGAATAAAACAACGCAATGCAATTGAGTCTGGCGAAACGCCTGACTAAGCCTTCAACGACTAGTATCTGGCTTTAAACGCGTAAAGAGACCTCCTTTCTAGGGCAGAACGCCAGCATTGTCAATTGCAATTTTCAGCTCTCATAGACCCATATATTCAGTTCCCGAGTGAGATTTGTGATGGCCTCCAAGGATCTGAGCCGATCCCTTTGACGAAGTCGACCGACCAACGCGAGGGGCCGCTTTGGGTTTATATCTGACCTTCTTGACCGTCTGCTATTGGCCGGTTTTTTGCCATTCACCACCTTCAGCCTCTTATCAAGCGTCACCTGTCCTGAGTGCGGCAGGAAGATCACCCCAGATCATAGATGAGAAGCAAGGCCGTAAAATCGATTACAAGCGACGTGCCAGAGCATCGATATGCTCGTAGGGCATTCCAATTGGTATTCCAATGAAAATAAAAAAATAAATTTAAAGATAGTAATCAATACCATAGGAGACCAGTTCAGATTACCCCGGCTTACCTATTCGAAGCATCGACAAAACCCGCCTAATGCGGGTTTCGTTGTTTTTGGGGTTCAAAAGCCCAGCAGACAGGCCTTTGGAATTTTCCTTCAACATATCGCGCCCTCGATGAACTGGCACTTCCCCCTCCATCACGCTAACTTTTCCACATCGCTGCTCATCAGCGATCGGCTTTGACAGGCCGAAAAGTGTAACCTTTCACACCCCTTGGCAAGACGGCATGCTCTACGCGTTCCGCCTCGTTCATGGTGGCTGTGCGTGGGGCATCTTCGGGTGCGCCGGGTTCCTACACTTCCGGTCTGTCAACCCGCGTACAGCTGCCACCCAATCCTGTTTGACAGCAGGGGGCGGCGGCTCCTTAAACAG
>Ga0163161_10002356_pt1 | contig 13541 bp, 15 predicted proteins | sample S45metaG_FD_129847 | JGI IMG/M metagenome (GOLD analysis project Ga0163161, IMG submission 129847) | Switchgrass rhizosphere microbial communities from Kellogg Biological Station, Michigan, USA - S4-5 metaG | ecosystem: Host-associated > Plants > Roots > Rhizosphere > Soil | place: USA... | reverse complement strand
GTCCTGCTAAACACCATCCTATGCCTCAACACGCCTCCTTCGGGCGTAGCACATCAGTTTTAGTGCGACATCCGCGACCCCGCGAAGCGACGCCATATGGAGAACCGGATCGGCCTCCTGTTCCAGATCGGGCGTTGTTCTCGGCCCTGACAGTTTAAGAGAATGTCGAGGCTTCAATGGTCAAGCACATGTTGCTCCCGAAGGAATTCATTGCGGCGCTCGCGGCGTTTAAGCTGCGATTGGTCGGCCTGCGGACGAAGCGGAGGCAATAGGTGAAGCTGAGACGCGGGACCACATCCACGTTGCAAAATAGTAGACGTAAAACACATGAATCTCAGACAGTCGCCGCGCAATTGCCCAGGAAACCCGCCATGCACCCTATTGCGCGGTCGCAATCCCCCCTGGATTGTCCGAGAATCACTGTCGGATTGAGAAAGTGTCCGACAACGCCTGTCGAGGGGTTTTCCGTCAGGCCGTGCCCCCCCTTGCGGTCATTCCCAATCGATGAAGATGCCTTTAGCTTGTTTCGATGGCTGCTTCCTCGCGCATTAGTTCGATCCTTCGTGCAGATCCCCTCCGTTGGCATCTTCTGGGTGTGGTCGAAGCGCTGGATTTGCAAGACTGCTGGATCGGGGCGGGATTCGTGAGAAACGCGGTATGGGATCACCTTCATCAGCGTTCTATCGCGCCGCCGAATGCAGACGTTGATGTGATCTGGTATGACCCGCATTGCACCGACGCAGCCGAAGATCGGAAGCTCGAGGCCCACTTGCAGGCTCTGGAGCCTGAGATCACATGGTCAGTAAAGAACCAGGCTCGGATGCACCATCGGAACGGTGATGCTCCCTACGCTTCCGCCACCGACGCCATGCGATACTGGCCGGAAACCGCGACGGCGGTTGCCGCCCGACGACGCGGATCGGATGGTTGCGACATCGCAGCCCCTTTCGGATTGGACGACCTGTTCAAACTTGTCGTGCGACCAACCCCGCGCTTTCGCGTCGAAAAGCGCACGATCTATGAGGATCGGATATGCACCAAAGGATGGTTTGACTATTGGCCCCTCCTCACAAGGGCGGAGGAGGGCTAGTTCCGCGCTCCACCATTATCGCCGCCCCTGCACGTCGAATGCCCGCAATGATGTGTTTTACGCGATCCTAATCTTTCCCGCTTTCCCATCTCCGAGTGGCAATTTCGGGAAACAGCAGTCGGGAACATGTTTTGGGAAAGTGAAACCCGCTCGTGGCCTCCGGCCCAATTGGTGGGTTCGCTTTCCCGCTCCACGTTCCCTTGCAAGACGGCAGCGGCCAGCGGGCCGACGATTTCTTCGCTCGACTTAACTCGCGGCACCTGGACGGTCGTATGTGGACACCGCGCCCACTTAGAGAGTATGCCGTCACTCGATTCAGTGCAACTCAGGCGGTTCCCGACGCTGTCAGGACTGCAATGCTGACGTGAGGCGAGGTGGCAAATGACAGAGTGGTTTCAAACATTTCTGGGAGCGGGGGCGGGCTGGTTCGTCGCGCATCTGATCCTCATACTGCTCGTGGTCCTGCCGCTGCTGCTGCTGGTTGCGATGATAATTTACGCCGAGCGCAAGGTATGGGGAGCTTTTGCGCTTCGGCGGGGCCCCAACGTCGTCGGGCCCTTCGGTGTTCTGCAGAGTTTTGCCGATGGTCTAAAAGCTTTTCTGCAAGAGACGATCGTCCCGTCCGCGGCAAACCGCGGACTTTTTCTGCTGGCGCCGATCGTCACCTTTAGCCTTGCACTGATCGCTTGGGCAGTCATTCCGTTCGGCCCCGGGATGGTACTAGCCGACATCAACGTCGGCCTTCTGTATTTGCTCGCAGTATCTTCGCTGGGCGTTTACGGCGTCATCCTCGCGGGCTGGTCAAGCAACTCGAAATACCCGTTTTATTCGGCAATCCGTGCTGCCTCACAGATGATAAGCTACGAAGTCTCGATCGGCTTTGTCCTGGTAACGGTCGTCTTGTGGAGTGGAACGTTCAACTTGCAAGGCATAATCCAAGCTCAAAAGGGCATGTTTGGATTCTTCAACGGCTTCGTAATACATCCGTTGCTTCTCCCTATGTGGGTTGTCTTTTTCATATCGTCGATGGCCGAAACATCTCGAACACCATTCGATATTACCGAAGCCGAAAGCGAGCTGGTTGCCGGCTATCAGACGGAATATTCGTCGATGAGCTTTGCCATGTTCTACCTGGCCGAGAACGTAAACGTGCTGCTCATGGCCGCGCTCAATGCCATTCTTTTTTGGGGCGGATGGTTGCCGCCGCTCGATTGGGCTCCGCTCTACGCTATCCCTGGTATCTTTTGGCTCTTTGCAAAAGCCATGTTCTGCTTCTTCGTCTACGCTTGGGTGAAAGCGACGGTCCCTCGATATCGGTATGATCAGATCATGCGGCTGGGATGGAAGGTGTTTCTGCCCCTCTCCTTGTTCTGGGTCTTCCTCGTGTCAGGCGTATTGATGCTCACAAGATACGGGTTGCCGCACTGAAATCGGTACCTTACTGCTTACACCCGCATTATCCGATGCTGTCCCCAGCGAGGGTGTAGGTTATCACTAGGCAAATTTGTGCTGTCACCGATGATGGAGTTGGTCGTCGGCGCGCTCCACGCCGGGACGCGCAGTTGCGCCGTGAAGCTATTCTCTCGGCGGCTGCCTCCTGTTTCCGCGAACACGGGTATAACGTCCATCTTGAGGTGATAGCGAAAAAAGCCGGGGTCGGCAGAGCCACGATGCAGCGCAACTTCGCCGATCGCGAGACGCTCGCGCTAGCGGTGCTGACGCACGAAGCCAAGCTCTTGAAAGACAGTCTGGACCTGTCTCGGCCCTTCTACAAATCGCTCCGTGAAGCGGTGATCCGGGCGATGCCGACATTAGCGATGTACCAGCACATCGCGGAAGAGTTGAGCCGGACGGAAACGGGGCGCACGGCTCTGGCGCGCCTTGGCGAGCAACTGAACGCTTTCCTGACGCCGTTGGTTGCCATCGCAAAAGATCGTGGTGAGATAAGCAAAGCTGTCAGTGCCCATGATATCGCGATTTGCATGCAGATGGCAGCGAGCGTTCTTCACGTCGGAATGAACGACGAGGAGATAGCCATCAACCTTGATGACGCTATGCGTCTTCTAACATTCGGAACTCAACCTCGCTGAGGAAACGATAGGGTCTGCCTGTCCCATAGTATCATCGTTCTCGGGAAAGCGCCGGAGGTGGCGACAAACAGACGTTAACGCCTGTTGGGTAATGACCAGTTTGAAGGCGGACACTCCTGTAAAGCAATCGACCAGCGCACGGCAGCTGATCCTCGCAGCATGTGCGGCAGGGTTCTTCTGGATTTTTTCAGTCCATATCCTGACCGGCTTTCTCGACTTCATGGTGAAGGACGCAATAGGTAGCCGGTCGGGCATGGTCGCCAACATTGATGGCGTCATCAATAGCGCGCTTGTCGTGCCTTGAACCGCATATACCGACTGGCCTTTCGCCATTCGGCATATGATATCCGTCTTGAACGTCGTCGGGCGTGATAGCTGCAATGCTTCGTCATGCGGATCGGGCACATCGAACAGAACGCTGCAGATTCCCCTGGTGAAAGCGAGACTATCGACACGCCCATTCACGATAAAGCTTTTGCTCTGACGGTGGAGCGGCACATCGGCGCGGTCCTGCGACATGCCGACATAAGCGCTGTGGCGGTCCGTCCAGGACGTGGCGAGGACATGCGCATGATCGACCGTCATGACTCGCGCGGATCGCCGGTCAGGAAAGTAGGCTGATGGTTCGTTGAGTTATTGGGGGCTACGTTCAGCGCGGCTATCTGATGGCGTCAGCGTAGCGGTGGCGCCGCTAGATGGCGTTCCCGGTGAGGACGGTGATCAGACAGCCAGCGTCGTACGGATCGGGATACTCTACACGGATTCTCGTTCAATGACGGTAGCGACGTTCGGCCCGATCGGGATTGGCTCTCCGACAAGCTCGGCTTCCACGACCTTAACGAAGTACCGTGCCGTCGCTTCCCAATCCACAGCAACGACGGTGAGTGGGGGAACGGCGAGCGCCGCGGAAGGCGAGTCGCCAATACCAATGACGGCGAGGTCGGTCGGTGCCTTCAGCCCGAGGCGCCGGAGCCCTGCAAGCACCGAAAGCGCGGCCACGTCATCGTGCGCACAAACGCCTGTGACCCCTTCGGCTCGCCATTTGGCAACGGCTTCGGCCGCTTGATCGGGGTCGATGCGTGTGGGCAAGGCAAGTGGCTCGGGAAGGTCACAAGCTTTGCACGCATTGCAAAGCGCGACGAACCTGCTTTCGCTTGCCTTCATGAGGCGGATGTCGTGCGGCAGCGCGTACCCGAGCCGGCGATGGCCCGAACATACGAGACGTTTCACCTGCAGCCGGGCAAGGCTCTCCTCGCGCGTTCCCCAACCCCATCGCCCGATCGCATCGGTGCCGTCGCTGAGCGACTGCACAACGCGGATGCCAGCGCGACGCATTGCGTGAGCCTCTTCCTCGCTGACGTGCCATAGGAGGACGGCCGCGGGCGTGATCGCAGACCAAACCTTCACCGCATGAACGTTCGTCGCCGCATGGATCAGCAGAGTCAGCCCCATCGCGGCAAAACCTGTCGACAGATGCTCGATCAACGACCCAAAATCGGCGTTCAGCGGCAGTTCCTGCGGAAGATAGAACAACACTGAGTCGCTTCGCCCGCGCTTCAACGTGCGAGCTTCCGCCGAAGGCGCATAGCCAAGCCTGTCGACAGCTTCCAGCACCCGGTTGCGGGTTTGCTCGGAAATCGTTTGCCCCGGAGTGGCGTTCAGGACGAACCCGACGGTTGCGCGAGACACGCCAGCCTCGCGTGCGACGTCCGCCCCCGTCGGCCGCGATCCGCTTCGTTCTTTGCCCATGACAGATGCCCCTCTAAGCCGATTTTTATTTTCGTGCAAACCGGATGCAAAAGTGTAACTAGAACGTTATAGTATGCTCATGCCTTCAGAAAGCGCAGTACCCATGCACACCGTCTCCTTGTCGCACCATTTGCAGAAGCCGTCGATGCCGCGCGCGCGGCGAGAATATCATGCGGGTTGTCGAAGATGCCACGCAGTGGACGCATGTGACGAGGTGCAGTGGATGCGCGACGGCGATCTGCCGCGCGGTTCCGAGTTTCTAGGCATGGCGCTCCAGCACAAGAGAACGCCCGACAAATCCCGCGGCGTCGGTCCGGGTTCGTCGGAGGAATTTCGAGTAGCGTGCGCGCGAGCGGCAACATGCGGCGCTGCGATCGAAAGCCCCGTCGACGCGGCGATCGGGAATCGTGCGGCGCGTAACATTCTTTTTCAGGCAACCCTGACGTCCCATCAGGCGCGGCTCCGCAACGCCCCTCTGTGACACATACGGAAGCGACCATGTTTGGTGGAGGCAGCGTTTGAGCGCACCCGACTATCATCTCGACCGTGACGGCGGCCCGCTCGTGCTCACGCTCAGCGGAGCATGGGAAATCTTCCATCTTCGCGACTTGCCCGACCGACTGAAGGACGATTTGGGCGGCGGTGACGAAAACGTCGCCCTTAAAATTGCGGATCTCAGCGAGATCGATACGTCGGGGGCATTTGCGATCGCCCGCGCGCTCGGCAGTCGCCAAGTCGACGTCGTCGGGGAGCTGCGGCCCGAGTTCAAGGGACTGGCAAGCCTGATCGACTCGCGGCGCGACCCTTCCGAAGACTTGCCGCCTGAGCCGCGCTCCAAGTTCGCCGTCTTCAGCCGGATCGGCCGTGGCGTCGTCGGCGTCGGCCACGAGGCATATCGAGGGCAGGTGTTCGCCGGGCGAATGGTGATGACGCTTGTCTCCCTTGTCCGCCACCCCCGCCGCGTCCGGTTGACCCCTCTGGCGCTTATGATGGAGCAGGCCGGCCTCGCTGCCACGCCGATCGTCTTCTTTATGACATTCTTCATCGGGGCCGTTCTGGCCTTGGTCGGTAGCAACATGCTGCAAACGCTCGGCGTGAAGATATACGCGGTCGAACTCGTGGGCATCGGCGTTCTGCGCGAGTTCGGGGCCGTAGTGGCCGCGATCCTGTTCTCCGGTCGCTCCGCGTCCGCGTTCGCGGCGCAACTCGGCTCCATGCGGATGAACCAGGAAATCGATGCCATGCAAGTAATGGGGGTCGACGTATTCGAGGCGCTTGTCGCGCCCCGCGTCATCGCCGCGCTGATCATGCTCCCGCTCCTCATCCTGGTGGCCGACCTCGGCGGGCTCGCCGGCGGCATGCTGGTCTCGTCGGCATTGCTGAACATCTCGCCCGACTTGTTTCTCCAGCGCCTCGTCGACTCTGTCGGCATCCAGCAATTCTGGGTGGGACTGGCCAAAGCGCCGCTGTTCGCGTTGGTTATCGGCGCCACGGGTTGCCGGCAGGGCCTGTCGGTCGGCTCCGATGTTGAGAGTCTTGGCGCGCGCGTGACTACCGCAGTAGTCCAGTCGATCTTCCTCATCATCATGTTCGATGCGCTGTTCGCCGTTCTATTCTGGCGGCTCGACCTGTGAGCGAGGCAGGAACCCAGGATTGCACCGAAGTGCCCCCGATCCGGGTAAGCGGACTGCGCAGCGCCTTCGGTGCCAACGTGATCCACGAGAACCTCGATCTGGAGATCCGACCCGGCGAGATCGTCGGTCTGATCGGCGGTTCGGGCAGCGGAAAGTCCGTGCTGCTGCGCACCATCCTGGGGCTTCAGACGCCTGCCGCAGGCAAGGTCGAAGTGTTCGGGCATAACGTTCATGTCTCGGCCGAGCGCCGGGAAGCGGAGCGGCGTGTCGGCGTCCTGTTCCAGGGCAGCGCGCTTTTCTCTGCCTTAACCGTCATCGAGAATGTGGAGGCGCCCATGATCGAGCATACGCAACTGCCGCCCGGCTTCATGCGTGAACTCGCCGCTTTCAAGATCAAGCTGTCGGGCCTGCCCGACGATGCGGCAAACAAGCGCCCTGCAGAATTGTCGGGCGGGATGGTGAAGCGTGCAGGTCTCGCCCGGGCGATCGCGCTGGACCCCGAGCTTCTGTTTCTCGATGAACCGACCGCAGGCCTCGACCCGATCGCTGCAGAAGAGTTCGATCAGCTGGTTTGCGCGTTGCGGGATGCGCTTGGCCTGACGGTGCTGATGGTCACGCACGATCTCGACTCGCTCTACGCGGTCTGTGACCGGGTGGCAGTGCTCGCCGACCGAAAGGTGCTTGCCTGCGCTCCGCTTCCTGAACTCGAAAGATCGGAGCATCCCTGGCTGAAGAGCTATCTGCGCGGCCCCCGGGGTCGCGCAGCCCACAACGCCGCGGCGCAAAGGAGCGGACACTGATGGAACGGCACGCAAATTACGCGATCGTCGGCGTCCTTACCACGATACTTGTTTTCGGTGGGCTGGTGTTTGCGGTCTGGCTGGGGAACTTCAAGCCAGGGGAGGACCTCGACAGATACCGTATCATCTTCCCGGGGCCACTGCGCGGCGTCGCCGTCGGCGGCGAAGTGCAGTTCAACGGGATCAAGGTGGGCGAGGTCAAGACCGTGCAACTGCTACGGCAGGATACCTCCAAGATACAGGTCGATGTCGAAGTGGCCGGCACCACGCCCGTCCGCATTGACTCATTTGCCAGCACGGAGATGCAGGGCATCTCAGGCGCGAATGCCATTTCGATCAGCGCGGGAACCCCCACCGGGTCGCTGCTGCGAGAGGTATCGCGCGACGATCCGCCAATCATCAGGGCAAAGCCGAACGCCCTCGCGTCGCTTCTCAGTGGTGGAGGCAAGGTGGTCGAGAACGCGAATGAGACGCTGGACAGGCTCAATCGCGTGCTGTCCGACCGGAATATCGAGGCGATCTCCGCCATTATGCAGGACGTTCGGCTGACGGCAGGCGAATTTTCGGCCAACCGGGTGATGTTCGCGCGCGCCTCCTCGGCGCTCATGAAGCTCGACGCCACGATGGACGATGTTCGTCGGACCGTGAACCATGTCGACGGCCTGGTGGATGGCGACGGTCGGCGCGCTTTGGCGAATGCAGCGGACGCCGCGACCGAATTGAAGGCGACGGTGATCCAGGCGCGCCGGGTGCTGGCCGGCGTGTCGACGACCAACGGCGCCGTTGGCGGGTCGCTGCTGCCGCAGCTCAACGAAACCATGCAGGGACTGCAAGGCGTCACACAAGAACTGGACGCGCTGCTGACCAGCATCCGCCAGGATCCTCGCGGGACCCTGCTGAAGGGCAAAGCCAAGGAACGGGAGTTGAAGCCATGAACAGCGCTGCATATGCGCGCGTCGCAGCCGTGCTGGGCCTGGTCGGCCTTTTGGGAGGCTGCGTCGGCGGGCTTCTCGGCGGCGGGAAACCCGATCGGCTCTACAGCTTTGGCGGCATCTCGGACGTCGCCGTCTCGGCCGAGGTACAGCCTCGCCGCCTCCTCTCGATGCCGCCGGTGAAGATGCCGGCAGCTGCCGCGGGAGATCGTATCCTGACCGTCCAGGGCAACGAGCGCGCCTATATCAAGGATGTCCGCTGGGTCAGTCCGGCCGCCATGCTCATGCAAGGAGCGATCGAAGGCGCACTGCGCACCCGCGTTCCGGACATGACGCTTGCCGACACGGTCACGGTTCGTAAGTCGCAAGCGGTCTTGTCGGTTCGGCTGAGCCGCTTTGAGGCGGAGTATGCGACCGATGCCGACAGCCCGCCGAAAGTTCGCATCGTTGGGGACGCGACCTTGATAGAAGCCGCGACACGTCGCATCATCGCACGCCTGCCGATCGATGAGCGTGAAATGGCGCGTGGCAACGGCTCGGCGGAGCTCGCCGCTGCGTTTGACAGAGCAACACAGCGCGCGGTCGTCCTTGTGGCGGATGCGGTCAATCAGCGTTTGCCCGTTCCGGCCGTTACCACGAAGAACGAGTAGATCATGATGTCCGCCACGATGTCGCCCACGCCATCGGAGAGCAAGCTTGTGCCTTCGACAGACCCATCATTCGCCGACGCTCTGATAGGTTTGGCGCCGCACTTGCGTAGTTTCGCGAAGCGCTTGACCGGCAATGTCACCAACGCGGAGGATCTTGTTCAGGAAACGCTGCTGAAAGCGTGGCGAGCCCGCCGGTCGTTCACGCCGGGCACGAACATTCGGGCCTGGGCCTTCACGATCCTACGGAATGCGCACTTTTCGGCGCTTCGACGCCGCCGCTGGGAGGGGAATTGGACCGACGAACTCGATTGGTCGCTAGGACACGAGGAACACCAGAGCGCTTCCACCGAACTCAAGCAGGTACTGGCCTTGATACAACGGCTGCCAATCGACCAGCGGGTTGCTCTCCAACTCGTCGCGATCGAGCAATTGTCCTACAAGGCCGCCGCAGTAAGGGTCGGCGTTGCGATCGGCACGATGAAGAGTCGTGTGGGCCGTGCCCGTGCGGAGCTAACTCGTTTGAGCGATGGAGGATCATCGCCTTTGAAGACATCCGAAACGTGGCTGGGCGCTGGTTTTCGCGACGTGGCGCCCGATGGGAACGTTGACGACAGCGCCTCCGCCGCAACTCCAAAATCCGCGCTTGCTCAGTGGAGATTAGCAAAGGCCGCGGGCGAACGATTCCTGATCGGCGCGGCCCAAAGTCCACAGGAGGCCCGATAGCTAAAGATGAAAGCGACGAAAATGACTGTCCGCTACTTGCTTGGGGGCGCTCTGCCGGTGAGCTCATCTGTTCTCCTCGCTGGGACGGAGCCGATAAGAATCTATCTTACGTGTAAAGGCTCAGGCGAGCGAAAAGTAACGAACAAGGTGCGAGGGCTCACCGAGACAGTCGGCGGCATCGGTGGGCACCCAATTGGTGAAAGAAATCGGGGGGTCGCCCACCCCGCAGCCAGATCACCTCAAGGTTACGCGCCGTCTCGGCCGCCAGACATCGGCTCGATCGTACCCGGTTGAGATAGCCATAAAGATACAGCTCCTTCATGTGGGAGAATGTAGCTAAGCCGTGTGCGTCCGCTATACATATTCGGACGAGAAGCCATCCTTGGGCAATGTCCGCAATCAGGCGACAGAGCTTGGCTCCGTAAAGACCGAAAGGGTCAGGACCGACCAGCACGTGTGGCGGGCCTACGTTCTTGTAGCTGCGGCGAGATAAGATATGATGCGCGTGGGGGATCAACAATGCCTTATCGCTACGCATATTGTTGGATGCTATTGCTATTCCCGTTGATCGGGCTGGCCTTCTGGCCCGGTTATTTGGGACAGCTCGGCAAGGCGCCGTTCGCGCTTCACGCCCATGGCATAACTGCTACGGCTTGGTTGGTCCTTCTGACGGCGCAAAGCTGGTCGATCCATGCACGACGACAGGTCTGGCACCGCACGGCGGGCTTGGCTACGTTCGTGATCCTCCCGCTATTTGCAGCGGCCGGGCCCTTGGCGCTGCAGGGGATGGCAATTCTCTGGCGGGGCAATGCCGACCCGTTCCATGCGGCCTTTGGCTCGAGGCTGGTAATTGCCGACATGGTGGCAGGCCCGTCCGTCGTAATCATGGTCGTCTACGCCCTTTTTCATCGACGGCAGGTTCCGATCCATGCCGCAGCCATGTTGGCCACAGCGCTGCTCGTCCTGCCTCCGGTGATCGGCCGGCTGTTCCCGGCAATTCCAGGATTTCCGCATGGCGGGTGGGCTGGCTTTGCTGGCTTCCGCGCGGCTTTCCAGCTTGCCGAGGCTATCACACTCGTGCTCGCGCTTTGGCTGGCATGCCGCAGGCCGACCGCGCGGGTCGGATTCGGCTTTGCAGCCGCAGCGACGGCGATGCAGATGATTGGGTTCGAGACGATCGGCCAGACGGACTTTTGGAATCATTGGGTCATCATTCTGACCGATATTCCGGCTGCACCTATGTCATTTGCGGCCGGCACTACCACCCTGCTGCTTTTATGGTGGGCATGGAAGGCGCCCTCGAGGCTGTCATCAAACCACACCCTGCAACGAACTAGCTAAGCAAGTACGGTCGATTCGCAAACGACGTCGTGCGGCGATCGCGCTCGGCCACAACTACGCGACAACAAGACCCAACAGCGTCGCTCGCCACCAGCCACTTTTTGGTAAGTGCATCAGTTCGGCTGCTTAATCGAAGCGAATGACCGAGTTTGAGGCGAGCGGACGTCCAAGATCAGGCTGCGCAATGTCTCGAGCTGCTCGGCAGGTGCCGGAAGGTCGTGGGACAAACCCGTCATTCACAGGGTCGAACCCAATCGACACAATTCAGTAAAAGTTGCCGATAAGCGGGCATTCCGAGCCCTTTGCCGTAGCCATTCGCTGGTCCTCAAAACCAAACCTGCAGACTGCTTGCTTGCCAGTTGTTGCGGAGTCGAAAACCGTTCAATCTATCCTTGCCATCAGCCCAGGCTGCCGGCAAATCGCTCCGCCAGTCGTCCCTGTTTGAAAGCATCGGCTATACAGTCGACGAAAACGCGCGTTTTGCCAGGCATCAGAGTCCGCGACGCAAAATAGATAGAGATGGCGCCCGCATCAGCATACCATCGCGGCGCCAAGCGAATGAGGGCGCCGCTTTCCAGATCCTCGATGATATCCGCGACCACCAGCATCGCTACGCCCAGGCCCAGCAAAGCAGATTGTCGCATGGCTGCCGGGTCGTTGAAGACGAAAGTTTCCTTAAGCGGCGCTGGAATGAGCGCACCGGCTGCGTCGCGCATGGTCCAGTGCCGTATTCGCCCCGACTGAAGCGTGCGCATGACGATGCCATCTAACCCAGCCAGATCGGCAGGACTCGCGGGCAGCCTGCGTCCTGCCATATAGGCCGGTGACGCGACCGCTATGATGTGGGCAGGGGCCAGGTTGCGCGCCACGACGCCAGGCGACAGGTCGAAGCCGCCGCCGATTGCCGCGTCATAACCTTCGGCAATGATATCGACCTGCCTGTTCTCGAAATGCCATTCGGGACGGATGCCGGGATAGCGTGCCATGAACCCGGGGAGTAGCGGCAGGATGTGCAGGGTGCCGAAGGTTGGCGCCATGCTGACTTTGAGCAGCCCCGACGGCTCACTACCGGCGGAGGCCACGCCTGCGATTGCCGCCTGTATATCGCTAAGGTTCCCCGATATTGCATGACGGAACGCTTCGCCCGCTTCCGTCAGCGTCAGCTTGCGGGTCGAGCGATGGAACAGGCGGACGCCGAGGTTACGCTCCAGCATCGCGACATTGCGGCTCACCGCCGCCGGGGTGAGCGCAAGACGACGAGCCGCCTCGGAAAAGCTGCCGTGGTCGGCGCTGCGCACGAACGATTCCAGATTCGCGAGTGTTTCCATATCGCTATATTCAACCATTCATTGAAGATTATGCAAGCCATATATGGCTAATCCTTGATGATAACTTGGGGCACATTCTCTTCACCAACATAGATGGAGTGAAGACGATGACAGCCTATCCCCAACCCCTCATCGGCAAGGTCGCCCTGGTCACCGGCGGCACGCGCGGCATTGGTGCGGCGATTGTCCGCCGCCTAGCCCATGACGGCGCCGATGTGGTGTTCAGCTATGCCGCTTCGGCGGATCAGGCCGCAGCTCTTGTGCAAGAAATCGAGGCGCTGGGTCGTCGCGCCCTTGCCATTCGCGCCGATCAAGCAGTCGCCGCCCAAGTTACAACGCTGGTGCAAGATGCCCATACCTCATTCGGTCGGCTCGACATTCTCATCAATTCAGCCGGCGTTTTCGTCACCGGAATGGTCGACGATGCGGAGGCCGATCTTGCGGCGTTCGACCGTCAGATCGCGGTCAATGTGAAGGGCGTCGCGGCTGCCGTGCGAGCGGCAGTTCCGCTTCTCAGCGATGGCGGCCGAATCGTCTCGATCGGGACGACCGGGGCAATCCATGTCCCGTTCCCCGGCGCGGCCGACTATATTGCAACAAAGGCCGCGGTCGCAGCCTATAGCCGAGGCTGGGCCCGCGACCTGGGCCCGCGCGGCATTACCGTCAACGTGGTGCAGCCGGGCGCGATCAATACCGATATGAACCCGGAGACGGGCGACTTTGCGGCCATGCTAAGCGGCCTTGCCGCGCTGGGCCGCTATGGCCAGCCCGAGGACATCGCCAATGCCGTCGCGTTCCTGGTCGGACCGGACGCCAGCTACATCACCGGCGCCACGCTCAACGTCGATGGCGGTCAGCTCGCCTGATCGCGCTCCCCTTCCATTTTCGCTCATCGAAGGATCAGAAACATGACAAGCATCGGCATCATTGGCGCGGGCCAGATTGGCAGCGCCATTGCTCGCGCCCTGGCTCATAACGGCATCGCGGCAACCATCGCCAACAGCCGTGGCCTCCACAGTTTGCGGGATCTCCTTTCCGAGGTCGGCCCTGCCATTACGGGCGGGACCGTCGCAGAAGCCGCCACCAAAGACATCGTCTTCGTCGCGATAAACTGGTCGCGCTTGCCGGCGCTGTTCGCCACTCTGCCTGATTTTGGCGGGCGGATCGTGATCGACACCAACAATCCCATCGAGGCGCCGCTGTT
>Ga0163161_10002355_pt1 | contig 13542 bp, 16 predicted proteins | sample S45metaG_FD_129847 | JGI IMG/M metagenome (GOLD analysis project Ga0163161, IMG submission 129847) | Switchgrass rhizosphere microbial communities from Kellogg Biological Station, Michigan, USA - S4-5 metaG | ecosystem: Host-associated > Plants > Roots > Rhizosphere > Soil | place: USA... | reverse complement strand
TGCATCACACCGGGGCGGGCATAGAGCTTGGCGTAATGCTGACGGGTGGCTTCATCGACTTTGCTGCGGTCGCCCGCGAATTCATTCCAGAACCGGTCCAGGTAGATGCGTTCACGACCCGCCACCAGACGTTCGGCGTCCGGTCCGCCAAAGTCGAAGTGCCAAAGCATCGGCAAGCGCACGATATCGTTCCAGGGCGGGATGCCGGGCACCGGAGCGTCCATCACCACCAGGCGATCCGTCAGCTGCGGATAACGCGAAGCGTAAGCGAAGGCGACCATGGTGCCAATGTCATGGCCGATGACCACCGAGTGTTCGATGCCCAATGCGGCCAACACGCCACGGATGTCGCCCGCCTGGGTCTTCTTGTCATAGCCGCTGTCCGGGATCGACGACAGCCCCAGGCCGCGCAGGTCCGGCACCACAACGGTGTGGTCCTTGGCCAGGTCAGCCGCCAGTGGCGCCCACATGTCGCCGGTGTCGCCAAAACCATGCAGCATCACCACGGCAGGCCCTTTGCCGCCGACGCGCACATGGATTTTCACGCCTTCAACGGTGATGTCCTGGGTATGAAAATCAGCAGGGAATGGCGGTACGCCGGCCAGTGCCGGGAGGCTGAGTGCAAGCAGCAATGAAGTGGTCAGCAGGGTGCGCAACATGACGGTGCCTCCAGGGTACACGTGGGAAATGGCATACCCGAAGCAGCGTAGACCGCCTTACGGCACATGTTTTTCCATGGTTGCTTTCAGCGCCTCACTCACCAGTGCCGTGACAATCGGTTCTGAAGTCGAGCGCATCTCTTCACCGACAGTGGTTTGCTGTGCTTTTACTTTTTCCACGTATTGCGAGGCGGGCCCTTCAGCGACGAGCGATGCCAGTTCTTCTTCGGAAAACGACTTCTCATAGGCCCGTGCCAGGTTCTCATCCCATTCCGGCTGGTATTTGGGCAGTAAAGCAGTGATCTCCTCGGACACGATGCGGCTGGCATCGTCAGCCCCCAGCTTCTCGGCAATCACTGAATAGGGAGCCGTTCCCTGCGCCATCGACAGTGCAAGGGCCGGGAGATTGCTGCCCATGTGGGCCTTGGCGACGAGGGTGCGGGCTTCATTCAGGGCAGGGGTACCCTCAGAGGCTGAGTTTGAAAAAGCGTATAACAGGGTCAAGGCGAATAACAGGGTCAAGGCGATAGCGGCAGAGGAAATCCGGTGCACGTTTGGGCTCCATGGGTGAGGGCTGAAACAAGGCATCAGAACAGCGTAGCCCAGGCTCATCGCACCACCATTGGTTTAATCAATAATTACCATCAAGCAATGCAAGTTCTGTTTTTTCGCCAAGGGAGGAGGATAGCCACATACCGAACTCGCCTTTGAAGGAACCTGCGCGATGAGAATGTCTACCTTGCTGGCTTTTATCGCCGTATTCAGCGCCACCGTGCCGGCTTACGCGGCTGACCCGTCTTGCCATTTCCTGCCGATCGCCGACAGCGCAACCAGCCTGCAGCATGCCCAATCGGTGGGCGTGCTTTATAGCGAAAACACCCTCAACACCCTCCAGTACCTTGAGCAGTACCATGCGGTTGCGGTGAACGGCGCGAAGAATCCTCAGCTGGATTCGCGCATCAGCAACGCCTTCGTCAACAGCTCCGATCCGAAGCTTGCGATCAGCTGGCTCATGGGCTCGCTGGAAAAACAGTTCGGCTCGGTGACCGTCTACGACAACCTTGACGCACTGGTGCAAGCCCATCCCGACGTGGTGGTGATGCTGGACACCTACAGCCGGCTGGTGTCCAAGCGCAATAATCAGGTCGAAGCGCGTTTCATGGCCAAGTTCTACGACGCGAACCTGCAGTACATCGGCCAGGCCGAAGGCTCTCGCGCACAGCAAATGCCTTCGGTGTGGGTGCATGGCAAAGCGGCGCCGGAGATTGCTGCGCAAATCGACCAGCAAACCGAGTTGCAAGTAAGCGCGCTGAAGCAATTTGATGCTTCGCTCAAGGCGTTGGTGAAGTCGGGTAGTGTGGCGCACGTTGCCAGTAACTGACGCAACTCAGGCGTTCAAGCCTGGGTGGTCATCACCGGTTGCTACGCCGCGCCACCCCGGCAACGCTGACCGGGGAGAGAGGGCGTCCGACAACGGCTTCGGCCTGGGAAATCACGCTGTGTACGCCTGGGATCGACAGGGTTTCACCGAACTCAAGCGCTGCGATCAGCACGAAGCCGCCCAGTAGCAAACCGCCTGTTTTTATCAAAACGTTCATTTGGCAGGTCCTCGCACAAAGTTCTTCGGCAAAGCATCGCCGGGGAGGTCTTTCAAGTCGATTTTCTGCGCATTTGTTGTGTTGTTAAAGGTGAAATCGTCAGCGGCAACTTCATCACCGGTCTTCCAGTTACTGAACTGAATGCTGTACTGCGGCCCGCCCGCGACCTGTTTTGAGGTAATGACATAACGGCAGGGGTAAGGACGCTCGCCTTGGGCGATCCAGATCTGCCAATCCACCGTTTTGCTTCTGAACGCCAGGTGATCGCACTCGACGCCTCCGATCACGCCACTGCCCAAGTCCTTTATGTTGGTCACGCCCTTCATCAATGAATCTTGAGGGTTGGACACGAACAGGTCGGCGCCGGCCAAAGGTCGGTCGTACTTTTCCCTTAATTCATCAATCAAATGATCCAGTGTGCCGGGCACAGCCACTTGCGTGTACGTGTTGGTGTTCTTGCCGAACAAGGTCAGGGTGGTGCCGTCAAACAGCATTTCCATGTCGACAAATCCACCCGCACGCGTGTTGCGCATCTTGTCGGGGCGGCTGATGACTGTCGTGCCGGAAGCGGCCAGCGCAAGGTTCTGTTTTTCCTTGGTGATGACTTCAAAGTTTGTGTCGTAGTTGAACGATAGGTTTTTTTGCGCGGTCAGGTAGTCGGACATGCTCTTGAGCAAGTTTTTGGCGTACGCCTCATCGGCATGGGCGGCATTCGGAATGCTTAATCCCACTATTAATGCCAATCCGGCGCCAGCGAAGCGGATTTTTGAGGATTCGATTAACTGTCGGGCGATCTTGTCCATGGAAGTTCACCGCTGTGAGAATACCGGATTGCCCGGTGTGGACTTACAACGTTAGTCCCATCACACAGGCAATGAGCGACCACTCATCTGGGTCATTTAAGGAAATTCATCAAGTGACCGACAGCCTCTGCTTCGACAGTCCCGTCGACGCCACCTTCGGCAAAAACCGCGCAACTGGCGGTGTTGTCATCTTTTGCGCAGCGGTAGACCGCGATCACGCTGCCCGGTCCGCCGCCGGTGTGCCCGCTCAATATCAGTCCAACTTCGACCGCACCTTGCATCAGGCCCAAGGCGTAGCCAGGCGCAGTCCATGGACGACCAGCCATCGGCCCGCCGAGCACGCGGGCCGTTTGCATCTCCCGCAGTAACGGCAGCGGCAGGCTCTGGCCGGCCAGTAGTCGATCCAGGCAAAGCGCGGCTTCATCCAGCGGGCCGACCAGCAGGCCGTGATACACCCAGCCCGGGTCGTACGCTTGCGCGGCGCCCATGGTCACGCCCTGCAGATCGGCTCGCGTCGTGGCCAGGCGTACACGTGACAAACCGAGGGGCGAAAAAACCAGTCGGGTCAGCGCCTCGTCCAATGCAAGACCGCTCAGGCGCTCGATGAACCTGGCCACGTACAGATAACCCACGTTCGAATACCGCCAGCCATCGCCGGGTGCGTAGCGCAATCGGGTCGCTTCCAGGCGTTGCAGCATGTCATCGGCGGGCCACGGCGTTTCGTTGCGCGCCACGGCGGCGTGGTATTGCGCCAACTCGCCATAATCCGCCAGCCCGGCTTCATGCCGCAGCACTTGGCGCAGGGTGAACGGTCCTTCCGGCAGCGTATCGTCCAGATCGAACTTGCCATCACGCACCAGCGCCAGTGCGGCGGCACAGAGCACGGTCTTGGTAAAGCTCCACCAGGGAACCGTCACGTCAGGTTGTGCAGGCGTGAGCGGTGAACCGTTTGAGACAAGGGTGAAAAGCATGGGGGAGGGCTGCTCTGGACGAAGGTGCCGTGGCAGTGTGCCAGAAACACCCAATTGTGTTTTATCGGTGGCTTGGCTAATCTCGCACAAACCCGCAATTTCAGGCAAAAACATGCACGATCAGCACGCTGCAGCCGAGTTACCGTCGGTGCGCCGGCAAAAAATCCTTCTGATCCTTGAGCGCGACGGCAAGGTCATGGCTTCCGAATTGAGCCAGCATTTCGCCGTTTCCGAAGACACCATTCGCCGCGACCTGTCAGAACTCGCCAGCGCAGGGTTGGTGCAACGGGTGCATGGCGGCGCGTTGCCGCGACCTAAAGACACGGGCAAGGATTTCTTCACCCGGGTTGGTGAAACCGATGAGGTGAAAACCCGGCTGGCGCAACTCGCTGCGCGCCGGGTGCAGGATGGCCAGATTGTGCTGTTCGACTCAGGCAGCACAACGCTGCAGATTGCGCGGTCGCTGCCCTCGGACATTGCCATCACGGCCGTTACCGCGTCGCCCATGATCGCCATCGCGCTGGCCGAATACACCGGCATCAAAGTGATCCTGGCCGGTGGTCAACTCAATCGCGCGACGATGTCGGCCAGCGGGCATGAAACCCTGCGGCTGATCGAGGGCATCAAGGCTGATCTGCTGTTCATCGGCATCTGTGCGATTCACCCGGAGGTTGGCATCAGCTCATTGCACTTCGATGAGGCGCCGGTGAAGCAGGCGATGATCGACAGCGCGTCGCACGTGGTGGCGGTGACCACCGCGGACAAACTGGGCGCCGTGGAGCCGTTCGTTGTCGCACCGTGCAAGCGCATCCATACGCTGATCACCGAGCAACAGGTGGCGTCGGGCAACATTGAGGATTACCAGCGGTTGGGTATTGAGGTGATTCAGGTGGACGCCTGATCTCAACCGTGCCCGAGCGCAATCGCAAACGACACGACGATGAAGCAGGCAAAGGCGAAATTCAGGTTCATGAAGGTGTCTTCCGACGTATTCGAGATGTCGCCATCTTGAATACGCCGCAGGGAAATAAAAAATTCGGCTTCGTGATGTGAATGATCGAAGGAATTGATACCTGCTGCCTGCGCTTGCAGCACGCCCCCTAAGTCAGGTATTTGCGAAACCACGCGATCGTACGGTCCCACGCCAGTTTGGCAGCGGCTTCATCGTAGCGAGGCGTCGAGTCGTTATGAAAACCATGGTTAACGCCCGGATAAATATAGGCCTCATAGGTTTTGCCGGCGGCTTTCAACGCTGATTCGTACGCTGGCCATCCATCATTGATGCCCTTGTCCAGCTCGCCGTAATGCAGCAATAAGGGCGCCTGGATCCTGGCTACATCCTCCGCTTTTGGCTGGCGACCATAAAAAGGCACGGCTGCCGCCAGCTCCGGATACGCCACGGCCGCCGCGTTGGAGACACCCCCGCCGTAGCAGAAGCCGGTGATGCCGACTTTCCCCGTGGTCGCGTCGTTTTTCGATAGCCACTCGATGCCGGCGAAAAAATCATTCATGAGCTTTTCGGGGTCGACCTTCGCCTGTAGCTCACGGCCCTTTTCGTCGTTGCCGGGGTAGCCGCCGACCGAGCTCAGACCGTCGGGGGCGAGGGCGATGAACCCGGCTTTGGCGAGGCGTCGGGCGACGTCTTCGATGTAAGGGTTAAGCCCGCGGTTTTCATGCACGACCAGTACAGCCGGCGCTTTTCCGGTGACTTTGGCCGGGCGCACCAGATAGCCGCGCACGTTGCCATGGCCCTTGGGTGAGGGGTAGGTGATGTACTCGGCGATGATGTCCGGGTCGGTAAACTCGACTTGTTCGGCGAGCGCATAGTTGGGGCTCAGGGAGGCGAGCAAGGCGCCGGCGGTCAAACCGCCCAAGGCGAACAACGCCGCGCGATCAAGAAACTCTCGCCGGTTGATCTTGCCATGGACGTAGTAATCGTAGAGTTCGAGCAGTTCGGGGGCGAAATCTTTGGCGGTGAGACGTTCCATAGGGGCGCTTCCCGTGTGTTAAAGATTTAATCCAGTAAAGCAGCGTTTGCCGCACAACCCGGACAATTTGTCCGGGTTGTGGCAAACGGTGGCACTTACGGATTAATGCCCACCCACCACCATATGACTGAACGGCGCCACATACGCCTGCAACGTCACCAGTCCACCGACCAGAATCGCCAGCACGATGGAGTGGAAGAATACGTACCGAAGAATTTCCCCTTCATGCCCGTACCAGCGCGTTGCCGTGGACGCCACCACAATCGACTGTGCGTCGACCATTTTGCCCATGACCCCGCCAGAACTGTTCGCCGCCGCCATCAGCACCGGGCTGATCCCCAGTTGTTCGGCGGTCACCCGTTGCAAGCCGCCGAACAGCACGTTGGAGGCCGTGTCGGAGCCGGTCAAGGCCACGCCGAGCCAGCCGAGGAGGGTGCCGAACATGGGGTAGAAAATCCCGGTCGCGGCGAAGGCCAGGCCCATGGTGGCGTCCAGTCCGGAGTAGCGCGTGAGGTAACCCAGGGCCAGCATCGCCACAATGGTGATCAGCGAGTAGCGCACCACCCATATCGTTCGCAGGTAATGACGTACCAGTTGAGGAATCGAGTAGCCCATCAGCAGCCCGCCGAGGATCGCTGAGAGCAAGATGCCGCTGCCGGTGGAGGTGAACCAGGTGAACTTGTAGATCGCGTCCTCGGTTTTAGGCGCTGGCACCACCGGCGGTACTTTTTCAACCTGCTGGTGCAGGGTGGTAAAGGTCACGATCGGGGCAAAAATCGGGTTCGCTTCGCGCATCGGTTTGCCTTGCGGATCGAGCTTGGCCGAGCTGGTGGCCGGGTCGATCGCCGGGCGGGTATCGAACATGTTTTTGAAGCTTTGTGTGCCCCAGGCGAACACGAATATCGTGAGGATGATCCACGGCATCCACGCGCGCATAACCGCCGGTTTGGCATCGCTGGCAAACGTCGCGCTGGCCTCGGTTGTGTGCTTATGCTCCTCGTCGATCTTCGAGTTGTCGACGCGCCCGGTCAAGGCGGCCGAGGTGTGCACCGTGGCGGGTTTCCAGACCCTGAGGAATCCGGTCAGGCAGGCCATGGAAATCAGCGCGGCGATCACGTCCACGAGCATCGGGCCGTGGTAGTTGGACACCAGGAATTGCGGCACCGCGAAGCTGACCCCGGCCACGAGGATCGCCGGCCAGATTTCCAGCATCTTGCGCCAGCCGGCGAAGGCCCAGATCAACCAGAACGGCACCAGTACCGAGAAGAAGGGCAGCTGGCGACCGACCATCATCGACAGCTCCATTTCATCCAGCCCGGTCACTTTGGCGAGGGTAATGATCGGCGTGCCCAGTGCGCCGAACGCAACAGGCGCGGTATTGGCGATCAAGGCCAGGCCGGAGGCGGCCAAGGGCGAGAAGCCAAGTCCGATCAGGATCGCACCGGTCACCGCCACCGGCGTACCGAAGCCAGCCGCGCCCTCGAAAAACGCACCGAAGCAGAAGGCGATCAGCAGCAATTGCAGGCGTCGGTCGTCGGTGATGCGTGCCAGGGAATCCTGCAGCACTTTGAACGAGCCGTTCTCGGTGGTCAGTCGGTGCAGGAAGATGATGTTGAGCACGATCCAGCCAATCGGCAGCAAGCCGTTGGCAGCGCCAAATAACGCCGCCGAGCCGGCCATGTTCGCCGGCATGCCGAAAGCCAGGATCGCAATCACCAAGGCAGACGCCAGCGCGAGCAACGCCGCTATGTGCGCCTTGATGTGGAAAAACGCCAGGGCGGCCAGCATCACCACCACCGGCACGGCTGCCAAGAGGGTTGAAATGACCGGGTTACCAAAGGGATCGTAGACTTGCTGCCAAACCATGTTCCACCTCTGCTTTTTATTGTCGGTAGTGCAGGCCCCCGGGCGGGGTTGGTGGAAAGGAGTATAGGTGGCATTGCGCCGCTGTCTCGGGGAGGTTTTTCGTTGTTGAAAGGTGCCGTGGCGGCAATGATCCCGGGCGAACTTCTACTACGCTCAGAGGGGATGACTGCCCCATTCATTCAGTACGAGAGGGAGACAGCAATGACTGAACGCCATGAGGAACACAAGGAGACGCTTTCCAACGGATGCTCGATCAAGGTCACGGCCGAGATACTGAAAGACGGCTCCTTGAAAATGCTGATCGGTGTGTACCGTCCCGACGGCTCGGTGATTGAAGAGGACCACCATCCGTCCCCGCACCTGCTGGACATGGAGGCGGCGATGGACTGGGCCATCGAAAAGGCCAAAACCGTCGGCAACAGTCAGCAAACGCTGTAAGAACGGCTTATCCCCGCTCTGATCATCGTCCTTATTGCGTACCGAACATGGCCGTCCAGTAAATCCCCGCATCGCTCTTCGGGTCCACCGCGTATGCGGCGCCGAGTTCACGGAACTGTGGATTCATCAGGTTGGCGCAATGACCGGGGCTGGCCAGCCAGCCGTCGACCACCTTGCGCACGGTGTCTTGCCCGGCGGCGATGTTCTCGCCGATCTGCTGAAAGTTGTAACCCGCCAGTTCCGCACGGTCACCGGGCGTGCGGCCGTCGCGGTCCTTGTGATCGAAGAAGTTGCCGTTGGCCATGGCCCGGGAGTGGGTTTCAGCGGCTGTCGCCAACAGGGCGTTCCAGCCCAGCGGTGTGGTCGCGGCAAACGCCTGGCTGCCGCATTTACGCGGTTGGGTGCGCGCGGCGTTGAGCTCGACCAACAGCTTCTGGCCTTCGGCGGCGGAGTCGCCCTGGCGCGCAGGCAACAGGGGGCGGGCGAGCACGATTCGCCAATCGTTGCCTTGGCGGCTGACACCGATGTCGATGAATTTCGGGTCCAGCACCACCTGGCAGAAGCTCTCCTGCACCGCCATCATCGCGGCTTGCGCATCACGCGGGCCGGTCAGGGTAATCGCTTGCACATTGAACATCGGATACGACGCACGCACCATGGCCTGCTGCAAGTCGACCGGCCCGCTGGCCGGCAATACCAGACGCGGATCGCTGTTCAGCGGTGGCAACTCCGGCGAGACCTGACCGGCGCAATTCTGCGTCAGACTGCGAAAGGCGTTGATCGAGTCGGTCAGCTGCGTTTCTTCGGAGGCCATTGCCGTAGTGGCAAGCACCAGACCCAACGACAAACCCGAAAAGCGCAAAGCGGATGATAAGACGTGCATGACAACCCCCTTGGACGGACTGCGCCCATGATGCGCGAACTCCCCCCGTACAAGGCAATGGCTTTTTACAGTTTGTGACTCAGTAGGTGACATGATTTGGCTACTACACTAAGCCGACGCCTCCCAGAGTGTTTGCGCTATGCCCGTCAATTGGATCGCCGCGTTGCTTGCCGTTTCACTGCTCGCCGGTCAGGCCATTGCGGACGATCAACAACAAAAACAGGACGTGGCGCAAGACAAGGCTCAGGTGCTTGAACAGAAGGCGGCCGAGAAGGGCAGCAACGTGCCGGTGCCCACGTCCCAGGCCATTACCCCGTCCGAAGTCCAGGCCGTCGACCCGGCCGGAAAGTCTCCGCTGGACGATGCGATCACCTGCATGGCCCGCTCCATTTACTGGGAAGCCAAAGGCAAGAACACCGCCGACATGGAAGCGGTGGCCAGCGTGGTGATGAACCGCCTCGGCCACGAAGGTTTCCCCGACACCGTGTGCGCGGTGGTCAAGCAAGGTTCTGAAACCAAAAGCTGCCAGTTCTCCTGGTGGTGCGACGGGCGCCCGGACAAGGTCCAGGAAGAAACCCAATATGAATTGGCCAAGGAAATCGCTCGCAAGGCGCTGAACAAGCAGCTGCCGGATCGCACCGGCGGCGCGATGTACTTCCATGACAAGACGGTGAAGCCGGTCTGGGCCAGGAAGTACATCAAAACGGCGAGTATCGGGTTGTTCGTGTTCTACAAACCGCACGAAGGGAAGGCGAAATAGCTGTAAAGCCCTTACACCTCACGACCATGCGCCGCGGCAGCCAGTTGCCCGGTATCGACCCGGACAAACACCGAGTCACCCACGGCCGTGAGCACGCCGTCGGCGAAGATCTCGCAGATGACCCGGGTCTTGCGCCCGACATCGCCCTCGACCTTGGCGCGCAAGGTCAGCGCAACGCCCATCGGCGTCGGTTTGATGAACTTGATGCCCAGGTTGCCGGTGACGCAGTCGATGCGCGGCAGTGTGCCCGGTTCGCGGTTTTCGGCCCGGTAGTGGTAAGCCATGGCGGTCCAGTTCGAGTGGCAATCCACCAGCATCGCAATCAAGCCGCCGTACACCAGATCCGGCCAGCCGCAGTACTTGGCGTCGGGCAGATGCTCGGCAACGACGTGAACGCCATCTTCGTGCCAGTGGCTTTTGACGTGCAGGCCGTGAGGGTTGCGGCTGCCACAGCCGTAGCACACGCCATCCGGTGCGGCGCTGTCCTGCATGGAAATGTCGAGCATGGTGGTCCCTTGTTGTGCTTTGAAAGTCCGCTGAGATTAAAACGCTGGAGTCAGGGGAAGTCCATTGCTCCATACGGTAATGCGGTGCGGTTCACAGCAGAGTAGAGTTTTGTTCAGGTGGCGTGAAACCCGTCATGCCACGTTTACGGACAGCCGCCATGCTCAACATCGGACTCATCGTTTACCCCGGTTTCCAGGTGCTCGGCCTCGCCATGTGCGCTTCCTTCGAGTTGGCCAACAACAGCGCCGACGAGCCGGTATACAGCCTTTCGCTGCTGTCCGAGCACGGTGGCATGGTGCAGACCTCCGCGGGTTTTGGTGTGGAAACCAGCCCGTTCGATCAGCGCACGTTCGATACGCTGCTGGTGATGGGCGACAACTTGATCCGTCCGACCTCGCCGGGCTTGGTGGCGTTTTTGCGCCGTGCCAGTGAGTCAACCCGACGTCTGGGTTCGATCTGTACCGGGGCGATTGCACTGGCCGAAGCGGGTTTGCTGGATGGTCGGCGGGCGACCACTCACTGGTGTCATGCCCCGGCCTTGCAGCGAGCGTATCCAAAGGTGCTGGTCGAAGAGGACCGCATCTTCATCAACGACGGCAATATCTGGACCGCCGCCGGCATGAGCGCGTGTGTCGACCTGGCCCTGGCGCTGGTGGAAAAGGACCTCGGTGCCGACGTGGCGCGCACGGTGGCTCGGCAACTGGTGGTGTATCACCGCCGCGCGGGTGGTCAGTCGCAGTTTTCGGTGATGCTGGAACTGGAACCGAAGACCGACCGTATCCAGGCAGCATTGACCTACGCCAAGCAACACCTGAAATCCGCGTTGTCGGTGGAGGAGTTGGCCAGTGCAGCTAATTTGAGCCCTCGACAATTCAGTCGGGTGTTCCATGCCGAAACCGGTCAAACGCCGGCCAAAGCCATCGAAAACCTGAGGGTGGAAGCTGCGCGGCTGATGATGGAAACCGGTCGGCATGCCATTGATGTGGTGGCGACCGAAACCGGTTTCGGCGACCGGGAGCGCATGCGCCGTGCCTTTATCCGCGCGTTCGGACAGCCGCCACAGGTGATTCAGCGCGCCAATCGGACGATGTCCTGAAAGGTGGTGTATTCGACATTCAAGACAAAATATGATTGCCGTAATCTTGATCTCGTTGAAGCCCAATCCCTCAGTGAGATCACCGCCATGACCATCGTCAAAGCCGCTGCCGTCCAAATCGCACCCGTGCTCTACAGCCGTGAAGGCACGGTAGAAAAAGTCGTTAACAAGATTCGCGAACTCGGCGAGAAGGGTGTGCAGTTCGCCGTTTTCCCGGAAACCATCGTGCCGTACTACCCGTATTTCTCCTTTGTGCAGGCGCCTTTTAAAATGGGCTCCGAGCACTACAAATTGCTCGATCAGGCTGTGGTGGTGCCATCGGCGACCACCGATGAAATCGGCAAAGCCGCCAAGGAAGCCAACATGGTGGTGTCCATCGGCGTCAACGAGCGCGATGGCAGCACGCTGTACAATACGCAACTGCTGTTTGATGCCGACGGCACGCTGATTCAGGCGCGTCGCAAGATCTCGCCGACCTATCACGAACGCATGATCTGGGGCATGGGCGATGGCTCGGGCCTGCGCGCCACCGACAGTGCGGTCGGGCGCATCGGTCAACTGGCCTGCTGGGAACATTACAACCCGCTGGCGCGGTATGCCCTGATCGAAGACGGTGAGCAGATTCACGCTTCGATGTACCCCGGCTCGTTTGCCGGTGAGCGGTTCACCCGGCAGATGGAAGTCAGCATCCGCATGCATGCGCTGGAATCGGCGTGCTTCGTGGTCAACTCGACGGCCTGGTTATACCCGGAACAGCAAGCGCAAATCATGGCCGACACCGGTTGTGAGATTGGCCCGATCTCCGGCGGTTGCTACACCGCGATCATTGACCCACAAGGTGAGGTGGTCGGTGCGCTGACCGAAGGTGAAGGCGAAGTGATTGCTGACATCGACTTGTTCGAGATCGAGATCCGCAAGCGTCAAATGGACGGCCGTGGCCATTACAGCCGTCCGGAGATTCTGAGCCTGAACATCGACCGCACGCCCCATCGTCATGTTCATGAGCGCAATGCTCAGCCGAAGTTGGCCGTCACTGCTCAGCCGGAAGAACTGTGATCCAGTAAACGCGCCACAAAAAAGGCCCCTTCATCAAGCGATGAAGGGGCCTTTTTCACGAAGGGCGGTTTTACAGTTCCTGACCCAAAAAGATCAATGTATTGCCATGCGCCTCAGCCGCTGCGCGCTGGTTGTAGCTGTCGCGGTGCGAGCAGTTGAAGCCATGTTCAGCCTCTGGATACACGACAATTTCCACATTGTCGTTAGTGTCGAAGCGTTCGGCGATTTTTTCCACGGCTTCCAGCGGAATGTGGCTGTCCTGTTCACCGAAGTGCATCAGCAACGGCACTTCAATGTCATCGGCGCGGTCCAGGTGATTCTGGATGCCGCCGCCGTAGTAGGCGACGGCCACTTCCACCAGCCCGTTGGCGGCGGTGAGGTAAGAGAGAAGGCCGCCAAAGCAATAACCGATCGAAGCAATGCCGCCATCCAGCCCCGGCTCTTCATCCAACTTGTCGATGGCCAGTTTGATGTCGGCCTGCGCCTTGGTGATATCGGTGGCGTTCATCAACTCGACGGCGCGTTTCCAGCCGGCTTCGTCGTAGGTGAGTTCGATGCGGTGGCCGTTGCGCCAGAACAGGTCTGGCACGATCACCAGATACCCATCAGCGGCGTATTGCTCGGCGACCGAGCGGATGTGCTCGTTGACACCGAAGATCTCCTGGATCAGCACGATCCCCGGGCCGCGTTGGGTATGAGGAATGGCCAGGTAAGCGCCGAATGTACCTTCGTCGCTGTCGATCTCGATCCATTGGGTGGTCACGCTCATGGTGGCTCCTGTCTACGCAATTGAGGTGAAGAGTGAAGCTTGCCACGTTAGCATCTCAACGATTGTGACGGCGCCAGAAAAATCGCGCCAGCAGCGTATCGAGGCTCAGCTTGCCGGCACCCGAGAGCAACAATGGCATCAGGGCGGC